>Ga0315318_10000381_pt1 | contig 17771 bp, 10 predicted proteins | sample M1200m3416metaG_FD_203703 | JGI IMG/M metagenome (GOLD analysis project Ga0315318, IMG submission 203703) | Ammonia-oxidizing marine archaeal communities from Monterey Bay, California, United States - M1 200m 3416 | ecosystem: Environmental > Aquatic > Marine > Coastal | place: USA: California... | reverse complement strand
TAGCGTCTCCTGCTATAGTAGCAGTAGTAATTTGATTTGCTTTTATCATCGCAGTCTCAATTACATTTGATTTAATCTCTGCACTTTGTATAGAATTCATAGCTATTTGAGCACTACCAATAGCATTACCTGAAACTTGATTACTTCCAACAGCATTAGCTTGTATTACAACACTATTAATTGTATTAGCAGCAACCTGTGAGTTAGTTATAGTTCCTGCTAATATAGCTACCGCTGTAATTGCATTAGCCTCTATATGAGAGCTATCTATTGCTCCTGTTTCTATCTTAGCATTTGTAATAGCATCTGCTGCTATTTCATTTGTGTCTATAGAGCCCGCTAAGATTGCTACATTTGTTATAGCATTTGCTGCTATTTCACTAGCTGCTATTGACCCAGCTATTATCGCTGTAGACCCAATAGAGTTTGCTCCTATATGAGAGCTATCAATTTCACCTGCTACTATATTAGCTGCTTCTATAGCATTTGCTGCTATTTCTGAATTTGTTATTGTTCCTGCTTCTATCTTAGCATTTGTAATAGCATCTGCTGCTATTTGATTAGTATCTATTGCTCCTGCTACTATATTAGCTGTACCAATAGTATTTCCCGCTATTTCTGAACCTGTAATCGACCCTGCTACTACACTAGCTGCTACAATAGAGTTTGCCGCTACTTCTGACTGTGTTATAGAATCTGCTATTATCGCTGTAGACCCAATAGAGTTTGCCCCTATATGAGAGCTATCAATTTGACCTGCTACTATATTAGCTGCTCCTATAGAGTTCGCCGCCATTTGGGTAGAGCTTATAGTGCCTGCTGCTATACTAGCATTTGTGATTGTATCTGATGCTATCTTTGCTTCCGTAATTGCATCTGCTGCTATCATAGCTGTAGTTATAGCATTTGATTTTATTTCTGCAGTATTAATACTATTAGCCGCTATAGCACTTGCTGTAACAGCATTAGCTGCCAATTGAGTTGCTTGTATAGCACCTGAAGCTACTGCAGCATTTGTAACAGCATCATCAACTATTTGATCAGTATCTATTGCATCAGCTGCTACTTTAGCATTTGTAATAGCATCTGCAGCTATTTGTAAAGTATCTACGGCTCCAGTTATTATTTCTGCAGTATTTATAGCGTTTGCCGCTACAGCATCTGCTGTAATAGCATCTGTTGCTATTCCTGCAGCTACAATAGCGTCTGCTGCTATTTGTAATGTTTCTACTGCTCCAGTTACTAGCTCTGAAGTTCTTACAGCATTTGCCGCTATTTGTTCAAAATCTACGGAGCCTGTTGCTATAATAATACCAGTTACTGAGTTTGTCGCTATTGATGTGCCTGTTACAGAATTTCCTGCAATAATTGTTCCGTTAACTGAATTTGCTGTAATCTCTGAACTTCCTATTGAGTTAGCACTTATTTGAATAGTACCAATTGAATTTGCTAATATTTCAGAAGTACCAATAGCATTTGCTGTGATTTGAGCCGCAGTAATAGAGTTTGCAGCCATCTGGACAGCTCCAATTGTATTAGAAGCTATATGTACATTTGTTATAGTGTTTGCACTTACAACAACTGAAGATATTGCATTTGCACTCAAATGAGTAGATACAATAGCGTTTGCTGCTATATCTTCAGTATTTACGAAAAATTGATTTGTATAAACATTTGCAGTAAATGTTCCAGCGTTATTTATTACATCTGCTATGACACCATCATTCTTTAAATCAAATCTTAAAGTCTGTCTATAAATACTTACATTAGCGTAGTCTCTACCTACAGGGTTAACCATAATTATACTAGAATTACTTGAAACTTTTGCTACATTAGTATAAAATCTAGTTACTCCATAGTAAACTACAGCGTTGTCTAAATGTGAGGCAGCAGTCGTGTTATTTGCTCCCCTAGTACAACCAGTTAATGTATTTGTTCCTTTTCCAGTATAAGTTATTTCTTCATCATCAATTAAAACTGTTCCTGCAGTCGGATAACCACTATTTGAATCTACATTTACAGTAGTAACAGAAGCATTATGTGCTCCATTAGAAGGAGAGCTAACGCTTCCTCCGTCAATTACAATGACATCTCCTGTTTTAAAATCTGATTCAAATACTGAACTATTATAACCTGTTAATATAGAAGTATTAGCAGAGATACTACCTGTCCCTGTTACGGCTGTAAGATCATAATCAGATTCTCCAAGCCTAGTCATAAGCTCAAAATTATAGTTCGCTTGTGAAGCAGGGTCTCTAGGTACGCTATCTATTGCTAGATGTATAGCCTGTAACGGATCTACTTTTGTAGTCCCTCTAGCTAAATTCGCATCATAGTCATATAATAAGTACCCTTTCTTTCCATTTGCTAAATTACTAAAACCAGCTTGAGCAGTAAAATTAGTATTTCCACTAGAAACTGAAACAGTATTAGCTCCACTAGGCGGAGTGTAATCATAAGTGCCATTAGCAAAAGTAATTGTACCTGTGCCCGAAGCAACAGACATACTAGTAGTTAATAAACCACCTTTTTGAATATATTTGTTTAATCCTGCTCCTAATATAAAAGACCTAATTGGTGGTAATTCATCTTCTCCAATTGTTAGTACTTGTTGTAGCCAGCCTGAGTTACCTCCTAAAGTATTTCTTGTTCTAACTCTAAATACATAATCACCCGGACCTACAGTATCAAACACATAAAAATTAGTTGTTGGAGAACTTGTCGATATTATTTCAAAGTTTCTATCAATGTCACCCATATGGCTTGGAACATTATGCATAATATCATAACCTGCTAAATGCTCATATAAGTCATTCATAGTAGTTCCATCTACATCCGTTCTTACAGTATGAGGATGAAGCCACTCTATTCGTACACTCCAACTATTACCATCTGCAGAAAGTGTAGGTTTAGCTGTAAGAGCAAGTGGTTCAGGAACTCTATCGGTTCGTATGGGAGGTCTAGATATTTCTGGTATTCCTGGTATTACATAGCCTCTGTCAACCATATCAAACTTATCTTTATCATAAGCTACAGCAGCAATACTAAATTGAAATTCTTCATCATGTTTTATACTAGTAATCATGAACTCTTTAGAGCTTCCAGTTACATCTTCCCCTGAAGCTGTTAGTCCTGTAACAGTATACATTACATCAGCATTTGGGGCAGCACTAAAAGCACTACTTACAGTTGCTGAAATTCCGTTATAACTAGCTATTGCTTTAGTTTCTACTCTTACATCATTAGACCAATATAGGTTAACAAGGTCATTATTATCATCTTTAACATTGTGCGCTTTTGCTTCTGTATCTATTGCAGCATCAGCTTCATCTGTAAGTATCAAATCTCCTGCATAGTAAGTATCTCCACTGATGACAGCAACTGGCTGTGATAAGTAAGCTCCTCCTGAAGGATAAATTAAATGTAACTTATAGTTAGCTGTAGTTCCCGCAATAACGCCTGATACATCTCTATCTGTATAAACTACAGTTGAAGTAGAAGTTCCTAATGTTCCTGAAACTCTACCTGCTAATTGTACATCATGTATATCTGGGTCTTGAATATTAACTACATCACCTGGACGTAATATACCAGCATTTATTCCTGTCGTAAAAGTAACTACTTCTTTCTCTAATCTTTCTGTAAATAGATGCCACTTACCCATTCTATGAGCTTGACCTTGTGAAGTACACCCCCATGCAGTAATATTTGTAGAAGTTATTTTATTAGTTTTAGCTATATTATCATAATCTTCTACAATTTCTGTTGCTTGTTTATAAGCATTTTCAGGGTCATTCCAAATAACTTTTACTTGATTAGTTCTAAATCTTTTAGAAGTTCCTTGATATGCGAATAGTCCATCTGTTACATTGGCTTTAGAAAAAGTATAAACTGGTCCTTTCTCTCTATTACCCATGACACTAACTTGTCCGTTTTGCCACATTAACATGCCTCTAAAGACAGATGCCATCTGTTGAATCATTTTTAAAGCATCTTTAGCTTTAGTAATATAAACATTACAAGTAAATCTTGGTTCTACACCACCAGTACCGTCTGGTACTAATTCATCACAGTATTTTGCTAACGCATATAATTGATATTTATCTATTTGCGAAAAGTCGTAATCTGCATCGACGTATCTACCTAATCCGTATCTTGGATTTGTAAGCATATCCATAAATATCCATACAGGATTATTACAGTATACAGGAAAAGCATTTACTCCCCCCGAGCTATATTCATTTAAATCTCCTCTAAAATTTCCATCCCAGTCTACATAATCAGAACCTACTACTCCTGTAGTAATATTTCTACAATAACTTGCTGTTGTTCTTCGAACTCCTGTAGTTTCACTAACTTCATCTCTAGGAGAGTAGTTAGAAGGGACTTTTATTTTTACTCCTCGGATTTCATAAGACCGTTTTGGAACTTGTTTAAAGTCTTTTGCATCAACAACTACACCTGCGAAAGCAGTATGTGGGAAACTTAACTTATCTGTTATTATATTCTCTATAGCAGTTAATTGAGTTGCATTTGTCCCTACGTGATTTCCTCCATCCCAACCAACAGGAGAAACTCTTTTAACAGTTAGTTTATAATCAGTAAAAGGTTGGTATTGTGATATATCAAATTCAAAAACTTTTATAAATGGACTTGTTGTTTCCATTACCACTAATCCATTATGAAAACCTATGCTTTGAGAATTAGTAACATTAAATTTAGTTAATAGACCATCAAGTGGGTATCTACCAAATTTTACAACATCAGTCCAAACATCACTTCCATTTATTGTTCTCTTATATGAAAATGTTATTTGAAGCTCAACATTAGCACGATGAGTATGCCCATCTTCTTTTTCTGTTGAAATAAGTCCTTGTGGAAAGTGTACACTAATTTTAACTCTATCTACTTCTGAAGGGTCTGCTATGCCCATACCAGTAGAAGCGATTACTACATAGCCTGTAGTATCTTCTGGTTCTGGAGATTTATCTGTATCAATTCCCCATTGTGCATTAGGGTTGCTTGGAATATTTCCTGCAGCGTTTAGTACGCATTTGGTTTGTTTTAGTTCTTTATTAACATTATAAGCTTGAGAAGCACTTCCTAGTCCTGCGGGAGCAGGTAAATGTGTTTGGTCTTTATGTCCATGCTTAATTGCATAACCAAAATTACTAATATTGTATGTTGGTGCCTGAGTTTCACCAGTTCCTATAGGTGGACTTGCAAGAGCTACTGTATTTGCTAGGTCGACTCCTGCTCCGGTAGTGGTCAATGTACAAGTATTAGCACTATAGCTTCCAATTGTGTCTACTAAGTCTATACATACATTTGCGTTAGTAACGGCTGTGGGTACTGGTTGGTCAACTACTACATGAGAAGTATTTATTACTCGTACAATTCTTGCTTCAAATTCGTTTCCGTCTTGCCCTGCTCCAGCAACTCTTATTTTAGGGTCTACTCCTCTATCTACTACATAATCATGTCTATCTGTATCAGCAAATGATAGTGTACCTGTATTACCACTCTTTATTAAAGTTTGTCCTACCCAAGTCTGGGCTACTCCGTTAGCTCTTTTAGAAGCTCCATATACACTAATCCATCTAGTCCCATATACAGTACTTAAACTATCGAATATATTCTTTTGTTGATTATCAGTAATAACACCTGTACTTGCTACGTACTTTACATCATTACTATAAACAGAGGAATAAGTATTAGCGTCATCAGTATGTTGAACAGCATTTCCATTTACATAGATACTTAGAGCTCCATTAACTAAGCCTTCTATTGGCCCTTCTGATAAAGCATCATAAATTAAAGCGCACTGCTCTCTAACAGTATGAGAACCTGTGAGACCTTGTGCGTTAATCCACTCCTCATAATCCTCATTATAATCTTCTTCGTAATCGTAACGGCTCATTCAGTTGCTCCCATCTTATTAGGGTGGTCTAGTACCCAATGTATATCAAAGGTTTCTTGTTCTCCCACAGCTCCACCAGCTCCAAGAGTTCCTGAATGTGTTATATTACTATTATGAGCACCTGTTGAAATGAATTCAAATCCTTGTGCTCGTGACATTTTTTGTTTAGTAAATCCGAAATTAATAACAGCTCCTCCAACCTCAGTCTGTCCGTATGCTATAGGGATAGGGATTCCGATTTTTGCATTATTAATGGGCCCATTGAATAGGCTATTAGCATTTTCTTTGCTACCTGGCGCACCGGGCATTAACATTCCTATAATACCAGCTAAAGCTAATTGAGCACCTACAGCAACCATAAATTGAGCACCTACAAGAGCCCAGCCTTCCGCGGTTAACATGTACTGCCAACCAAAATATATTAGTATTACACCTACAACTATTTTAATTATATCGCCTAATACTCCTGCTCCTTGCGGAACTGGACCAATAACTAGATCCTCGTCATTTAGTTGTAATCCTGATTCAAAAGAATTTACAAAATCCTGTTGATTTGCTTTAATTTCTTCTAGAGATTCATGAATATCTCCACCTCTTTGAACTGTGAAATCAATTCCTTTATCTGTACACTCCATTAAATATGCACGTAGGCCTCCCCTCATGCAGTCAATCGCATTCATAGCTTCTTGTATTGTATTACATTTAATGCTGTGTTCTCTTCCAAAGAGTTCACCCATTTTACCTAGTAATATTACTTTTCTGTTTTTCATGTTGGTTCTAATATATAAGTTTCTTGATCTGGATACGATACAATCATGTATGGTATTCCAATTTCGTTACAATTATCAATATCGTATTGACTTGGTTTACAATCTTGGTCGTAGTGACTATGCACTACATATAAAATATTCGAAGTGAGTTGATATTGTATAAAAGTTAATGGGTCAATTTTAAATCCATTTTTCTCTTTCTGGAGATTCTCACACGGAATATATTTTTTATTTTTCTCTGTTCCAATAACAAGTCCGCAGCACTCATAAGGAGCTGCATCTTTGGCATGTTGAAGTATTTCCCACATTATTTAAAAGCCTTCGCTGCAGGAAAACCTCCAAAAGGCAATACTGCAGTAGTATCTGAATTTGTTTTTCCTAATTGGTTAGCAGTATTTGCTAATGGATTGTATCCGAATCTCATCTTACATCCATCCATTGTTTTACTACATAAGTCTCCTCTTTCCCAATAATCTCCGTGTCCTGGAGCCTCATTAACACTAGATTGTCTTACTTTCCAGACTAGAGTTTTTCCGTAAGTTGAAGAACTTGATACATTATCTTGAAAAGCTACATAATCATTATAAACATCAGATGTATAAGCAAAATACTCAGTACCATGACTATAAGTTGTATAAGTACAAACTCTCTTAAAATAAGAATTTATATCTGTAGGAGTTCCTGGTGTAGACTCACTTTCTGTTGCTTGCCAATAATTAGTTGCTGTAACGCTGCTTGAAGACCCATCTGCATCTATTTTTGTAGCTGACTGTGTAGTCTTATAAAAAGCGTCTTTAGTAATTGCGGCTGACCAAGTTGCAAATGAGGTTGTAGAAGGAACAAGTTGCTCATCATCTTGATTGGCATATACTTTATGAGAAACATCTCCTACCATTTCAGAAGTTCCTCCATAAGCGGGAGCATAAGTGCTTTCTATATTCCAATTGCACCCTCCTACTTTTTTATAATCATCTAAATGAGGAGAAGCTGCTTGATAAATCCAAGGACATCTATTTGCAACTACTGATCTACTTGGAACTTGTATTCCTTGTAAATCAAAAGGAGATGCAAGTTCAAAAGTTACTTGTGCTTTAGACCGAGATTTTATAGAATCAATATACCAAACTTCTCTTGGAAACTCTACAGGTGGATTAGCGTCAGCAGAATTACCATATAAATATTTATTTAATGTAAGTCTGCGAATTACTTTTAATCCTACCAAAGTATCATAATCTATACTACCTACTGCTCCACTAAAGGCTGTAGTCGCATTAGCAATACTTATTGTAGGTCTAGCTATAGCTCCAGTTACAGCGTGTGAAAATCCTTGCACTTGCATAGGAATAGCAGTATATGTTCTAATAGTAGCAGGGGTAGTATAGTCTCTAAACTGAACAGTACTTAAATCCGCTTCTATACCCGCATGTGTATAAATAAAGTTTCCAAGAGAAATTTCTATCTCAAATAATTCGACTAAACTCGATGCTGGATCGAGTTTCTGTACGTCTTTGACAATTATATTCTCAGCCATTATGCTTCATACACCCTTTCAAAAGTTGCATTTAAAGTATAGTAATCATCATAGTCCCAAGTCTGGTCCCACGTACTACAAAGTACTTTTATAGATTCTTCACTACTACCTGCATTAGAATCTGCTAGTACATAAGTGAAGGCTGTTACTCCTGCTTTTAATTCAAAAAATTCTACTATATCATCTATATCTGCTTTAGGTCTAGTAGCAAAACTAACACTTATTGATTGTTTAAGGTTGTTTATACCATTAGCTATTCTTAATTGATACCCGTCTCCAAACTGAGATTTAATAACAATTGGTTCATTACTCCTAGAAAGTCCTTTATCTGGTACTACAGTACCTAGACTTCCTCCTACACTAAATCCTATTGCCATCTTATCCTCCTCCGCTGGTCTCTAATAGACCACCTGATCTTTGTTCTCTTGCTATTGTTTCTAATATTGAAGCTTGTATAGCTTGAGCAAATGCTTTTCCTTGTTGTGCATCTGATGTAGTACTGGTACTACCTTCTGCCATATTAACAGTGACTGAAGTATTATTTACACTTCCTCCACCCTTCATTTCAACTGGAATACTTCTATCATTTCCTAAAGGAACAACTGCTTCCGTGCCATGAAGAACTGCTCCATATCCTGAGTTTGGTCCTTTTGCTACTCCACCGCCTGAAAAAGAAACATAACCTGGAGCACTTTGAATTCCACCATATCTGGTTCCACCTTTACCAGTTATCAAATTCATTATAAAACCGCCAAAGTCTTTCGCGCCTTGTGCAGCAAGTGCTGCTCGTTCCATTATAGCAACTGTCATCATTATCATTCCTGCAATCTTAAATAGTTTTGCTGCCTCTTCTTGTCTTCCAGCAGCCCCTAGTAACATAGCGGTTCCGCCTAATAGTTGTTTTGTTCCTGATACAAAGTCGGAGTTTGCAATATCTCCTTTTTCAAAGTCTGCTAAAGCTGGGTTCATTTGTGATCCAGTCTTCCTGGTATCTTTTATTGTTTCCTGCTTTGTTGCAGTTGTATTTTCGTCTACAGAAAGTGTATTTGTTTCTATTGCCTCTTTAACATTTTCTATTGATACCGTGGTCGTTTTCAGTAACTCCTGTCGCTGCAATTCTGCCTCTTGATTAAGTGTAGCATTTACTCCAACAGTAGTTCCCGCTCCCCCTTGTCCACCGACTCCAAACATGTCATTAAATGCAGCAAGTCTTCCAGGGTCTCCACCTTTATTAATATACATTTGAACAATCATAGATTCAAGAACTTCTTGAGTAACGCCTTCGCCTGCCAACCCTTTACCACCGCCGAACATTCCCGTACCTATGGCTTTCTGGTTTCCATAGAACCAGTCTTCTATGCTAGCATCACTTAAACTACCGTCTCTTCTATCCGTCCAATCTTTACCTAGTCCTCCCGCCTGTCCTACATTTATCTGGTGGAAGCCCGCACTGTATCCTGTAATCCTACTATCAACATCCTTGTAAAAGTCGATTTTATCTGTATCCATGACCACGCCTGCGGTAACCAACTCGTCAATTAATTTCTGCACTCCGCCTGCTTTTTCGATAAGCTCTTTCATGTGGATATCTCCACCAAAACCTGCTGCTCTCATTTGATCTAAATACGAACCTAAAACATTATATTCTGCTACTGCACTTTTAGCTCGGTCTTCTCTATTAATAAAAGCAGCTCGGTCTGATTGACTCATGCCGCCCATCATAGCGCCCCTATCTACATCATATTTACTTTGACCCGCTGTAGGCACTAGTTGTTCTTTAAGCCACTTCACCCATTCTGGTGCTGCTTTACCATCCGCTCCAGTAGTCATTCCATGAATTCCTATAGGATTTCCCTCAGCGTCATATTTGAGTGGTCCCTTCTTTGCCATCTCTGCTTGTTTGCCTGCTAAATCTTTATTTCTTTGTTGTATTTCCAGTCCTAGTAAGTCAGCTTGAGCACGTTTTAGCGATGTAATAGCATCATTCATTGTAGTGCCTAGACCTGTTACAAAGCCATCAAAAGCTAGTTTGACAGTACCACCTTCTTCAAATGCGGTTAAAAAGTCAGAAGCAAAATCTGCTGTTCCTTCTACAAGGGACTCTTTGATTTTAGCTGCTCCTTCTTCATGTGACTCTAAGACTTTATCTGCCATATTTTTCGGCTTCCAAGCGTCTGGAATCATAGCCTCCATCATCATTTCAGATAAGCTATTACCTATAGCATCTGTTAAAGTTTTTAACATATTTTCGCCTATCTTCTTAAATGCGCCTTCTTCTCCTCTTAAGGCTCCTCCTATTGCACTTCCTAAATCTTTTTGGAAACCATCAAATAATTTATTATAGGCTTTAAAAACATTATCATTCTGTAATTTTAGAAGGACTAATCTTTTTTGTTCTAATTGTAAAGTCTGTTTGGCTAACTTTAAGGTTCTCTCTGTTTGTATGACTTTTTTATCTTCATTTGATACCTTAAAGAGTTCTATTTGTGCCTCTGCATCATTAATCTTTTGCATTTCTTTAGCTATTTTCATTCTTTGTGTTTGAAATACTAATGCGTCTTTTGCTTGTTTGGTCTGGAAATAACCTTTTGTTAGATTTAGCTCTTGTATTGCTATATTCAATCTTTGCATACGTATATGTTGCTCTTGTATTTCCAACATAAATTGCAGTTTTGTAGTTACTTCACTTAGCATTATTGAATTTTGTTTATAAGCTAAAGTTTCTTCCCCAAGGTGTTTTAAAGTAAGTTCGAGTAGTCTTTCTCGCTCCCATAAAACTTCCATCATATCTTGATATTTAATTTTTCCAAGTGCTTGAGTTAATTTATTTTGTTCAATTACAAGTTGAGAAGTATTTTGTTCTAATGCTCTAGTTGCATTTCCTACCTCTATCATTGCCATAGCTTTTCTTTTCAACATAGGCAATTCTTGTACTTGTAAGTTAGCTGTTGTTCGTAATGTATTATTATACTCGCCAAATACCTCAGGTGCTATTCTTGCTAGACTCTCTATTGTTGCAGTATATTCTACTAAAAATTTTGTATAAGCCGTAGTGTCTATATGTTTCATTTGACTAAATACTGTAACATTATCAAAAAGAGTTCCTAAACTTGCACTATTTAAAGCATTACCCATTCTAATCATCTGCTTATTTAAGTCTGTAATAATACCTTTTTCAGTTATATCGGCTATTCCCCTTAATTCTTCATTTAAAGTACTTAAACTACCTGTTACTTTATCTACTTTCTTTTTAAAGTTTTCAGCATGCATATCTTTCGGCTCATTTGATTTGAAATAATCCATTGCCATTGTAATAGCCATCCAACCCATAGCTAACCAACCAATAACTCCTAACATAGTATTGAAGGCAGTACCTATTGCTCTAGCTCCAGCTTTTACAGTTCCAACAAAAGCTCCATAATCAGCTTTCATTTGATTTAAATGAACTCTCCATTGTGCTCCTATTTTTTTGAAACCAGTAGATTCGTCTACAACATGCTGGGCTGATAAAGCTCTGAGTTGAAACTGAGTTTTCTTTGCTTCCCCTCTTCTAAAATTTTCATAATTAAGTAATTTAGATTTTTTAGCACCTAGAGCTCTGTCCATGCGTGCCAAATCATCTTTTGTTTCTTTACCTGAAGCAAATCTTAGTTTTCTTTTTTGTTGTGCACTTCCTTCTGCACCCTCTTTCATAACACCACCTGCCTCAGTAAATCTTGATTGTAAGAAAGCTCTTCTTCTAGCAGCATCTACCTTTACTAAAGGAGGCAATAGTTTCTTTAACATACTGGAAGCAAATACACCAACAGCTAAAGCTGCTGCTTGTATATTATCTGCTAAGAATTTTCCAAAGAATTCTGCTATAGGAGCTATTCCTCCTTTAACTGCGTTCATAACTTCATCAAATGCTATTGACATTTTTGCAATTTGGTTAACAGTTGTATCTGAAATATCATTCATAGCCCCAAATTTTTCTTCTGTTTGTCGAAGAACTTCATTTGTTACTGCTTGTGATTTTTGGAAAGTTGTAAGAGAGTTTTTATTAAGTCCTAGTGCTGCTGCATATCTAGTGGATGCTTCTTCTAGTCTTAATATGATACCTAATTCATCGAGTAGTTCTGGTTCGGCTTTTGTTACACCTCGAACTAATCTATTAAATGAATCTGTTGTATCTCTACCTAATGCAATGGAAACAGTCCTTGCGGCTGCTGATAGTTGTTTTAATTGTTCAGGATTAAGTCCTGATGCCATACCTATTGCTGCTGCTTGAGATGCATCTGCATAAGTAATCTGTGCATCAGTAGCTGTTTGAATATCTCTAGCTAAAGATTTATAAGCTGTACCTGTTGCTTGTGCAAAGGCCATTTGACCCTCTTTTAATACCCTAAAGTCTGCTGCATCTTTTAGAAACCTAAATAATGCGTCTAATGCAAATAACTGGGCTGCTAAAGTCGCGTACGCGGGAACGAGTCCTCCCGAGATACCTTGGGATAACTTTGAAAAGTTCTTTGTTGAGTTCGAGGACATCTGAGCGACGCCTCTTCCAGCTCTGTCGGCTGAATGTGCGGATTTTCCGAATTGGTCAAACTTACCAGATGCGGTTTCTGCCTGCTTCCCTACTTTTTTAAGGGAGCCGCCGTCCGTTACCTTGATGGTAGTTTCTGAACCTTTAATTTTCTTTGCCATTACCTACTTTACTCTTGAGCCCATTTGTTTGGGTTGCTTTTGTTTTCTTTGTACTTCTTCATTTATACGTTCACTATTACTTCTAACAATGTAACTTAAAAAGTATAAAACAGTTCGTCGATCTTCAATATCATAGATATCAAAAATGTCTCCTAAAGCAGATAAGTCTTTGCCCATATAGGCTCCAGACATTCCATCCCATCTGTCTGGTAGTATACTGTGTACTAGAAAAGCCTGCTGTACCTCTAAAGGGAAACTGCCAATTTCTGGAGGCATTTTCTCGGGGTCAGGTTCTTCTCCTAATTGCTCACAAATACTAAGGTATTTATCTAAATCGATACTAAAATCTTTATAGTATCTACTTATTAAAGCAAGTACTAATTCTACTTGCTTTGAGTAAAATTTTCTAGATCACCTACAGTTTCTGATACCCAATTATCAAAATCACTAGAGTTTTTCATAAGTAATTCTGCGTTCTCTTGAGTCCAAGGAAGTTCGTCTTTAGGGTCAACTTCTGATACATCTACTAATAGAAGCTCTTCTAAATGTGTATATGTTAATCCTTTCCACCCTTTGATAATTGCTTTACAATATTCTGTTAAGAATTTATCATTATCAAGTGCTTCTTCGTATTGTCGAGTTTTTTTATTAAAAGTCTGTTTTACACTTTTATTTCTTAATTTAAGCAATTCTTCTCTTGCTAAATAAGTTAACTCAACCGAGAAGTCATCAATTCCTGGATAGTCTATTTCTACTGTTTTACTGGGAGTCAGTAAACTCCTAAGTGATACTGGTTCTGTCGCCTTCTTCGGCGCTTTTACTGTTTCGTTCATTCTATTTCCTAAAAGGAAGGGTGGGTAGTAACATCCCACCCTGTTAAATTTTTAATTACGCTGCGGTGTAGGTTACTGCTACTTCGTTTGCCGCGGTCGCGTCTCCTGCTGATAAATCCGTGGATAAACCATGGAAATTAACATCAACACTGATCACATCATCTAAACTATGAGCGGGTAACTCAAGATGTGCTCTTGCAACATCAACGTTGCATCTAGGTGTATTACCTGAACCACCAATACTAAATGTCATATCAAAAACATTTGTAATGATGCCCCTAGCTTCTTGAATATTTTCAAATAAGTCTAGAGAACCGTTTGTCGCGTCGTTAAGATAACATGTAAAGTTACCGCTAACAGACCTCGTACCCATAACGTGTCCTGCAGGTGTATTAACCTGACCTAGTGTTTCCGGGGTTAAGTACGCTAGATTGTTTTCTATCGTAATATTTCCACCAGTTATTGTTAGTGCATATGTTACATCATCAGTTCCTAGAGTACCTGTTTTGTCTCCAGTCGTTTCTGACGCATCATATTTAATCGCTAAATCTGTCAGTTTCTGTCTAATATAGTTATTAGAGAAACCAACTCCTTCATTTATCACACCTGAGACGGTTGTCCCGCCTGCTGTTGTTGTAAGACTCGCAACTTCCTCAATAGTTTGACCATTTCCAGACCAAGCAATTTGTGCAAGTCCGTCAATATCAAAATCAATTGAAGCTGTTCCAACTGAACAGTTAGCCAGTTTATAAACTGTAACTCCTTCTGTTCCTGTTGCGTACGTAGCAGTAGCAGTGTCTTTTGCTGCTCCTAGTACGAAGTACATATCAAATTGTCCCAAAGTGGAATAATTTGAATTTGCAAAATTAAATGCTTGTGATGTTCCACCCGCGAAGTCTCCTCCGCATGCTCTGTCATAAGTGTTTGCACTCATAGCAGCCCATAGTGGTCCTTCCACTGCAAATATCTTACCAGCATCTGCGTGATCACCATTTGTATAGTGTGCGTTTGCTCCTGATACTGTAGGTCTCATATAAGTCGTAAATGCCCATTCGGCTGGTGCAAAAGAGTCTGTAAACATTGCTCTTCCTCTTTTACTTCCGCCGGTTGAGTTTGCCGCTTCACTCAGAGTAATCTCCGAGGTATTAGTTGCTTGACTAAAGGAGAACCCATCTAGTACAGGAATTTCATAGAGTGCGTTTTTACTGTCTGCAGTATCTTCCTGCCACTTCATGAATACTTTTGTATCTCTACTAAAGAAAAATGCCATTATTTTCTCCTATTTTCTCTCTGAAAAGAGCCTTGCCAAGTAATTACTTAGCTCCGCCTATTTTCTTTTTAGTATCGGATCTCGGCTGTGATTTCTCCCACACCCAGAGGCTCCAAAACACCTTCGTCTGTGTCTATTGTTAAAATTGTAGTTAAAACAGTAGACTGAGACGCTCCTGTTGAATCTGTATACGTTAAAGGATCATTATCCTCAAGTACAGTTTCAACGTCTTCTAAGACTTCTTCAAGTGCTAAAATGACATCATTCGCGTCACTAACATAACACCTAATTGTTAATCCTAGATTTCTAAATCTGAAACCACCACCATCATAGTCTCGAGTTTCTGCTCCTGCTCCTAATTGGATAGAAGGGAACTCTGTGGTTTCATCCCAAAATTTTAGTCTTTCTTCGACATCAGCTACCGATGTCCTCATTGGAGGTTGACCATTTAACTCCAATCGTAATTTTTCTGCGAGTGCCTTTACTATGGCTCGTCTTCGCGTTGAATATGTTCTTGCGTCAGCATTTGCCATTAGATTCTCCTCACTCCTCCTGTAAATTTCTCTTTCATTATTTGAGTTGCTAACTCTCTTACACTTTGTCCTATTAGCAGTCTCGGGTCTCTAAAAGTGCTACCCTGAGCAAAACCAGGTTCGAAAGTTTGATAAGGATATTTCATATAAGTATAATCAATATTCATACCCCCTCTTGCTCCTGCAGTTACATTTGTAACTTCAGCGCTACTTGCAAATCTACCTGTTCTAAATGCTAAAGTTTTACCTCCAATCATTTTACTCGCTACTGCTCTTGGTAATAAAATATTTAATAAAGATTTTAGTGCTAGGGGACTAGTTCCTGCTTTTCCTTGCACTCGGCTTTTCATAGCCTTAGTAGGGCTAACTTTTTTACCTACATATTTTTTAAGTAGTTTAGCTCCTTTCTTTGCAGCTAATAAACCTACTGCATCAATCTTTTGTTGTTTAATATTATGCTTTTTATAACTAGTAACTTTCTTATTTAGCTTTGTTTTTATATTTTTATTTCTAGTCTTTCTTAATTTTGCAGTAGTCTTTAAAATAGCTTCAGCAGTTGCAACTTCGTCAAGGTTCTGTAAAGGAGATTTAGGACTTGTCTTAAACGCCTTATTACCAGAATATTGCTGTAGTAAGTTTGCATATATTTTATCTAATAACTGGTCTATCTCTGCAGAATCTACATCTCCCACTCTTTTACCAGGACTACCTACTTTAACTGTAACTTTATCAATTTTTGAAATTAATTTACCAGTCTTGTGGTCTCTAGTTAAAGCCGAAAACTCTGCTACTAATTCATCTTCTACAGCTGTCTGGGCTGTAGTAGAAATAGTTGAATATTTAGACTGTCCACTAACGGTGCCAGAAGGCAGTTTAGTATTTTGAGCTAAAAACCCTAAAAAATTAGTTTCAGCAACTGTACCTGAAGTTCCATCACTTTGGTGATGTTGCCAAGGACTCTCTCCTGCTGATGATGGTCCCGCTGGTAGATTTTTTATACTACCTTTAGGATTTTTCTTCTTTATCTCTTTAAGTAATTCTTGAGATAGTCTCTTTACTAATACATTAGCAAGCCTACTAGTATTATTAACATACTCATTTGTAGTTGTTCCTGGCTTCTTTGTAAATCTATAAGAATTTTTAAATGTTAGAATAATATTTCCAGCTTTTTGTGTAATAATAACACCTGATACAGTCTTTGCTCCAGCTGACATCTGGTTCTTTTCATACTTCTCCCAACCTGACATTCCATTAAAAACTTGATTAGGTGCTATTCCGCCTATCTCTTGTTCAGCATGAATTTTAACCCATTGCTTCTTCATAAGCTTATCATAAACCCTGTTTGCTATTACTCTAGCAAAAGAAATCTGTTTATCGTTCCATGTCATTTCAGTTGAATAGCCTGGGTCTGCTCCACGTGCCTCTTGTTTATGATGAGCATCGCGAAGTGTATAAACCATAGCATCAACTACCCACGCTTTTTCAAATATTACATCAGTATCCATTGACCCATGCTGACCAGCTCGTAATGACTTATACTTTGGAGCTTCTCTTTGAATCTCTGCTTTAAGAAAATCTACTACGTTTTTTATTGCCATTAGATAACAACCCTATATAAATCTAGTACTCTTTTGATATGATCTGGAAAATCAGTATTATTTCTAACACCTGAAGTTCCTTGATTAGCTATTGAAGCACCACCAAGAACTCTTCGCTCTTTGTGTTCATCTTTCATATAATAGTTTACTAAGTCAAATATAGCAAGTTGTAAATCTTTAGGACAAGCACTATAGCCTGCATTATAGGTTATTTTTACGGCTCCTACACCTTTTGCCCAATTCGCCATTTCTCCGTTTTTAGTTGTACGAATTACTGCATCTGCCTCTATGTCAGCATAAAATTCATAATTACCTGTAGTTAATTCACTATAGGCTTCTGAGTATGCTGTTCTTTCTTCGACTTTATCAATCGCAGTTAGAGGACTTTCACTAACAATTATTGTGTTAGTGTATAAATCACTTATTGTGAATGTTTCTACTTTATCAGTAGAAAAGTAGTCAACAATTGTTGTTCCACAATATTTTTTGACAAGATCACTTACTTGTGGTATAATTACATTGAGGCGGTCGTCGTCTTTTTCACCACGTATTCCTTCCGCATCTTTATATTCGTATACTGTTACTAAGTCTGTCATAATTAATCTTCTCAAAAAATATTGTATGGGGGCG
>Ga0315318_10000379_pt1 | contig 17798 bp, 14 predicted proteins | sample M1200m3416metaG_FD_203703 | JGI IMG/M metagenome (GOLD analysis project Ga0315318, IMG submission 203703) | Ammonia-oxidizing marine archaeal communities from Monterey Bay, California, United States - M1 200m 3416 | ecosystem: Environmental > Aquatic > Marine > Coastal | place: USA: California... | reverse complement strand
CCGGGCGTTAGAGGACCTGGATCGCGCCTGGCATCCCGATGGTGGCGCTCGGCAGATTCTGGCCGCCCTCGCTGACGGCGATCGCCGCCCCCTGTTGGCCGAAGTGAAGGTGCCGACACTGGTGCTGCACGGCACCGAGGATCCGCTCATCCCACCGCAGGGTGGGCAGGAGACCGCTGACGCCGTTCCAGGCTCAAGACTGGTGTGGATCGAGGGCATGGGCCACGACTGGCCTCAGACGGCCTGGCCGCTACTACTGCGACCGATCTGCGACCTAGTGGCCAGCGTCGAGGAGGGTGGCTAAGACCGGGGCGACTCGACGTCCGACCCTGTCCTTTTGTCGTCCGAGACGGTCAGGCCTGGATGACGATGACCCGGTCCTCGGTCATTTCACGGACCGTGTAGGCGGGGCCCTCGCGTGTGTTGCCCGAGTCACGGATGCCGCCGTACGGCATGTGATCGGCCCTCCACGAGGGTGATTCGTTGATCAGCACCGACCCGTAGTCAAGAACCTCGGCGGCCCGGAGAGCCTTGCCGATGTCGTTGGTGAACACTGCAGCTTGAAGGCCGTAGGAACTGTCGTTCGCTCGAACCAGGGCGTCTTCGTAGTCGGTGTAGGTGGCGATGCCGACGACGGGACCGAACACCTCGACGCAACTGACCTTCATGTCGTCTGTGACATCAGACAAGACCGTTGGAGACAGCACGCCGTCCACCATGGTTCCACCGCAAACGAGCGTGGCGCCGCCAGCCGTCGCCTCGTCGACCCATTCGGTGACACGCTCGGTCTCGCCGGCGTCGATGAGCGAAGACACTTCGGTAGTGGCGTCGGCCGGGTCGCCGACCACCATGCTCCGGGCTTGGTCGGCCATGGCCTCAGTGAACTCCGTGGCGATGTCCTCGTGGACGTAGATGCGCTGGGTGGAGATGCACGTCTGCCCGGCGTAACCGAAGGCCGCCATCTTGAGTTTCGATGCGGCGACCAATGGGTCGACGTCGGGTTCGACAACGATGGGCGAGTTGTTGCCCAACTCAAGGGAAACCTTCTTGCGCGATGCGGTGGCACGGATGTTCCAGCCCACTGGCGGCGAGCCGGTGAAGGTGATCATGGCCACGTCGCCATGTTCCACCAGATGGGCGGCAGTGCTACCTGGACAGGTCACCACGTTCAGCCAGCCCGGTGGGAGACCGCACTCTTCGAGCAATACCTCGGCCAGGCGGATGGCGGTCAGTGGGGTGGCCGAGGCGGGCTTGAGCACGACCGGACAACCGGCTGCAATGGCCGGGGCGACCTTGTGGCAGACCAGGTTGAGGGGAAAGTTGAACGGCGAGATGGCGCCGACCACGCCGATTGGCACCTTCTTCACGAAGGCCGTCTTGCCGGCGCCGGCTGAACTGGCGTCCGGGGTAAGCGCCTCGCTGGTCATGGTGCGGGCCACGGCGGCCGAGAAGCGGGCCGTGTCGATAGCGCGGGAGGCTTCGACGCGAGCCGTGGCGATGGGCTTGGCCGCCTCGGCGGAAATGCTCTGGGCAAACTCCTCGTGACGCGTGGTCAGGGCGTCGGCCAGACGGTCAAGGATGGTGGCCCGTTCGTGGGTGGGTGGCGGACCGGCTGACAGGGCGGCGACTGCTGCTGCCACCGCTGCGTCGACGTGTTCAGTGGTCCCCGTAGGCACGGTGCCGAGTACCCGGCCGTCGTAGGGCGAGAGGACTTCGGTCGCCTCGGCAGCGTCGACCCGGTCGGTGCCGATGACCATCAAGTGGTGTTCGCTCACTGGGAGATCTCCTGGGGAGTGCTTCGGTTCTCGGCAATCTACACTTACCGAAATCCTTTGGGTCCTAATGAACAGGATCTCGGTGGTGCTGGACGGGGATACGGGGGGAGGTGGCATGGGCGAACGACAGCGGGTCCAAATCGCCGGAGTGCCCGTCTCGGTGGACCACTACGTAGGGGGCGTGCGGATCTCGTCGCCTTCCACCTTCGAGGACCGTTCCCCGTTGAACTGGTCAACGGTGCTGGCTGACGTCTCGGCCGGTGATGCATCGACTGCCGACGCGGCGCTCACCGCCGCCACAGACGCCTTTGAGGGCTGGGCGGCGTTGGGGCCGTCGGGGCGGGCCCCTTACCTTCGACGCCTCGCCGACCTCATCGACGAACGAGTCCCGGACATTGCCGCGGTGGAGTGCGTCGACATGGCCATGCGTCATGAGAGCCTCCGCAACCGAGTGATTGGCCGCGGTGCTCGCAACTTTCGCGCATATGCCGAGCTGGCCGAACAGCACGTGGATCGGACTTGGTCGTCCAACGGCACAGCCAACCGAGTGCAGCGCCTGCCGGCGGGGCCAGCCGTGGTCATCACGCCTTGGAATGCACCGTTCATGCTTGCCACTTGGAAGCTGGCTCCCGCCCTAGCCGCCGGGAACCCAGTAGTCCTCAAGCCGGCCGAGTGGTCGCCTCTGTCGGCCAGCCTGCTGGCCGACCTGGCCGACGAGGCGGGCCTGCCGCCTGGCGTCTTCAACGTTGTCCAGGGCATCGGCTCTGAGGTCGGCCCCCCTCTCACCTCTGATCAGCGGGTCCGTCGGCTGTCTTTCACCGGCTCGCCAGAAACTGCTCGACACATCGGTGCCGCCGCAGCGGCCAACATCGTCCCATTCACCGCTGAGCTCGGCGGCAAGGGGGCGCTGGTGGTGTTTGCAGACAGCGACCTCGAGGCTGCGGCACGCACGGCGGCCGGCCAATACGACGACTCGGGTCAGGTCTGCCTAGCCGGTACCCGGCTGCTCGTCGAGGCCTCGGTAGCCGACGATTTTCTGGTTCGGTTCCACGCCCACGTGGACGCCCACGTGCTGGGCGACAGCCACGACGACGCCACCACCATCACACCGATGATTCACCCCGAGCACGTGGCCAGAGTCGAGGGCTTCGTCGAGCGTGCCCGTGCGGCCGGCGATGAGGTACTGCGGGGCGGGTCCCGACACGTACCCGAGAGTTGGACCGGCCGACCCGGCGAAGCCCTGTGGTTTGAGCCCACGCTGGTCGTCCCAGCATCCAACGACAGCGAGATCGTGCAGAGCGAGGTGTTCGGCCCGGTACTGACCTTCCAAGTGTTCACTGACGAGGACGAGGCCGTCGCGCTGGCCAACTCCACCGCCTACGGACTTTCGGCCACCCTTTTCACCGGGTCTGCTGACCGGGCCGAACGGGTGGGTGACACCCTGCGGGCTGGGACCACGTGGGTGAATTGCTTCTTGGTGCGTGACCTGACCGCCCCGTTCGGCGGCCTCGGCATCAGCGGCCTGGGTCGTGAGGGCGGTGACCACGCTCTTGAGTTCCATGCCGATCTCAAGACCCTGCAGGTAAAAGACGGAACGACCGTTTGACCGGTCGACTGCATCCACCGGGCATGATTTGACAGCAATGAGTGAGATTTGGACCACCCGACGCAGAGAGTTGGTCGGTCGCATCGCCGAGATGGGGCCGGCATTTGCCGCCCGGGCTTACGTCGTCGACCGCGACGCCAGCTTTCCCCTCGAGAACTATGCGGACCTTCGTGACGCCGGCTTTCTGGGCCTATGCATTCCTGAGGAGCACGGTGGGCTCGGTGGCGACTTCGTCACATATGCCCTGGTGTCAGAGGAACTGGGTCGACACTGCGGGTCCACGGCGCTCACCTTCAACATGCACACGGCGACCACTTTGCTGGTTGGCCAGATCGCCGACGACCTGGACATGTCCGACGAGGACCGTGACTTGCACGAGCGTCGGCGCACCGCCTTGTGGAGAGGCGTCATCGAGGACGGACGAGTTCACGCCCAACCGTTCAGTGAGGGTCGCGCCTCAGGGGAGACCACGGGGTTCGCTGTGCGGGCCGTCCCAACGGACGGCGGCTATCGGGTGTCGGGACGGAAGATCTTCGCCTCATTGTCGGAGGTAGCCGACCTCCACAACGTCACCTGCATGGTCGAGGGTGACAACCGTGTCCGCTTCCTTGGGGTGCCTGCCGATGCCGAAGGCGTCGTCATCGAGGGTGACTGGGATCCACTGGGCATGCGGGGCACTGTCTCGAAGAACCTGCTTTTCGAGGAGGCCTTCGTTCCTGCCGACAACGAGTTTCTTCCTCCGGGCGGCTTCGATCAGATGGCGACTCGCTGGCCCTACTTCTATACGACGTTGTCGTTCACCTATCTGGGGATCCAGCGAGCGGTACTGGACTACACCGCTGAGTCACTCCGGGGGGACGACGGGGAGTTCGATCGGCGGGACCTACCCCAGAAGCAGCATGCTTGGGCCCAGATGCGTTTGGCGTGGGAGCGGTCGCAGGCGCTCACCTACCGGATGCTGGGTGAGGTCGGGGCGGATCCCTCTGAGGAGCAGTTGCGCCGGGCATGGGCGGCCACGGTTACCGCCATGGAGACTGCTCCCGAGGTGGCGTCTCTGGCCGTTCGCGTATGTGGTGGCCGCTCGTTGTTGCGCCCTAGTGCGTTGGAGCGGATGTATCGCGACGCCCGATGCGGTGCCACGATGCTCCCGTGGAGCGTCGAGGTGACCCTGGACCGACTTGGCCGGGCGGGCCTTTACGACGACTGACCGGATGGCGAATGAGGGGGACCAGATGACTGTGCCGTGGCACCGGATCGAGGCTTTCTCGGACCACTTCGCCCGTTGTGCCGTGGTCTCCGGAGAGACGGCAGTGGTGCTGACCGAGGATGACGGACGGCCAGCGCTGATCCAGACGGCCGTGGTGGCCCTCCAACGTCTGGGCGCCGAGGTGTCGACCATGGTGCTTCCGACGCCCCCTAATCGGGGGCCGGTGCCGATCCGTTCCACCGGCGCATCGGTGGCCATCGCCCACAACCAGGCCGTGGTCGCCGGTCTGGCCGCCGCGGACTTCATCGTGGATTGCACCGTCGAGGGTCTCCTCCATGCTGAGGAGAGGGCGGCGATCCTGGCCGATGGTGCACGGATCTTGATGCTCTCCAACGAGCACCCCGAGGTGTTCGACAGGGTCGGCCACGACGAGGGAATGGGCCCCCGCGTGGCCCGGGGCCGGGAACGGTTGGCCGCTGCGTCGACGATGCGGGTCACCTCGGCGAACGGTACCGATCTCACCGTGGACCTGGCCGGCGCCGTGGTGGCCGGTTCGGACGGCACGGTTACCGCGCCAGGCGACATCGCCCATTGGCCCGGAGGGCTGGTTCTGTGCTTCCCGGCTGCTGGGTCGACATCGGGCACAGTGGTGATGGCGCCGGGTGATGCCAACCTCACCTTCAAGGAGTACGTGCGTTCACCGGTCGCATGCACCCTGAAGGCTGACCATGTGATTGCGGTCGAGGGGGACGGGTTGGACGCCGAACTGTTTTCCTCATACTTGGCGGCTTGGAACGAGCCTGAGGCCTACGCGGTGAGCCACGTGGGCTGGGGCATGAACCATGCCTGCCGGTGGGACGTGCTGCCTATGTACGACAAGGCCGACCTGAACGGCACTGAGTTACGCGCTTTTGCCGGCAACTTCCTGTGGTCTACCGGAGCCAACGAGGTGGCAGGCCGTTACTGCCGTGGCCATTTCGACCTGCCGATGCGTAACTGCACAGTCGAATTGGACGGTGAACCGGTGGTTTTCGAGGGCGTCTTGGTCAACGACTTGGCCTAAGTGGCCGACCGCCTCGGCGTTGGGCCGGCGACAGATGAGCGGATCAGGCGACTCGGACGGCGAGGTGCTTAGTGCCGCTGATCAGGTTGGAACGCAGCCGGTCCGAGGCCTGGATTACTTCAATGTCGGAGGTCCGTGCCAGCAGTTCTTGCAGGGTGATTCGGATTTCCATGCGGGCTAGCCACGCCCCGAGGCACAGGTGGGGACCGTTGCGTCCGAAAGCCACGTGGTCGTTCGGGTCGCGGTGGAGGTTGAACCGGTAGGGGTCCTTGAACTTGCGCTCGTCGTAGTTGGCGCCCACCCACCAGAGGACCACCTTGTCACCCTCTCGGATGGCGCGGCCGTGGAGCTTCTGGTCGCTGGTAGCGGTGCGTCGAAAGTGGGTGGTGACCGTGGTCCACCGCAGGATTTCTTCGACTGCCGTTTCCATCAGCGCCGGCTCATTTCGCAGAGCCTGCATTTGCTCGGGATGGTCTACGAGTGCCCGTAGACCTTCGGTAAGCGAGTAGCGGGTGGTGTCGTTGCCAGCGGCGACCAGTAGAGCGAAGAAGTTGTTGAACTCCAGATCACTGAGAGGTTCACCGTCGGTGGTTGTTGCCAACAGTCGGGAGATCACGTCGTCGTGGGGGCAGCCCCGCCGTTCGGCAGCTGCCTTTTGGGCGTAACGGAAGACCTCCATGCCGGCCGGGCTGCGGAAAGGGATGAGTCGGAACTCGTCGGTGTCGACTTGGTCGACAACGTGGTCGGTGTATTCGGGATCGGAGTTGGACAGGAGCTGATCGCCCCACTCCACAAGCTGCTCGGCATGGTCGTCAGGGACCCCTAGAAGGCGACCCAGCATGCGCATTGGAAGCACGCGGGCCACCTCGGTTACAAAGTCGAACTCTTCGAGCGCGAGCGCTTCATCGATGATCCTGCCTGTGAGCTCCCGGATCGGCTCTTCGTAGGACTCGACTGTCATACGTGTGAAACCCCGGTTGACGAGTCGTCGCAACCTGGTGTGGTCGGGCGGGTCGAGCTCCATGAGGGTTCGCCGGGCCTCGGTTTCCTCGGCGTCCATCTCCTCGAGGCGGATGCCTAGATACGAGGTGAAGTCGTTCCAGCGATGGTTGAGATCGACCACATCGTCGTAACGAGTCACGGACCAGAAGCCGGAGCCATCGACTTCGTCGATCCATGCCACCGGATCCTCATCGCGCATTCGCTGGAAGGTGGAGTAGGGCGTACCGGCCACCCAGGTGTCATGTGACGACAGGTCAGCGTGGCCGTCGTCAGAGTCCGGTGTCCAGGGGTGACGAGTCAACTTCGTCCCGGTGTTGCCGGCCACTATTCGTCTTCCGGGCGGAGATCAGCGAGGGTGGTGCCCCCGTTCCACGAGGCGCTCACGCTGCGCCAGTATCCGGCGATCATTTCCTTGGGAGCGAGACGGTCGAGTTCCTCGACTGGAGATTCGAATACCCGGAGATCGACGTCGCCGGTGAAGGCGGGACTGACCTCAGTGTCGTAGCCCTGCATGGTGACCAGTTCGTGCAGCGAATCGGTGCCGTCAGCCTCGATGGTCGGGAAAAATCGGTGGTGGATCATGGGTAGGGCGTTCACGAAGCCGGAGTGGTCGCTGGGTCCGGTGATCGTGAATTCGGCTTCGATAAGTCGACGCCCGTAGGCCGAGCAGGTAGCGCCGAAGCGGCCGCCGGGTTCGAGTCGAGGTCCGGCTCGGCCCACGGTGACTGGCCGGGTGACCCAGATGTCGCCCAACTTCTTTGGGTAGCCCTGCACGTGGCCACGCAGCATCGCGTAGTCCTTGTCGACCCAGATGTAGACGCAGCGACTGTACGTCTGGCCTTGGTAGGTGCAGCGGACAACGACGAAGCACTCCTTGTACTGGAGTCGGTCGGGATCAACCACCTCATTGAAGTCGTCGGAGCAGGATTGCCAGTCGGCCCAGATCACGGCCACCGCGCCCGGATCGTCGTCGACAGGGGCCAGTGGCTCGGGAAGAAGCTCAGCCACGGCTGCCGGATCGGTGCGGTACTCGACGGTGAGCATGTCGCCCGAGTAGTGCCATGGGGGAGAGGGCACTAGTGAGGAGAAGCCGGTGGCTGAGCGGGGGAACGTGAAACCTTGGAGGTTCGCCATGACGACGAGCGTATCATTTGGTCCCTAACGATTTCCATGCAAAGATGGTGTTCCCGCCGATGGCGAGGGATCGACCGATGGGGAGATGCGGGTGGCCACGGACGGAAACGGATCGCGGGAGACGCGGCGAATCATGCTGGACGGGTTGGTGGTCCCCGTGACAGTGGATGGCAAAGAATTGGTGACCAGTGATGGTCACCGAATCTCCGAGGCTGATGCCATACACCTGCCTCCTAGCGAGCCATCCAAGATCCTCTGCGTTCACCTCAACCACGTCAGCCGGGTCGAGGAGTTCCAGGTTTCATTGCCGGCGGCGCCCACTTACTTCCACAAGCCAACCTCCTCGTTGAACGCACACCGTGGTGACGTGGTGCGACCCGAGCGGTGCCAGTGGCTCAACTACGAGGGCGAGATTGTCATCGTGATCGGCAAAACGTGCCGCAATGTCAGCCCTGAGGAGGCAGGCGACTACATCGGGGGCTACACAATCGGCAACGACTACGGCCTTCACGACTTTCGAGACACAGACGCCGGATCCATGCTGAGGGTCAAGGGCTCCGACACCCTCTGCCCTGTAGGCCCCGGCCTTGTTGAGGGATGGGACTTCCGCGACAAGGGCATACGCACGCTGGTCAACGGAGAAGTAGCACAGGATGGCACTACCAACGAGATGACCTGGGACATGCACTACCTGGTAGCTGACCTGGCGCGCACAATCACCCTCCTGCCAGGCGACATGGTGTTCTCCGGGACGCCAGCCAACTCCCGGCCAGTCCAGCCCGGCGATGTGGTCACTGTGGAAGTCGAAGGTCTTGGTGCATTGACCAACACCATCGTCGGAGGGCCGATATCAATCCGCGATGATTGTGGCGCCCAACCCACGGAGTCTGAAGAAGTTCTGTCTACGGCACTCGGCGGTGATTGGGAGTTCCGCGGTATTCGTGCTCCAAAGCGCTGACGTGGCATATCATTTGGTCCCTAACGATTTCCATGCAAAGATGGTGCCGACCGTGCAAACCTGCTCGGTGTGATTGGTCAGGAGCGCTAGAAGGCCGCTCGATTGACCGTCGGCTATTCCCGAATGATTTACTTGCAACGATTTTGAAGTACTAACTGGATCTCTAGTCGAGTTCCATCCGGAGGGGTGTCCTGATATGAAAACGAAATTCACGATGGCTTTGTTGGCTGTATTGGCAGTCACAGCTGCGTCCTGCGGGAGCAGCAGTGATGAGGCGTCAGAGCCACAGACCACTGCAGCGCCGGCAACTACAGCTGGGCCGGCAACCACAGCTGCGCCAGGAGACAGCTCAGCATCGGCGATGTCGGGTCTAGATGTGGACGCTGTCTTGGCGGCGGACCTTTCGGATTGTGCCGATGCACCGTCGGGCGACCCGATCCGCGTGGGAATGGCGATGGACTTCTCCGACGTTGTGGGGTTCGTGGATATCCCGGGCTCGAAGGTCGTGCCGTATGTGGCGGAGCTGATCAACTGCGCAGGCGGCATCAACGGAAGCCCAGTGGAGGTCCGCGTGGCTGAGGTTGGTGACGACGCGGCGTTGGCTACCCAGGAGCTGCTGGACTGGGGCGCCCATTTCCTTATTGGCCCACCGTTCGCGGACTTCGCGTTGCCGATTTTGCAGACGACCGGTGGCCAGGTGCCGTTGTTCGTAGCGGCGTCGACGGAGCCGACGTTGGCTGATGCGTCGATCAACTCGTACCTAGTGACGTTTGATGACTACGGGATGTCAGAGGCGGCAGCGCGTTGGGCGCTGGACCAGGGCATCACGCGGGCCATCGTGTTCACCGAGGGTGAGGGGATCCCCTATACGGGTGTGAACCCGGATGCGTTCATCGCCGAGTTCGAGGGCAATGGCGGCGAGGTGGTCAGCACGCAGACATACGTGTGGGCAGCCGATACCGACTTCTCGGCGCAGGTGAACGAGATCGCTGGCATCTCCGAGAACAACGAGATCGTCTTCTCGGCCGCTCTCGGCTTCCAGCTGACCGCTCTGCGCGGGCAGCTCGAAGGTCAGGGCCTCGACGGCCTGACCTACGCGGGAACCGATGCCCTGGATGCCACCGGTATCCAGTTCGAAGCGAACAACGAGGGCATCGTTCACACGCCGCACGTCAGCATCAGCGCTGGTGATCGGGTGGACACGCTTCTGGCTGACTACGAAGCCGCCAAGGGCGAGGCGTTGGAGAGTCGCGGGTTCATGCCGCTCTATGTGGACTCGATGTTCTTGGGAATCCAGGGGATCTTGGACTGTGGGTGCGCTGACCCGGCGGGCATCGGTGAAGCCGTGAAGCAGATCTCGGGCTTTGAGGGTCTGTCAGGTGAGATCAGCTATGCCGGCACTAACGGCATTCCACCCAAGGCAGTTCCGATCAACCGGATCGTCAACGGCGAAGACGTGCTCGTCGCCACCATCGGAGACTGAATCGGCGTGCTCGAGGTGTCGGGTCTCACGACCGCCTATGGCGAGATCTCGGCACTTCGGGATGCAAACCTAAGCGTCGGGTCCGGTGAGGTCGTTGGCCTCATCGGACCCAACGGCGCGGGCAAATCGACGCTGTTGAACACCATCGCCGGCCTGTTGGTGCCCCGGGCCGGGAGGGTGGACTTCGACGGGCAGGACGTCACCGGCCGCTCACCGGAAGAACTGTTGCGAGCGGGCCTGGCGCTGGTGCCCGAGCGTCGACGCATCTTCGTCGACCTGACCGTGGAGGAGAACTTGCGGATCGGTGGCGTCACCATCCCAGCGACGGATCGGGGCGACCTACTCAACGAGATGGCTGAACTATTTCCCGTCCTTCGCGACAAGTGGACGACATCGGCTGGCTACCTGTCTGGCGGCGAGGCCCAGCAGTTGGCCATTGGCAGGGCCCTGATGTCAAGGCCACGACTGCTGATGATGGACGAGCCGTCGCTGGGTCTCGCTCCGATTCTTGTCGATACCGTCTTCGAACTTGTCGAGGCGCTCCGCGACCAAGGTCGGACGCTGCTGGTAGTCGAGCAGAACGCGACAAGAATGCTCGAGGTGGCCGACCGGGCATACGTGCTACGCAGCGGCCAGATGGTTGCCGAGGGCACTGGGGCCGAGTTGCGATCCGATGAGCGACTCTTCGACATGTTCGTAGGTAACTGAGCGGTGGTTGAACTCCTTCAGAACCTGATCGACGGCCTAGGTAGAGGCAGTATCTACGCCCTGCTGGCTCTTGGGGTCGCCGTGATCTTCGGCGTCATGCACCTCTTGAACTTTGCGCACGGTGAACTAATCACCGTTTCGGGGTATGCAGCGTTTTGGGCGATCGGAGCTGGCTGGTCGTGGACCCTGACTGTTCCGTTGGTGATAGTCGTCTCGATACTCACATCATTGGTCATCGAACGGGTGGCCTTCAGTCGGGTTCGTGGCGCCGACCAGTTCACGCTCCTGCTCACTTCGTTTGGTGTGCACTTTGTCGTGTTCGCCATTTTCTTGCTCTACGTATCCGCTTCAGTCAAGACGTTTGCACGACCCGGTTGGGTTACCGACACCTACGCCCTCGGTTCTTTGAGGGTCGAGGTGTACGACACGGTGGTTATCGCCATCACTCTGGCCACGTTGGCCGGCACCACGTTCGTGCTACAGCGGACCACCTTCGGGCTTTCCCTGCGAGCTGCCGCTGCCGACTTCGACACTGCCCGGCTGATGGGGGTTCGGTCGGACTCGGTCATTCGTGGCGCCTTCGCTCTATCGGGACTCCTAGCGGGCATCGCCAGTGTGTTCTGGCTGATGCGAGCCGGCAGCACTGTGCCCAGCGCGGGTATCGACCCGATGCTGAAAGGCGTGCTTGCGGCACTGATCGGGGGGCTAGGAAGTCTCCGGGGTGCCGTTGCCGGGGGCTTTGCCCTGGGCATGGCCGAAGTGCTTCTGCGGTCGCGCCTGCCTGACTCGATAGCCAGCCTGACCGAGGGCGTGGTCTTCCTACTCATCGCTCTTCTATTCATCTTCCGACCCCAGGGTCTGGTGTCGGTCGAACACGCTGAACGAGTCTGATGTTTCCCGACCTACGCCGCGACGTACTGCTACCGGTTGCCGCCGGGCTGATCCTTTTTGGCCTCTTTGTGGGTGCCGGCCTTTTGTACCAAGGCCAGCTGGGAGGTCAAGAGCGACTGGTCACCTTGGCTCTTATCGATGCTGTCCTCGTCCTAGGGCTACAGATCTACGTCGGGAACACAGGGATCCTGTCCTTTGGCCATATCGGCTTTGGGGCCATCGCCGGATATGCCTTTGCGCTGATGGCGATTTCGCCAGTCGAGAAAGCCAAGCGGATCGCTGGCGCCCCGTTTGGCTTAGATGACGTGCACCTAGGGCCCTGGACGAGCATGAGCCTGGCCATTGTTGTAGTCCTGATCGTGGCGCTAGTTGTCGGCCTTGGCCTAGCCCGCTCTGGCGCCGAGTCCGGCGCCGTGTCGGCCACGGTCATCACTTTGGCTCTGCTCTTCGTGACCCACGAGGTTGCCCGGAACTGGCCTGCCCTGACCGGGGGCGATCGGGCCGGCCTTTCGTTCCGTATCGGTGGGGGGCTTGATTCCCGAGCGCCTCTATACCTGGCGCTCCTCGCTGCCATTCTCTCCGCTCTTCTCTATGCCCGGAGTCGGGGCGGTCGGCTGGCTATGGCTGCCCGAGAGGATGACCTCGCGGCCCGCGCTATGGGAGTGAACCCGCTTGTTCAGCAGATGGTGGCCCTCCTGCTGTCCGTATCGGTAGTCGGGATAGGGGCCGGGCTCCGGGTTTACGAGAGGGGTTCGATCCTGCCCCGCGACTTCTTCTTCAATCTCACTCTGGTAACCCTGGTCATGCTCATCGTCGGTGGACGTCGGAGTGTGAGTGGCGCTCTGCTGGGGGTGGCGGTCATCACCGCAGGTCGGGAGTTGGCACGGCGTTTAGGCCAGGACGGCTTTGAGTTCTTTGGCATTGGTCTGGACGGCGCGCCGTTGGACTGGATCTTCCGAGAGAATCTGAAGACGGTGTTCCTCGGCGTAGCCATGCTTGGCTTCATGATCTGGCGACCGTCGGGCCTGTTGGACGATTGGGATCTCGACCGCTGGTTGCATGCACGTCTGGACAGGTGGCGGAGTCGGCGTCAGGACCCTCAAGATGGGACTCGATCGGAACTCCCATCGGAGGTGGAGCCCGACGATACGGACGTTCTAGTCGTCAAGGGAGTCGGCGTTTCTTTCGGAGGCTTCCAGGCGCTCGACGAGGTGGGTCTTGAAGTGGGCCGAACCGAGGTCGTTGGCGTCATCGGACCCAATGGCGCCGGTAAGACCACCTTGCTGAATGTGATCACCGGCCTGGTTGAATCGGACACGGGCCGCGTTGAGTTGGGTGAAGTTGACCTCACCGACTTGCCATCTCACCAGATCGCTCGGAGGGGTCTAGTGAGGACCTTCCAGAATCTGCGCCTATTCGGCGCACTGACCGTACGGGAAAACGTCGAAGTGTCTGCCCTTGTGGCTTCGTCCGCTCGGCGACACCGCCTACCTCCGGACATTGATGGGCTGCTGCTGGCCGCTGGATTGTGGGAGGTCCGTGATCGCCGAGCCCGAGAGTTGGACTACGGCACATCGCGGCGCCTGGAGTTGGCGCGAGCCGTCGCCATGGCGCCGTCCTTCCTTCTGTTGGATGAGCCAACGTCGGGTATGAGCGACGCCGAATCGTTGGCCATGGTCGACCAAGTACGGCGGATGGCTGGGGTGGTGGGTGCCGGTGTGGTGGTCATTGACCACGACCTCAATTTCATCACCGGAATCTGCGACCGCATTACCTGTTTGGATCGCGGCCAGGTCATAGCTGTCGGATCGGCAGCCGAAGTGCAGGCAGACCCAGTTGTCCGGGCGGCCTACCTCGGAAGTTCCGCAGAGACCTGAGGTCTCGTCAGGGCGACGTCCACAATTCCAGACTCTGAAGGGTGTCTCGTTAGCGCAGGCTGGAGTTTCCTGAAACCAGCCAGGCGAAGAGAGGGTCACCCGCCCGGGTTGGGAGCATTTCGGGGTGCCACTGAACGGCAACCATGGGCAAATCCTCATGCTCGAGGCCTTCGACAGAGTCGTCGCCCGAGCGTGCTGTGACTCGCAGGTCTCCTCCCACCTCGTCCACGGTTTGATGATGCAGTGAATTGACCCGGAGGTAGGGGCCGTAGATACCACCGAGGACGGTGTCGTCTTCGAACGTCACGTCGTGCCACTCGGTCGTGACTGGTGAATCGAATCCGGCGTGACTGGGCACATCCTGATGGAGGGTGCCACCGGCGTGGATGTTGACGATCTGAAGGCCCCTGCAGATCCCGGCCACCGGTATGCGGTCGTTGTAGGCGGCGTCTAGCACAGCGCACTCGTGTTCGTCGCGCAGCGGTTCTGGAGGGAAGGCGTCAGTCGATGACTCATGGCCATACCTATGGGGGTCGACGTCGGCTCCACCGGTTAGCAGTACGCCATCGAGGCGAGGGACGAGTTCGGCCGGGTCGACGTCAAGGGGGATGTGGATCGGTAGCCCACCAGCCTCGAGGACACCTCGCCCGTAATCGGCGTAGTAGAGGTCGACGGAGAAATCAGCCAGTACGTCCAGGTTCCCAACCAATTGGTCGCCTCTCTTGCGCCTCCCCGTGATTCCGATCAACGGTCGTGCTGGCACGGACGCTCCTTCACTTTGCTTGGCCAGTTAGAAATGAATAATGTATTCAAAACCTTTACTGGCGAGAAGGTTCTAGGCATGCCGAGGAGCTACTGATGCGTGCCGTGGTTTGCGATGGGGTGGGTGCCGACTTACGGCTGGTCGAGAACCACCCGGAGCCCGTGGCCGATCTGGGCGGTACCACGTTCTCCGTCACTGCCTGCGGCGTCTGTCATAGCGATCTGCATGTGGTCGATGGAGACTTCCCCAGCCCGCTGCCCATGGTTCTGGGGCATGAGGTCACCGGCGTCCACGACCGCCTCGGTTCGGTCATGCTCTATGCCCCATGGGGTTGCCGGTCGTGCCCGCAGTGTTCCGATGGGCTTGAGCAGATCTGTGCGGACGCCACCGAGGCTGGCTTGTTCACCGATGGCGGGTACGCCGAGCGGATGCGGGTGCCTGACGAGAGCTACCTGTCTGCACTAGAAGGCCTTGATCCTTACGCTGCAGCGCCCTTGGCCTGCGGAGGCTTGACCGCCTACCGGGCCGTCGATCACGGGCTATCGACATTGCGCGACAGGAGCCAGGGCCGTGGTGAGCCACCACGGGCCATGGTCATCGGCGCTGGCGGTCTTGGCCAGTACGCCATCCGCTTCTTGCGCTTGCTCACCGACGCCGAGGTGGTGGCCGTCGACCTGGACCCGGCCAAGCAGGCCACAGCGCTGCAGGTGGGAGCCCACTCATCGTGCGGTCCCGTCGACGACCCGGGGACCGCCGACGTGGTTCTCGATTTCCTCGGCGCGGATTCGACAATGGTCTTGGCTGGCGCCTCGGTCCGTCGGCAGGGTCTCGTGGCTGTCGTTGGCTTATTCGGTGGGCGTATCCCGTTCGGCCTCGGGGCGGTGCCCCACGAGGCCCGGTTCCTCTCCAGTTTTTGGGGTTCACGGGCTCAGATGGACGAACTCCTGGTCCTCGCCCGACGCGAGCCTTCGGTCGTGCAGGACGTAGAGGTCCTCGGCCTGTCCCAGGCCCAGGAGGCTCATAACCGTCTCCGGACCGGCGACGTGCGGGGCCGTCTCGTCCTCGATCCGGTCCGGTGACCAGACTCTTGACCACTGAGATGCCGAGGGAAGACTGATGATCGAGATGACCAATAATGCCTTTCGAACCAGATGCGACGAGGCTGACATTCATACCGTGGAGGTGGCCATCGGCGACACTTATGGCCACTTGCGGGGCAAGCGCGTGCCCGTGGACCGTTATTTCGCTGAGGTGGCAGAGAGTGGCGCCTCGATCGCCGACGCCGTATTCATCCTCAATGTGTGCGACGAGTTGATTGACCACGAGATAGTCAATATGGACAACGGCTTTCTCGACACCCGGATCGTCCCTGACCCGGCGTCGGCCCGCCTTTTGACCCACCGCCCCGGCTATGCCCTGGTGTTTTGCGACAGTTTCGACGAACACGGTGCACCACACGTGCTTGCGCCCCGGGCTGTGCTTGCCGCCCAGGTCGAGCGGTGTCGGGCCCTTGGTTTGGATCCGGTGGTCGCCACCGAGCCGGAGTTCTACATGTGCACGATTACCGACGACGGCACTTGGGTGCCGGTGCGGCCCCACATCAAGTACAGCTCGCTGACCGATGCCCCTGACTTGGAACAGGTGCTGGCCGCCATGCGCTCCGGCCTAGCTGGTGCCGGTCTGGCTGTTGAATCGTCCAACCAGGAGTATGGACCCAGCCAGGTTGAGGTCAACCATGGTCCAGCCGACGCGATGCGGGCTGCCGAGGACTGCATTCTCTACCGTTCCATCGTCAAGCAGGTGGCTGAGCAGCACGGGATGCGGGCCACGTTCATGCCCAAGCCGTTCACCGAGGAATCGGGCTCCGGCCTCCACGTCCATACCAGCCTCCGGGACGGCGACGGGGGCAATGCCTTCGCTGATAGTGCTGGTGCACCCAACGATCTCATGGGCCGGTGGGTGGCCGGCATCCTCGAGCATGCCCCAGCACTCACCTTGCTGGGAGGGCCGACTGCCAACGGACCTCGACGAATTCGGCCGTATACGTTTGCTCCCACCCACGTGCATTGGGGGCTGGACAATCGGACCGTTCTGGCACGTTGCATCGTGGAGGCCGGATCAGCCGCCAACCGGGTCGAATTCCGCTCGGCGGGAGCCGATGCCAACCCGTACCTGCTGATCGCCGGAATCCTGGCCGCTGGTTGCGATGGCATTGAACGCTCGCTGGAGTTGCCGCCCATGTCCGAGGGCGACATGTACACGGAACCGGGCGACTGTGCACCGCTGGCCACTGATCTCACGGGCTCCATAGAGGCCTTCGAGGGCAGCGGCTTGGCGTCGATGCTGGGTGACGAGTTCTCGCGCAGTTTCGTGAGCCTGGCTCGCGAGGAGGAGCGCTTGGTCGCCGAGAACAATCCCGATCCCGACGACGTCAACGACTGGGAACGTGCCCGGTACCTCGAGTTCAGCTGAGCGGGCAGAGCGGAGGAGTACGACAATGGTGGAAGCGATGGTGGATCGACCGGCTAGTCCGGCTGACATCGCCAACCCGGCGGTCTACTTGGATGGCATTCCGCACGCCGGATTTACCGCAATCCGGGAGACTGAAGGCCTGGTGTGGCACTCCTATGGTGCTACCGATGCCAGTGGCTTCTGGGCCGTCACGCGTCATGCCGAGGTGCGTGAGGTGTCGAAAAACCCAGAGGTCTTCTCCTCGGCGATCGGCCATACCAACCTCTGGGACCTGGAGGCTGATGCGCTTGAGGCCCGCCGGTCGCTGATCGACTCCGATGCTCCCGGTCACACCCGCCTGCGACGGGTCGTGTCTCGGGTGTTCACTCCGAAGGCCACCCGGTCGTGGGAGGACACGACCCGCCGTATTGCCACCGAATTGGTCGACGGGTTCGTCGAACGAGGTGGTGGTGATTGGGTGGATCTGGTGGCAGCACCGCTCCCCATTCGGGTGATTCTGGCCATCCTCGGGGTACCCGAAGAGGACGCTGACTATCTAGTGGAACTCACCGACCACTTGGTGGAGGGGACGGGCGATCGCCCGTCCCTACCGGATGACGCATATGGCAATGTCACTCCGGTTCGCCTTCTTCCATTCAACAGCCCAGCCAGCCATGCTCTCTTCGAGTACGGAGAGAGGATGCGTGGACTACGCCTTGCCGAGCCAGCCGCCGACCTGGTGACCGGACTGGTACAGGCCGAGGCTGACGGTGAGCGCCTTACGCCGGCCGAGTACAGGAACTTCTTCCAACTTCTGGTTTTCGCCGGTAATGAGACCACCCGGACGGCCATCGTCCACGGGGGCATGGCTTTCGCCGAC
>Ga0315318_10000377_pt1 | contig 17912 bp, 20 predicted proteins | sample M1200m3416metaG_FD_203703 | JGI IMG/M metagenome (GOLD analysis project Ga0315318, IMG submission 203703) | Ammonia-oxidizing marine archaeal communities from Monterey Bay, California, United States - M1 200m 3416 | ecosystem: Environmental > Aquatic > Marine > Coastal | place: USA: California... | reverse complement strand
AATAATAATTAAAAAATATGTAAATAAATAGCTAATAATATAGGATTTAATGAAAAATTCTAATTAAGGAGATTACAGAGACAAATTGTAAATGAGTTCTGAAGTTAATAAAAATGGTTTAGGAAAGTGTCCTGTGATGCACGGTGGCATGACCAAAAACAGTCAATCACCCACTGAATGGTGGCCAAAAAATCTTAATTTAGATATTTTACATCAGCATGACGTTAAGACAAATCCAATGGGTGAAGGATTTGATTATAAAAAAGAAGTTAAAAAATTAAATTTTAAAGGTGTAAAGAAAGATTTATTAAAATTGATGACCGATAACCAAGATTGGTGGCCTGCGGATCTTGGACATTATGGAGGATTATTTGTAAGAATGGCTTGGCATTCAGCAGGAACTTATAGAATTGCAGATGGTCGAGGTGGTGGTGGACATGGAAATCATAGATTTTCACCATTAAATTCTTGGCCTGATAACACAAATTTAGATAAAGCAAGAAGATTACTTTGGCCTATTAAAAAAAAATATGGAAATAGAATAAGTTGGGCTGATTTAATGATTCTAGCTGGCAATATGGCATATGAGTCTATGGGTCTTAAAATGTATGGGTTTTCATTTGGAAGAGAAGATATTTGGCATCCAGAGAAGGATGTTTATTGGGGTTCTGAAAAAGAATGGCTACAAGACAAACGATATAGCAATAAAGACGATAGAAAATCATTAGAAAATCCTTTAGGAGCCGTTGTTATGGGTTTAATTTATGTTAACCCAGAAGGTGTGGATGGTAAACCAGATCCTTTAAGAACAGCGCAAGATGTTAGAGAAACATTTGGACGTATGGCAATGAATGATGAAGAAACTTGTGCATTAACAGTTGGTGGTCATACGGTAGGTAGGGCACATGGTAATGGAGATGCTTCTAAATTAGGACCAGAGCCCGAAGCTGCTGATATTCATGAACAAGGTTTTGGTTGGAATAAAAAAGATGGAAGTGGCTTGGGTGTTAATCAAGTAACGAGTGGATTAGAAGGGGCTTGGACCACTCATCCTGATAAGTGGGATAATAGTTACTTAAATCTTTTGCTAAATTATGAATGGGAATTAAAAAAAAGTCCTGCTGGAGCAAATCAGTGGGAACCAATAAATATGAAAGAAGAGGACAAACCAGTTGATTTAGAAGATACAACAATTAAACACAATCCAATAATGACAGATGCTGATATGGCCATGAAAATGGATCCATCATACAGAAAAATTGCTGAACGTTTTCATAAAGATCATAAATATTTAGAAAAAACTTTTGCTAGAGCATGGTTTAAATTAACACATAGAGATTTTGGTCCAAGAAAAAATTATATTGGTCCCGATGTTCCTAAAGAAGATTTAATTTGGCAAGATCCAGTTCCAGCAGGCAAGAAAAATTTTAAAATTGATAAGGCAAAGAAATTAATTAAGGCAACAGGGTTAAAAAATTATGAATTAATTAGTACAGCATGGGATAGTGCCAGAACATTTAGAAGAACAGATCAGAGAGGTGGAACAAATGGTGCTAGAATACGTTTAGCACCTCAAAAAGACTGGGAAGGAAATGAACCTGCTAGATTAAAAAAAGTTATTGGTAAATTAGAAAAAGTGGCTAAAGTTGTGGGTGCAAGTGTTGCAGATATAATAGTATTGGCTGGTAATTTTGGTTTAGAAAACTCTATAAAAAAATCTGGTCTAAAGGTTAAAGTTCCGTTTAAACCAGGTAGAGGTGATGCGATACAAAAACAAACTGATATAGACTCGTTTAAAGTTTTAGAACCAATTCATGATGCATTTAGAAACTGGGTTAAGCAAGAATATCTCGTTAGTCCAGAGGAGTTAATGCTTGATAGAGCTTCTTTAATGAATTTAACAGCAAAAGAAATGACGGTCCTAATAGGTGGAATGAGAGTTTTAGATGTAAATCATGGTGGAACTAAACATGGTGTTTTTACTGATAGAATTGGAACATTAACAAATGATTATTTCGTAAATTTAACAGATATGAAATTTATGTGGAAACCAAAAGGTAAAGATTTATATGAGATCGTTGATCGAAAAACAAAAAAAACAAAATTTATAGCTAGTAGAGTTGATTTAGTTTTCGGTTCTAATTCGGTTTTAAGATCATATGCAGAAGTATATGCTCAAGATGATAACAAAATAAAATTTGTTAAAGATTTTGTTGCAGTATGGGCAAAACTAATGAATGCCGGCAGATAAAAATTAATAATATTTTATTTAATTGAGCCCCAAATATTATTTGTTTGAACCCAACCATTAAATTTAGCAGATTTGACTTTACACCAATTATTTTCACATTTTTTTATCACCAAAATTCTACCTTTTTTAATTTGAGCAATTGGTTTAGAAAATAATGATGGTTTTTTGAATAAAATTTTATCCTTAAGAGGAATAACAGAATTTATTGGTTTTAATTGTGATCTATGTATCCATCCACTATTATTTTTTAAATCTATAATTCGTCTCCAGTTTTCTTTTTTATCTATTTGTTTTATGGGTAAATTTATTTTTTTATAAATATATTTTATAGGGGATTCAAAACTTGGACCATATCTAACATTAACTTTATTTTTTTTTAAGGATAAAAAAATTTCTTCAGCACCAGTTATTGAAAAAAAAAATAAAGAAAGAAAAATTATTAGGATTTTCTTTATATTTATTTGCATAAACATATTTTTCGTTTGTTTAATTTAACTTTTCTAAAATTTAAATTAAGTAAGTCTAGAATTAAAATAAAACCATTTAAATTTTTTCCTATATTTAAAATTTGTTTTAAGATTTCATTCGCTTGAATAGTGCCAATTATACCTGCAACTGTTCCTAAAATTCCCTCATATTCACAATTTAATATATCGTCCGAAATTTTATTCTCTTGAAAAAAACATCTTAAGCACGGAGTTTTTTTATCTTTAAAATTAAACGTAAAAATGTGTCCATCAAATTTACTGATTGCTCCAGTGACTAGGAATTTCTTTGATTTTATACAAAAATCGTTAATCAAAAATTTAGTTTTAAAATTATCTGATCCATCTACTATGTAGTTATAGTTTTTAGCTATTTTATTAAAATTATTTTCATTCAATTTAACTTTATGACAGATAACTTTGGTTTTTGAGTTAATTTTCTTTAACTTTTTTTTAGCAATACTAACTTTGGATTTATTAAGATCGCTATTATCATAAAGACTTTGTCGGTGTATATTCGATAAATTAACATTATCATAATCTACAATTCCTAAAGAACCTATACCAGCTCTTGCTAAAAATTCTGCAACAGGACACCCTAAACCACCCATACCAATTATTAGAACTTTAGATTGAATAATTTTTTTTTGACCTAAGATACCTATATTTTTTAAGACAATTTGTCGGGAAAATCTTTCGATTTGCGTTTTATTTAACTTTAAACTCATTTACCTGTTGAACCAAAACCACCTTCTCCTCTAATTGTTTCTGGTAAATTGCTGGTTTCTTCTAATTCCATTTTAACAACAGGAGCCAAAATCATTTGTGCAATTCTATCCCCGTTATTGATGGTAAAGTCATTATTTCCATGATTATAAATAATTACTTTAATTTCTCCTCTATAATCACTGTCAATCGTTCCGGGTGTATTTAAAACACTAATATTATTTTTTGCAGCTAAACCAGATCTAGGTCTTATTTGAATTTCATAATTTTTTGAAAAGGCAACAGTTAATCCAGTAGGGATTAATGATGATGTTTTTGGTTTTATATTTATGGGTTTTTTTATGAATGCCATAAGATCCATTCCAGATGCACCACTTGTTTTATATATAGGTAGTTTTACAGCTGGATCTAATCTTTTTATAAGCACTTTTACCATTAATTAATTTGAGTAACAATTCTGTCTACAATTTCTTCTGATATTTCTGACTTTTTTTTAAATGAAAGTTTTTCTTTTTTATTTTGGGGATCTTTATAATGAATAGTTACTTCATTATAATCAGAGTTAAAACCGCTATCTTTTTTTGATACATCATTAGCTATAATCCAATCACAATTTTTATTTGATAGTTTTGAAGATGCATTTTTATCTAAATTATTTGTTTCTGCAGCAAAACCAATGACTAATTTTGGCCTCATAGAATTATGGTTTGAAACATAATTTAATATGTCGACATTTTTTTCTAGATTAATAGTTAAATTTTCTCTTTTTTTTATTTTATCTTTATTTTTTTTATCAATTTTAAAATCAGCTACAGCAGCCGAAAATATAGCTATATCAGTGGGTAAATTTTTTTGGGTAGCTTTAAACATTTCTTCAGCAGTTTCAACTCTGATTAGATTTACATTTTCATCAATATTCAAATTAGTAGGTCCAGATATTAATGTCGTATCAAAACCTCTTTTGGATAAAGATTTTGCTATTTCATAACCTTGTTTTCCACTTGATTTATTCGTTATAAATCTTACAGGGTCAATATATTCATTTGTTGGACCTGCGGTCACAAGAGCCTTAATTTTTTTGTTTTTTATTTGAACAGATAAAAAATTATTAATTTCATTAAAGATATCTAAAGGATCTGACATTTTTCCTTTACCATATTCACCACATGCCATATCTCCAATTACTGGGCCAATAAGTTTGTAACCATAATTTTTTAAAGTTTTCAAATTATCTTTAGTTGATTGATGCTCCCACATCCTAACATTCATTGCTGGAGCTAAAAATACTTGTTTATTTGAGGCAAGTATAACAGTTGAAGCCAAATCTTCAGATGAACCTTGGCTAAGTTTGTAAATTGTATTTGCAGTTATTGGTGCTACGATGATTACATCTGCCCATCTTGATAGAGCAATGTGATCCATTTCAGTTTCATTTTCTACACTAAAAAGATCGTCATAAACTTTTCCTTGTGATAAAGAAGTGATAGATAAAGGAGTAACAAATTCTTTTGCACTTTTAGTTAGTATAGTTTTTATTTCTGCATTATTTTTTTTAAATAATCTAATTGTTTCAAGGCTTTTATATGCTGAAACTCCACCACAAATCACAAATAGAATTTTTTTGTTTGTTAAATTTTTCATCGGCAAAATTAAAATACTAATAGACCAAAAATTACAAGAACTAATAATCCAATAATAGATTGGTTTCTAAAGGCAATCATTTCTAATTTTTTTGTATTTAAAGCGTTATAAGAATTAGAGTTTTGTGGGATTTGTCCACTTGCTAAATAAGTAAGAGCTTGATTAGCTTTATCCATTATTTCTGGGAATTCTGGTAATCTTTTAATTACTTCAGAAGTATTTTGAATTGTTTCATTTATAGTAGTTATTGGATCTTTTGTTTCTTTTAACCAACTTTCAAGAACAGGTTTTGACGTAGTCCAAATGTTAGTATTAGGATTTAGTTTTCTAGCTACTCCTTCAACTACAACCATTGTTTTTTGTAACATAAGAAGTTGAGGTTGGGTTTGCATATTAAATTTTTCGGTTACATCAAATAATTGTTTTAGTAATTTTCCACCAGAGATATCTTTTACTGTTTGTCCAAAAATAGGTTCACCAATTGACCTTAATGCTTGTGCCAGCTCATCGATTGGAACTTCTTTAGGCACCAAACCTGCCATCAGATGTACTTCGGCTACTTTTTTATAATCTCTTTGAATAAAACCAAATAAAATTTCTGCCAAAAATCTTTTACTCATTTTATCTAATCTCCCCATGATACCGAAATCAATAGGTACAATTTGACCATTATTATCAATGAAGATATTTCCTTGGTGCATGTCAGCATGAAAAAAACCATCTCTGACTGCGTGTCTTAAGAAATTTTGAATTATATCTTCAGCAATTTTTTCTGTATTCAACTTTCTTTTTTGAAGTTCTTCAGTTTCTCTAATTGAAATACCATCAACCCAATCTAGTGTCATTACATTTTCACTTGTAAAATTCCAATAAATTTCAGGAACTCTGAATCCAATATCATTTTTAGTATTTTCCGAATATTCATTTGCAGCTGCTGCTTCGAATCTAAGATCCATTTCGAGATTAGTTATTTCTTTTAATAAAAAAACTACCTCAACCAATTTAAGTCTTTTTGTTTTTTTTGCAAAAGATTCAATTAAAAAAGCAAAAAGCATTATTGCATCAATTTCTTCATTAAATATTTTTCTTATGTTTGGTCTTAAAATTTTTATGGCAACATCTTTTATGGTTCCATTTTCATTTATTTGTGCTTTATGTACTTGAGCAATAGATGCTGCTGCCACTGGTTCACTTAAATTAATTATTGAATTAAAAGTATTATTTCCCAAATCATTTTTAATTATTTCTTTTGCTTGATATAATGAAAATGGAGGTAGTTTATCTTGAAGATTTTCAAGTTTTTTTGCAAATTGTTCACCAATAATATCTGGTCTTGTAGCTAAAAATTGACCAAGCTTAATGAAAGTTGTTCCCATTGACTCAAGTGAACTTGATAAACGCTCTCCTTCATCTTTATTTATATTAATTTGTTTTTTAGGAGAAAAAGAAAAAGATAATATTTTGAACAAAAGTTTTATTGCTAATGGAGGTTCTTGAAATTTTGAAGTTATATTAATTATATCAGATTTAGCTACTTTTCTACCTAGTTTGAATAATGTAATTAATTTTTTTATCATTAAATTTTCCACCCGCTATGTATAGAAACTATTCCACCTGATAAATTTCTATAAGTACATTTTTTAAAACCATTTTTTTTCATTAAATCAATTAATTCATCTTGATTTACAAAGTTTTCAATACTTTTTATGAGATATTTGTAAGGTTTTTCGTCGCCAACAACAAATTTTCCAATAGAAGGAATAAGTTTTGAATAATTTTTGTAAATAAACTCTAGATCAGAGTTTTGTATTTTTGAAAACTCAAGACATAGATATCGACCCCCCGGTTTTAATACTCGATGAGCTTCTGCTAAAGCTTTATTTAAATTTTTAGTGTTTCTTAGGCCAAAACTAATTGTATAAAAATCAAACTTGTTATCACTTAGTGGAAGTTTTTCTGCAGTTGAAATAACCCAATTTAAATTTTTAAATTCATTTAATTTTTTTTTACCTTTATTAATCATGTGCTTATTGGGATCAACACAAGTTATTTGAGATCTTTTATCCACATAATTTAAAAATAGTTTAGCTATATCTCCTGTTCCACATGCAACATCAATCAAATTTTGATTTTGTGATGGATTCATCATATTTATTAGATTTTTTTTCCACAATCGATGAATACCCAATGATATAAAATCATTCATTAAATCATATTGATCATAAACTTGATCAAAAACATTTTGTACTAGTCCTTTTTTATTTTGTAGATATTGTTGCATAAAAATAAATTATACATTGAATATAGTATTAAATGCCAGAATTACCAGAAGTAGAAATAGTAAGACAGTCGTTAAATAAAAAAATTAAACAAAAAAAGGTAAAAAAGGTAATAGTTAGAAATAGAAATTTAAGATTTAAAATTCCTTTAAATTTTGCAAGTTTTTTAAAAGATCAAAAAATAATTAAAGTTGAAAGGTTTTCAAAATACTTAATTTTGTGTTTATCTAATAATAGCTACTGTTTGTTACATCTTGGCATGTCAGGAACAATCCATCTAGTTAATAAAGATAAAAAAAATTTTATAACAAATACTAGTTTTTATAGCTCACCAAGATTACCGTTAAAGCATAATCATGTAGAAATAATTTTTAAAAATTTTAAGATTGTTTATAATGATCCAAGAAGATTTGGTTTTTTTCAATTAATTAAAGATAATAGTTTATTAAAAAAAAAATTAAATCATTTAGGTCCAGAGCCATTTAATTCAAAATTTGATCAAAAATATGTTTATTTTTTTTTAAAAAATAAAGAAAAAAATATTAAAAGCTTTTTATTAGATCAAAGTTTTGTATCTGGAATTGGAAATATTTATGCAAATGAAATTTTATTCTTAAGTAAAATTAACCCAACTAAAAAAGCAAGGTTATTGAAGGAAAAAGACTGTAAGAAAATTGTTATTTATTCAAAAAAAGTTCTGTTTAATGCAATTGCTAAAGGAGGATCGAGTATAAGAGATTTTAAAAATATTTCTGGAGCAAAAGGTAATTTTCAAAAAGATTTTAAAGTTTATCAAAGAGACGGTTTAAATTGTAAAAGATTTGAATGTATAGGAATTATAAAAAAAAAAATTATTTCTAATAGATCTACTTTTTTTTGTAATACTTGCCAAAAATAATAAATTATTTAATTGACCAATATAAATTCTCAATATATACCCCTGCGCATATGGCTAATATTAAATCTGCAATCAAGCGAATAAGAAGAATATCTAAACAAACTGCTGTAAATAAAGCAAGAAAAAGCAAATATAAGAATGCCTTAAAGAAAATGAACTTGTTGATTGAAGATAAAAAAAAATCTGAGGCTTTAAAGTTCTTACCTAAGTTGAATTCTGAACTGATGAAGGTTGCTAAGACAGGAATAATTAAAAAACAAAACGCTGCTAGAAACGTTTCAAGATTAACTAGAAAGATAGCATCAATCTAATTAAATAATACTTCTGGTTGTTAATTTGATTCAACTTGAAGGTCTACAAAATCTGTCATTCGAATTTTTTTTAATACCAGATTTAGATTTAGTAAATAAAATAATATATTTAATTCAATTATAAATTTTATTTATAAAAGAACATATAAAAATTTCTTGTCAAATAATTTTTATTTAAAAGATAAATATTTACACAATCCCAGATTTTATTTTTTTTTTATTTTCTAAAATTATTTGTTGCAATAATCTTATTATGGTTCTAACTGAACTTTCCCCAAATAATATGAATAATTCTTATACAAATAGAAACATTAACAATTTTAAATCAGATAACCTTGATTGGAAAACAGTTCAGGTTGAAATGAAAAATAAATTAGGTTTGGATATTTATGAAAGTTGGCTTAAAAAAATTAATTTAGTAGAAGAGTTTAATAATTATATTTTATTATCTGTACCAACCAGATTTATTCGTGATTGGATAACTTCAAGATATTTAGATCAAATTTTAAAGATTATAAAAAATAACAAAAAAGATATAATACGTATTGAATTTAAAATTATTGAAAAAAATACTGATAATATTCAAAAAAAAGATAATTTTAAATCTTTAGAAAATGAAGAAAATGTATCTTTTATAAAAGATTCATACCTTCAATATAATCGTATAGATTCAAATAAAAGATTTGAAAATTTTATAACTGGATCAAGTAATAAGCTAGCTTATGAAGCCTCATTAAAAGTTTCAGAAAATATTTCTTATTATAACCCACTTTATATTTATGGAGGTGTAGGAATGGGCAAAACACATCTTTTAAATTCAATTGGACTAGAATTAAAAAAAAATAATAAAGTGATGTTTATCTCAGCTGAACGTTTCATGTATCAATTTGTAAAATCTATTAAGTCAAATGATATGGTAAAATTTAAAGAATATTTTAGAAGTACTGACATTTTATTGATAGACGATATTCAATTTATGAATGGTAAAGAAGCAATGCAGGAGGAATTTTTTCACACTTTCAATGCTTTACTGGATAAAGGATCTCAAATTATTATTTCAGCTGATAGATCTCCAAATAAATTATCCAGAATACAAGAAAGAATTAAATCTAGATTTTCTGGTGGTTTAGTTGTTGATATTCAAAAACCAGATCACGAACTAAGAAAAAAAATTGTTGAAAACAAAATTAAAGAGATGAATCATTTATATGGGGAGCAATTTAAAATACCTCAAGAAATTAAAGATTTTATTAGTGGAGAAATAACTGCAAGTATAAGAGAATTAGTTGGTGCAATTAATCGAATAGTATCTTTTTCAAGAATTTATAAAAAAATACCAAATTTAGCTGAAACTAAAGTAGTATTAAAAGATTTATTAAATTTAACTGAGAACAAAGTAACAATTGATTTGATCCAAACTATAGTTTGTAAATTTTTCAAAATTAGTAAAAACGAAATGTTGTCATCACGAAGGTCTAGATATTTAGTAAGACCAAGACAAACAGCTATATATTTAACAAAAATTTTAACTTCAAAATCACTACCAGAAATTGGGCGTGAATTCTCAAATAGAGATCATACAACCATCATACACTCTGTTAAAACGATTGAAAAATTAAAGGAAAAAGATTTAGATATGGTTGATAATATTAATAAACTCAAAAATCAAATATTATACAACAATAATTAAAATGAAATTTAATTTAAATCAACAGGATTTGCAGAAAGCCTTAAGTTATTGTCAAGGCGTTATAGAGAAGAGAAGCACACTTCCAATATTATCAAATATATTATTAGAGGCTCAAAATTCTAAATTAACTATAACTGCCACTGATTTAGATTTAATATTTGTTCATCAAATCAATAATGTAGAAGTTTTAGAGGAGGGAAAAACTACAACAACTTCATCTATTATGTATGATATTGTAAGAAAATTTTCTTCAGGCAAAAAAATTAATTTAACTTTAACAGATACAAGCAAATTACATTTAGAGTCTGAAAAATCTATTTTTAATTTGAATTGTATAAGTTCCTCAGAATTTCCACTTACAGATGAAAATTTTAACCAAAATGAATTTTCAATAAAGTCTAAACATCTATTAAAATTGCTTAATAAATGTAAATTTTCTGTATCAAATGATGAAACAAGACATTATTTAAGTGGAATTTATTTTCATCAAACTGAAGTTGAAGATAAAAATTATCTTACTGCTGTAGCTACGGATAGTCACAGAATGTCAATTTCCAAATTAAGATTAGATCAAAAAATAGACTTTGAACCAGTTATATTACCAAAAAAAACTATTTTCCAATTATGTTCATTGTTAGAAAATTATGATGGTGATGTAAAAATTTCAAATGTAAAATCTAAAATTAAATTTGAATTAAATAATAGTGTTTTAATTTCTAAATTAATTGATGGAAAATTTCCAAATTATATTCAAGTTATACCAAAAAATAATCAAAAAAAATTAGAGATTGATTTAAAACTCTTTTTAGATTCAGTAGATAGAGTTGCTTCTGTATCTCTTGATAAAAAAGATGGTGTTAAATTTAATTTAACAAAAGATATTTTAAACTTATCTGTCAATAATACTAATAGTGGTGACGGAAAAGAAACACTTGGGGTGAAATTTGATCACGATTTAGAGGTTAGTTTCAATTCTAGATATCTAATTGATGTAGCATCACAACTTGATGGAAATAAAATAGAACTATTCTTTAATGATACAAGTTCACCAGCATTAATAAAAGATCCAGGTGATTTTGATAGTATTTTTGTTGTAATGCCTATGAAGGGTTAATTTAATAAGTCAAGTTCAGAATAGATATCTTTTTCTAAAATTTTAATAAATTCTTCTTTCGAAAATTCAGCTGATATTGGTTTTAAGATTGAAATAGTTATAGTTCTATGGCTATTTTTCAAACCTTTTTTTGGCCAAACGTAACCAGAATTGATGGCAACTGGTTGGCAAGTAATTTTTAATTCTTCATAAATTCTTGAAGCTCCTTTTTTAAATGGTGGTCTTTCATCAGGCAAAACTCTTGTTCCTTGAGGAAAAATTATAAGTGGCCGTTTTGAATTTGTGACTATTTTAGAAATATCATCAAAGAATCCTAGATTATCTTTTGTTATTTTATTTCTTTTAATTGAAATGGATCCAATTTTTTTTAAATACCAACCAAAAATTGGGATTAGAAGTAATTCTTTTTTTAGGATAAAGACTGGTGAATTGAAAATGGTTTGAAGATAAAATGTTTCAAACATTGATTGATGCGATGCGGCTATAAAAAATTTTTCATTACTAATAATATTTTCTGTTCCTTTAATTATAATTTTTGTTGATAGAAAAAACTTTAAGCAAAAACTCGTCCAATGACCCATTAATTTACCACCAAATAGTACAACTTTTTGAGGTAAAAAAAATGCAGGTAAAAAAAATAATGAAATAATGATTATTCCAGTAAAAAAGAATATTGAAAATATTGAGTTTTTAATCATTCTTATCAAAAGCTACATTAAATCTTTATGCTTTTGTCTTTTTCTAATAGTTTTAATTTTTGATCCTTTAATTAATAATTCTATAGCTTTAGGTCTTACATTGTAGTTTGAACTTAAGGACATTCCATACGCACCTACATCACATATAACAATAAGATCTTTTTCTTTTAATTCTTGAAAATTTTTTATTGTTATAAATTTATCAGTACTTTCACAAATTGGTCCTACAAACTCATAAGTTTTTTTAGATTTTTTATTTGTTTTTATTGACGGTAATGTCTTATGAGTGGCTCCGTATAATGCAGGTCTCATTAAATCATTCATTGCTGTATCTAGAATAACAAAATTTTTTCTTTCACTTTTTTTAATATAAATTATCCTAGAAATTAGAATACCTATATTTCCTACAATTGATCTACCTGGTTCAAATATTATCTTTGATTTTTTGTTTTTTAAAAATTTTTTTATAGCAACATTATATTTTTTATAATTAAGTTTTTTATTATTGTCCCTATATGAGATACCCATACCACCACCAAGGTCAATAAATTCAAATTTGTGATTAATTTTATTTATAATTTTACTAACTGCCTTTAGCATTTTTTCGTAAGGTTTATGGTCTAAAATTTGACTTCCAATGTGAACACTAAGACATTTTAGGTCAATATTTTTGGAATTTTTACAATAACTTACAAGTTCAAAAAATGTTTTATTATTAACACCAAACTTGTTTTCTTTTTTTCCAGTTGAAATTTGAGTTAAAGTTTTTGCATCTGTATTTGGGTTTAATCTAATACCAATTTGTATTTGTTTCTTTTTTAATTTTGCAATCCTGTCAATTTCTTTGATTTCATTTTTAGACTCAGCATTTATCAATAATATATTTTTATCAATGGCATAACTTATTTCCTGTGATGTTTTTCCAACCCCTGAAAAAACAATTTTTTTTGGATTTATGCCTGCTTTAAGGGCTATCATTAGCTCACCCATCGATACTACGTCAGCTCCTAATCCAAATTTTTTTATTTCCCTAATTAAATTAACATTAGTGTTAGATTTAATTGCAAAACATATTAATGGAGAAAAAGATTTAAAACTTTTTTTGAAATTATTAATGTTTTTTTTTAACTGGTTGTAGGAATAACAATAAGTTGGGGTACTATATTTCTTAGCAATATTTTGTACACTCACTTTTTCAATTGTAAGTTTTTTATTAATATATTTCATTAAGCCTTATTTATAACAATACTTTGTATTTCAGCTTTTTTTTCAGGGTCTTTATATTTAGGGTCTCCTTTTTTTCCACATGAAATTATTATGCAAAATAAAATCAAAGCTAAAGTAATTTTTTTAATCATTTTTGTTTTTTATATTTCATTATCATTTTTTTAATATTATCAAAAGATGTTCCACCATATGATCTTTTAGAATTAACAGAATTCTTTAAATCAAACACTTTTAAAACATCATTTGTTAGTTTTGGTTCAATTTTCTTTAGTTCTTCCAAGGTTAATTGATCAAGACCTTTATTTTTCTTTTCTGCCAAATTAACTACTGCAGCTGTCTTTTGATAAGCTTTTCTAAATGATATTGAGTGATTCTTGACCAGATAATCAGCTAAGTCTGTTGCTGTAATGTATCCAGAATTTGCAAGTTTAAGCATTTGTTTTTTATTAGGGGTAAAGTTTTTAAGAATTTCATCAAATATTCTTAGACAATCTAATAATGTGTCATTTGATTTGAAAATAATTTCTTTATCATCCTGAAGATCTTTGAAATATGATAATGGCAAACCTTTTAAAATTGTAAGCATAGCAAATAAATTTCCGTAAGTGCTACCAGATTTTCCTCGTAAATATTCTAATAGATCAGGGTTTTTCTTTTGAGGCATTATTGATGAACCCGTCACTACTTTGTCTGATAAATTAATTAAGTTAAAACCATCAGAGTTCCAAATGATAAGTTCTTCAGCAATTCTAGAAATATGCATAGAGCATACTGAAACACTGTATAAAAAATCTAAAACAAAATCTCTATCAGAAACTGTATCAATTGAATTATTAGTGGGTCTTTTAAATCCAAGTTTTTTAGTTGTATAATTTCTATCGATGTTAAAAGAAGTTCCGCTTAGGGCAGCGACACCTAAAGGATTTTCATCTAAATTATTTAAATTATTGCTAAATCTTTTTTTATCTCTATTAAACATTTCAACATAAGCCATCAAGTAATGAGCAAAAGAAACAGCCTGTGCATTTTTGAGATGAGTAAAACCAGGCATAATAGTATCTATATTTTTTTCAGCCAATTTTAATGTATTCTTAATTATTTTATTTAATGCAATGTTGATTTCTTTAGTTGCAGATTTAATCCAAATTTTAAAATCTGTAATTACTTGATCATTTCTTGATCTTGCGGTGTGGACATAACCTGCCTCATCTCCAATTATTTGAAAAAGTCTTTTTTCAATATTCATATGAATATCTTCATATTTTTTGTTAAATTCGAATTTTTTATTTGATATTTCTTTTTCTATTTTAATAAGGCCGTAGATAATTTTATTTTTAATTTTAAAAGAAATTATTTTTTGTTTAAATAGCATTTCCACATGAGCTATAGATCCAGCTATATCCTCTTTATAAAGTCTTTTATCAATATCAATAGAATTTCCAATCTTTTGAAAAAGAGAAGGGGTGTTTTTTTTAATCCTTATGCCCCATAATGCCTGGTTGTTTTTATTTTTTGCCATGGTAATTAATTATACCTGTTTAACATGAGATTTTTAATAATATTTATTTTTTTACTATCTAATTCTTTTGCTAACGAAGTCACAGACATAAAAAATCTTGTTATCAATAAAGAGTTGAAAAAATATGATGGTTTGACGTTTCTGGATGCTAAAAATAGGCAATTAAATTTAAATGATTATCAAGGAAATTTGATTTTATTGAATTTTTGGGCAACTTGGTGTGTTCCTTGTAAAGAAGAAATGCCTTCTTTAGATTTATTACAAGTTCATGAGAATTTAAATAATTTAAAAATATTTCCAATAAATGTTGGTCAAGATAATATTGAAAAAGCCTCAAATTTTTTTGAAGATTTAGAAATAAAAAATTTAAAACTATATTTTGACTCACCAATAACTTTGGCTAAAAAATTTGGATTAAGGGGAATACCGACATCAATTTTATTTAATAAAGAAGGATTGGAATTTGCAAGAATTGTTGGTTCAATTGATTTTGAGGATAAGGAATTTATAGAATGGTTGAATAATTATAATTAATTTTTAAAAAAAAAAAACATAAATCACATAGTATGACATTTTGCTTAGACTCAATCATTATAAAGCCAGAAAATAATACAGAAATTAAAAATGCGATTATTTTGCTTCATGGTTATGGTGGTGATGGAAAGGATATAAGCATGTTGTCATTGAATTGGAAAAGACATTTACCAAATACAATTTTTATTTGTCCAAATGGACACGAGTCATGTTCAATAAATCCATCGGGTTATCAATGGTTTGATTTAACAAAAGATGACCCAAAATATATTTTAGAACAATCTATTAAAGCAGAAAAAAAATTGAATCAATTTATTAACGAAGTTAAAAATGAGTTTAACTTAGAAAATAATAAAATTTGTTTATCCGGATTTAGTCAGGGCTGCATGATGTCTATAAACTTAGGCCTAACATCTGATCAAGAATATAATTGTATTGTAGGTTTTTCTGGTAAAATTATTAATCAAGAAGATTTAAAATTTAGAAAAAAAGTTTCAACAAATACTTTATTAATTCATGGTGACTCAGATCAAGTTGTACTACCTAATTTTTTGTTAGAAGCAAAAGATTTTTTCATTAGAAATAATATAGAGATTGAAACTCATTTGATTAAAAACTGCGATCATCATATTCCTATTGAAGCATCAAGTATAGCATTAAATTATATTTTAAAAAAATTTTAATTATTGCTTATTATTGAAATAAATTTTTTTTTAAGTTAAACTTTATTTATGAATAATTTTCTTGAGCAAGATGTTTCATTAGAAAAATGTCCAGCATTAGTTTTGAATGCAGATTATAGACCATTAAGCTATTATCCTTTATCATTATGGTCATGGCAAGATACTGTTAAATCAGTATTCTTGGACCGAGTTATAATTGTAAGTAATTATGATAGAGTTGTAAGGAGTCCATCAATTGATATGCAGCTGCCAAGTGTTATAGCTTTAAAAGATTATATCATTCCACAATCAAAACCAAGCTTCACAAGATTTAATGTTTTTCTCAGAGATAAATTTTCATGCCAATATTGTGGTAGTGAAGAAGAACTTACGTTTGATCATTTACTACCAAGATCAAAAGGTGGAGAAACTCATTGGGACAATGTTGTAACAGCTTGTTCAAATTGCAATGTAAGAAAAGGTGGAAAGTTATTAAAATCTTCTGAAATGAGACTTGTCCAATATCCATATCAACCATCTACTGAAGATTTACATCGTAATGGCAAAAATTTTCCTCCAAATTATCTACATAAAAGTTGGATGGATTACTTATATTGGGATGTTGAATTAGAAGCTTAAATTTTTTCCGATATATTAATTGCAACTTTGGATCCTGTTTTGATTATTTTATCTAATATTGAATAAAAACCTTTTTTTGTTGCACCTTTTTCGTAAGCTATATTTTTATGATGTATTTCGTCTTCTCTAAATTTAATTATTTTTTTTTTAAGATTTTTTTCATCTGAGCCCAATTGATTTATTTGATTTTGATAATGTTTATCAATCACTTCTTCAACGGAAGCAGTGCACAACATTGCTGTTTTTTTACCAAGAATTGTTGATCCAAAACCTAGTCCAACTCCAAGTAAATCCCATAATGGTAAAAATTTAGTTGGTTTTATTTTTCTTTTCTTTATTTCATTTTCAAAAAATTCACAGTGTTCTTTTTCGTGAATTATCATTTCTTCAATAATTTTTTTCAAATTTTCATCTTTAACGATTGTATTTAGAGCTAATAATTGACCTTCATAGATTTTGATTGCACCCCTTTCACCTGCGTGATCAACTCTTATGAATTCTTCGATATTAGCTTTTGAATTTTTCATAATTTTTAAAGATTTTAGTTAACAAAATTAATAAAAACAAACTAACAATGATATTAAACGTTGTAAGTGAAAATCCAAAAATTCTAAACGTCACATCTTTACAGCTTACAGTTTTTACTTGTAATTGTTTCAATAATTCTTCTTTAGAAATAATGTCAGAGGCATTTTTTATTCCACAAACTGCCGATTCTTCAAAAAAACCCTGTTCAATTCCAAAGTGATAAAATGAGATTATAAAAGAAAAGGCAAATATTAAAATCAACAATAAAATTATAAACTGTTCATTTTTCCTAAAAACATAATTTGAAATTATTAAAATTATACTTAATCCATAAGGGATCCTTTCTATCAAGCATAGACTACAGGGCTGATGTTCGAGAATATACTCTACAAAATATGCAGAAATTATTGAAATTAAACTAATAAGAAAAATTATTTTTAAATAAGTCTCTATTTTAAAATTATGCATGCGATTAAAATATCAAATAAATTAAAATTCCAACTATAACAATTAATATTCCAACAATAGTAAACCATTTAGATCCGTGTTTATCCATAAATTGAGTAAATAGATCTCCAAATTTATAGGATAAATAAGACACAATAAAGAAACGTAATCCCCTAGAAACTAAGCTTATTAAAATAAAAATTGTAATATTAAATCCGATTAAACCGCTGGCAATAGTAAAAACTTTATAAGGTAGAGGAGTA
>Ga0315318_10000374_pt1 | contig 17969 bp, 15 predicted proteins | sample M1200m3416metaG_FD_203703 | JGI IMG/M metagenome (GOLD analysis project Ga0315318, IMG submission 203703) | Ammonia-oxidizing marine archaeal communities from Monterey Bay, California, United States - M1 200m 3416 | ecosystem: Environmental > Aquatic > Marine > Coastal | place: USA: California... | reverse complement strand
TTGGGGTGACCGAGGGGATTTGAACCCCCGACATCCTGTACCACAAACAGGTGCTCTAACCTAGCTGAGCTACGGTCACCAAGTGAGGCCATGATACGCCACGAAAAGCATTCAACCGCCTATTTTTTTAGATGAATTTTGTGAGATGATGTTTCCCCTAGGTAAAGGATCGGAAATTTGCGAAAACGCATAGGTGTTATAGGTGGGGGAATAGCAGGTGCTACCGCCGCGTACCATTTGTTAAAAGCCGATGCCAGTCTTGAAATCATTCTTGTAGAAGCAGAAGACCAACTGGGGTATCACACAACAGGACGTTCAGCTGCTCTGCTGCTGGAAAATGATGGAGTTGAATCAAGTAGAAGCATTGCTAAAGCAAGTGTTGATTTTCTTTTGAATCCGCCTGAAGGTTTAACAGAAAATGTTTTCGTAATACCGCGAGATGTCATGCACGTAGCAACTGTTGAACAGAGTGCGTCGGTGGATCGTTTTTTAGAGGAAAATAGTTCTGGGCGGATACCTACTAAAGAAATCAGCAAATCTGAAGCGAAAAAAAGATTCCCGGCACTTCGAGAAGAAGGTTTAGATCGCTTTGTTGTAGATGAAGGAGCAGGAGACATAGATGTTCATTGCCTGCATCAGGCTTATTTGAATCATTTTCGAAAAAATGGAGGCCTAATTAAAACTTCAACACGAGTTGATTCAGCAACACGAAGCGGCGATTCCTGGATCCTTGAAACAAAAACAGGAGAAATTTCTGTTGATCTAATCATCAATGCAGCCGGAGCTTGGGGTGATCAAGTTGCGTCACGTGCCGGAGTTAAACCTGTTGGTTTACAACCAAAAAGAAGAACAGCATTCACAGTAAACAGCAACGATCCTGACATACAGAAATGGGCGATGATAGCTGACATAGATTTACGTTTTTACTGCAAACCAGACGGCCGCCAGTTTCTTTGCTCTTTAGCTGAAGAAAACCCTTCTGAACCTTGCGATGCGAAACATGATGAAGCCGATGTTGCACTGGCGATAGAGCGTATTAATACAGCAACGACCTTAGATATTCGTAGTATTCAAACAGCTTGGACTGGTCTACGCACTTTCGCTCCAGACCGATCAATGGTCATAGGAGTTGACCCTGATGAGAGTTCATTTTATTGGTTCGTGGGACAAGGAGGAACAGGAATAATGACATCCCCTGGAGCTGGAAGACTTTTATCAGACTTGATGACAGAGGGAAAACCTTCTGAACATTTCAACGAAACAGGTTTGAACTACAAAGATGTATCACCGGAGCGTCTAAGAAAAAAATAAGAGATCAAAACAAAACTACCTCAGCACCCTTCAAGGTGACGATAACCTTTAAAACACAAGAAATGATTTAGCCCCCGTAGCTCAGTCCGGACAGAGCAGCGGACTTCTATTCCGCTGGCCGCAGGTTCGAATCCTGCCGGGGGTGCTAAACGCCGGATCCCTCAATGACCTTCAGAGAACTTCTAATCTGGAGGTATGTCATTTGGGAAAGACCATTACCTTTTCATAAAGCCGGGTCTCCGTATTTCTGTTTCAGAGATTGTTTGGAGCTTTAATCCTTCAGGTGGCCCTGGAGGTCAACATGCTAACAAGTCAAACACGCGCGTAGAAGCAGAATTGTCTATAACCCATTTAACGGAAATTGATTATCATACGAAAAGTCTGATCATAGAAAAAATCGGTGAGTCTCTGAGAGTTGTTGAAGACTCAACTCGTTCACAAAACAGAAATAGGAAAAGAGCGTTGCAAAGAATGGAAAAAACGCTTACCGATGCTGTCCAGATTGAGAAAAAAAGAAAACCAACAAAACCAAGTCGTAGTTCTAACGAAAGAAGACTTCAAGTCAAAAAGCGCCGATCAAAATTAAAAGCTGACCGAAAACCTCCAGAGATCAACTAGCGGTTGATCATTCTAAACTGGTCAAAAAAACCATTAAAGTAGCTCCGAGTTTTTGAACTTCTGAGGAACTGAACCCATATGTTCTACCAACTCTCGCAAGTGCTGGCTGACTTTCAGCAGGCCAACTAACCTTCGAAACATTAGAACCAGAAACAGTAGGAGCTGAAATATTTTTATCCGAAGAGATGCTATCCGGATCAAGCTTTAAAAAAAGGTCTAAAGCATGCACGCCGAACAATTGAAATTCTTCAATGCTCATGCCAGCTTTTTTAGCTGCAGAAGTTAATGACTCAAACTCTTCATTGCTGTAAGCAACAGTTACTGTTAAATCTTCTCCATATTTTGAATCGACACAGCCTCTAGCACTTCCTGTTCCCGTCATAACTCCGTCGATGAAAGAAGGTTTGAAACCTGAACCTGGGTCAGAAGTTGAAATAAAACGATGTATCGCTCTTGTTATAGCCTCAGCTTCAACTTGTTGAACTTCAGGCAGTATTAGAAGCTCAGCTTCAGGTGGGTTTGAAAGGTATACAGCTTCAGCTATCGCAGTAGGTATTTCAGGAGTGTTGCGAAGTATGCCGTAAGCATCACGACCTGGTTCAGAAAGTCGTGACGATGCACCATTGTGAACAGTTTTAACCCAGGGAACCCAATAGTTTTTGAAAGATTCGAAAATTTCTTCGAATAGTAATCCGGCTAAACGTTTCGATTCAGAGCTATTTATCTGGTGGAAGGTTTCCGTACCAGGGTCATCTGACCTTCTTTGAGCACCTCCATTGTGATGAATTGAAACAAACGCTTTAGGGGAAAGAGAGTTAGCAATCGCTGTTCTTTGACGGATAGGCATATGAAGATCAGTTCTACGAGTTAGAGCAACTGTGTAACCCAAGGACAAAAGTTCTTTTTCAACTAGAAGTGCGACTATAAGATTGAGATCTCTTTCAACAAGTCCATTGGCTCCAACGGAACCAGTTTCGGGACCTCCATGACCCGGATCAATTACCACATCAACTGTTTCTAAAAACTCTCCGTCATTGTTAACGATTTCTGTATTGCAGGGGGTTGTAACTATTTTCCCCAACTCTGTGTTTTCAACAATTGGAAAAATTACTCCGTTTTCAACTATTGCTCCCAAGGAGGAAGTTGAACCGGCGGCTGAAGCAGTAGCAACTAGTGAAATAGGAAAGATGATAGAAAGAGTCGTTAGTAAGTAGCGAGAAAATAGTTTTGAAGACAATTTCATACTTATTTATTTAGTTCAGGTTTTATTAATATGCCAGTTCTGATCAGAATTGTTCTTCTTCTGTTGAACCTGACAGTGCCAGAGTTGAACCTGATCCGCCAGTTATAACCGTTGAAACGTCGTCAAAATAACCTGCCCCTACTTCACGTTGATGCCGCGTAGCAGAATATCCGTCAGACTCCATTTCGAATTCGCGATCCTGTAGATCCACATAAGCGCTCATGTCACTATCTGTATATCCGACAGCGAGATCGAAAGCTGAAGCGTTCAAGGCATGCCATCCCGCAAGGGTAATAAAGATGAATTTATAACCCATAGCGCCAAGTTCTTTTTGGAATTTAGCGATCGTTTCATCATCTAGATGTGATCTCCAGTTGAATGAAGGCGAACAGTTGTAAGCCAGCATTTTGCCTGGAAACTCTGCGTGGATTCCTTCAGCGAAAGTTTTCGCTTCGTCTAGGTCTGGTGTGCTTGTTTCACACCAGATCAAATCAACGTAAGGAGCGTAAGCCAAACCTCTCATAATCGGAGTGGCCATTCCAGGTTCTGTGGCGTAAAAACCTTCTGGGGTTCTCTCGCCGGTTAGGAATTCTTTATCTCTATCGTCAATATCACTGGTTATTAGGTTGGCACCTAAAGCGTCGGTTCTAGCTATTAAAACTGTGGGAACACCCATTACATCGGCAGCTAAACGTGAAGCTGTGAGAGTTCGCACGTGTTGTTGGGTTGGTATTAAAACTTTGCCACCCATGTGTCCACATTTTTTCTCAGATGAAAGTTGATCTTCTAAGTGAACTCCGGCAGCACCAGCTTCGATCATGCTTTTAGTTAGCTCAAATACGTTTAAAGCTCCACCAAAACCAGCTTCAGCGTCAGCAACAATTGGAGCCATCCACTCTCGAGTCGCTTCACCATTGTTTTCGGTCCATTCAATTTGGTCTGCTCGTCTAAGAGCATTGTTGATCCGTTCAACAACTGAAGGAACAGAATTTACGGGATACAAACTCTGGTCAGGGTAAATTTCGCCAGACAAATTAGCGTCGCCTGCTACCTGCCAACCAGATAGATAGATTGCAGGAAGCCCAGCTTTAACGTACTGGATTGCTTGTCCACCAGTTAAAGCCCCCAAGGCATGAACATAATCCATATCGTGGAGCCTCTCCCAGAGCAGTTTTGCTCCATGCTCTGCTAAAGAGTATTGGGGGAGTATCGATCCTCGTAGTCGAACCACGTCCTCTGCTGAATAATCTCGTTTAATTCCATTCCAACGTTCGTTGTTCGCCCAATCTTGTTCAAGATCTTCTACCTGCTTCTTGAAACTTTCTTTCATTTTTGCCTTTCTGGTTAATAATTTAGTGGCTATTAATCGATAATTTCGTAAGCCGGCAAGGTTAAGAAATCTACAAATTCATCAGCCAAAGATACTTCTTCAAAAACTTTTTTTGCTTGATCAAAAGGAAAAGTGTTGAATTGTTCTGTTCCCATGTCTTCTTCTATAGCAGCTATTTCTTGTTCAATAATGTTTTTAACTAGGTCAGTAGTCACAGTTTCACCATTATCTAATTCTTTTCCATGGCGTACCCATTGCCATACTTGCGCTCTACTGATTTCGGCAGTGGCTGCATCTTCCATCAGATTGTTGATCGCAGCTGCACCGGTGCCAGCTAACCAGGAGGCAATATAACGCAAACCTATATCCACGTTGATTCTTAACCCTTCCATGGTTATTGCTCCACCTGTCTGATCTATTGACAGTAGGTCTTCAGCAGATACTGAAACGTCATCTCTAAGCCGATCGATTTGGTTAGGTTTGTCTTGAAGAATTTTATTAAATTCTTCAATTGCGACTTCCACTAAATCAGGGTGAGCGACCCATGTCCCGTCACACCCATCTGCTGCTTCACGGCTTTTATCTGCTGAAACTTTTTTAAGAGCCTCTTCTGTTACTTCGGGGTCTTTGCGATTTGGTATAAATGCGCTCATGCCACCAATTGCATGTGCACCTCTTTTGTGGCATGTGGCAACCATGAGCTCTGTGTAAGCACGCATAAAAGGAACTGTCATAGTGACATCGGAACGGTCAGGTAAAACGAAAGTTGAGTCTGACGAGAACTTTTTAGCAACGCTGAAAATGTAATCCCATCTTCCAGCGTTTAGACCCGCAGAATGGTCTTTGAGTTCATAGAGTATTTCATCCATTTCGAACGCTGCGAGAATTGTTTCGATGAGCACGGTTGCTCTAATAGATCCGTGGGGTATTCCTAGAGTTTCCTGAGCGTAGCAAAACACTTTGTTCCAAAGACGTGCTTCTTTATGACTTTCAAGTTTAGGTAGATAGAAGTATGGTCCTGTGCCACGTTGGATTGAATTTTGTGCGTTGTGGAATATTACGAGCCCAAAATCAATCAAGCTGGCGGGTGCTGGCTGGCCGTCTATTACAACGTTTTTTTCTGACAGGTGCCATCCTCTGGGTCTTATAAACAGTGTTGCTATTTCATCGTTTAGTCGGTATTTCTTGTCTTCTGTTTCAAGAGCAAGCTCACGACGAAAAGCGTCACGTATATTTATCTGACCCTCTAGAACGTTGTTCCAAGTTGGGGTGGAAGAGTCTTCGCAGTCAGCCATAAACACCTTTGCACCCGAATTCAGAGCATTGATCATCATTTTGCGTTCTGTAGGGCCTGTGATTTCAACTCGACGATCCGCTATGTCTTTAGGAGGAGGAGAGACTTTCCAATCTCCCTCGCGAACTGTTTTAGTCTCCTCTAAGAAGTCCGGTCTTGCACCAGACTCAAAATCTGCTTGTCTTACCTTTCGAGCGTTGAGTAGTTCGTTTCGCTCATCACGAAACTCCCTTACTAGGTTCGTAATAAATTCTGTTGCCTCCGGTGTGAAAACCTGATCGCGACGCGAATGCTCAGTGATTTGAATTTCAGACATAGGTATTGACTCTACAAATAAGTTGCCCGCGAAAGGTGGTATTTCAGTCTTTTATGATGCTTTCGTTTTTTGAAATTTTCTCATTCACGTAAGCTACCCACTGAGACATGTCTAACTCTTTTCCATCCCAGATAATTCCGGTATGGGTTACAAAACGGTCATTTTTCCATAAGTGAAGTTGAAAGCCTGGAGGTTCATCTACTGCAGCACCGTTTTTAGGATTTAAATCAAGTTTCAATTGATTGCCGGTTGAAGGACACACAGAGATCATCGTGGAAGCGAAAGATGTTTGAATAGGTCTGTGCAAATGGCCCGCAACTACCAACTTAACTTGAGGGTTGTTTCGAATTATTTTTTCGAGATGATCAGCAGATTTTAGACCCGACAGGTCCATGAAATTAATACCAGTTTCAAATGGTGGAAAATGAGTAAAAAGAAGCGTCGGTTTGTCTTTCTCTTGTGCCAGAACGTTGGAAAGCCAGAGTTCATGGTCTTCGCTGAAAAGAGCGTCATGTCGCCCAGGGAGGGAAGTGTCTAGAGCAATAAGTCTTACAGGAAAATTATCGATTACATAACTGCAATGGTTTTCTGGTATCTCGTCAGGGAGTTTTGAAGAAAAAGCATTAAGAAATTCTGAGTGATCATCATGGTTGCCGGGAAGTGGTAATAGAGGAGCATTTAAAGAGGAGAGAATTTCAAGTAGCTGAGAATACTGTTCTTTAGTTCCATCATCAGTTAAATCACCTGTAGCTAACACCACATCTGGTTGAGGTTCGAGAGCGTTTAATAGCTGAACTGCTTTTTTGAGAGTTTCTGAAGTATCCACAAGCTCGCCAAACATGCCCAGATGATCACGAATGTGGAGGTCAGAAATTTGAGCAATTAACACAAGCCGATGCTAGACGGGTGTAAGTGAAAAAAACAAAAATTTTCAAATATAGAAGAGTTAATTGGTCACAGTGTTTGTGTGCTTCGAATATATGCCGGTATATACACACTAAAACAGTCCGATAGCCGTATTAATTCACAGGTATGACTCCTGTACAGAACCAGTAACGCCTTGACCTGCGCTTTTGAGCGGGTACGGAGAATCGAACTCCGATCATGAGGTTGGAAACCTCAGGTTCTACCATTGAACTACACCCGCAGTCAGTATCGATGGTAGCGGTCAGAGTTTGTTCTGAGGTGTAAATTAGAGAGAATCACGATGTTTAAAGAAGTGAGTGTGCGATACACTCTCATGTCTGTGGATTCAAAAATTACAACCCAAGATGACGACAAAGTTAAACTAAGTGTCGTAATAGAAGACGAAGAATTCGACCGTGAAGTTGGCGAAGCTTTAAAGCGAATTTCGAAAAATATAAAACTACCGGGCTTTCGACCAGGGAAAATCCCCAGGAAGGTAATTGAAGCCCGACTTGGACCGGCCGCTGGAAGGCAAGATGCTCTTGAGCATGCATTACCTACCTACTATGGCAGAGCTTTGATCGAGAACGAAGTGGATGCTATTGGTCCGCCAGAGATTGAAATCACGAGTGATATAAGCCATGGTTCCGTTACGTTCGACGCAACTATCCCGATTCGACCCAAACCTTCGATAAGTGGACACGGATCCCTGGAAGTTGAAGTTCCTTCACCAGAAGTAACGGAAGAAGAATTTCAAACCCAACTGGATTCAATGAGAAAACATTTAGCAACACTTGAAGAAGCTGAAAAACCTGCCGACGAGGGTGACCTTGTCACAATTGATATAGAAGGAACACAAGACGGTGAAGCGGTATCTGGCCTTAGTGCAACTGAATACCTTTACGAAGTCGGCAGCGGAACGGTTTTGCCTGAAGTTGATGAGTATTTAACTGGCAGCTCAGAAGGAGATGAACTCGAGTTTGAGGCGAAACATCCAACAGAAGAAGACAGTTCATTTTCGATAGCCATAAAGGTAGGACAAGTGCAGATCCGCATTTTGCCCGAAGTGGATAATGAGTTTGCTTCTCAAGTATCCGAATTCGAAACAGCAGACGAACTGCTAGTAGACCTCAGGCATCGAATGAATGAAACAAAATCTGAACAGGTTGGAATGCTAGCTCGTGATCTCATAGCGAAAGAAATAGGTGACCTAGTAGAGATTGAACTTCCGGAAGAATTAATAGAAACTGAGATAGATCGAAGAATCAGGGACTTAGAAATGAGACTTAATTCGCAAGGTCTTGAACTGGACAAATATCTAGAAGCAACCGGTGGAGAAATCGAAGCAATAAGGGAAGACTTTCGTGAGACTGCAGAAGTATCAGCTCGTATCGATTTAGGTCTACGAGCGGTTGCTCATGTTGAATATTTAGATGAAGAGGAAGAAGCTTTCGAGAACTATTTAGGAAATATGGCTACACAAATGCAGATGAAGGCAGAAGAACTTCATGATGCTTTGAAACAGTCAGGAAGACTAATTGATGTTCGTGCAGATATAGCAAAAGAAGCAGCTTTACAATGGATTTTTGATCGAGTAAAACTTCTAGATGAGGATGGAAATCAAGTGGATTCAGCAATTTTGGAGGTTAAAGAACCGGATATCCCTGACATGACCCCAAAAATAAGCGAAAATGATGGTGTAAGTGCGGACGATCTGAGCGAAGATGATTTGATGGATGATCAAATCGTCGACCAAGAAAACAATGACGGAGATGATGAATTATGACTCTTGCTGACTTAAGTATCAGTAATTATCTAGTTCCAACGGTTGTTGAACAGACAAATCGAGGGGAAAGAGCTTTTGATCTCTATTCACGTCTTCTGAAAGAGAACATCATCTTTCTAGGCACACCCATAGATGACGCGGTAGCAAATTTGGTTTCTGCACAACTTTTACACCTAGAGTCAGAAAACCCTGACCGTGATATAAGTCTTTATATAAATTCCCCTGGGGGTGATATAAATGCCCTCTTTGCTATTTATGACACCATGCAGTACATAAAACCTGACATAACAACAATATGTTTTGGTCAGGCTGCTTCTGCAGCTGCGGTACTGCTTGCAGCGGGGTCTAAAGGAAAGAGATTAGCTCTTCCTCACGCTCGCGTTCTTATCCATCAGCCTTATGCCGGTGCTGAAGGACAGGTGTCAGATATAGAACTAGCGTCAAGAGAAATCCAAAGATTGAAAACCCAGTTGGAGGAAATTTTAGCTAAACACACAGGACAGTCGGCAGAAAAAATTCACGATGACACCGATCGCGATTTTGTAATGACTGCATCTGAAGCGGTGGAGTATGGAATAATTGATGAAGTAATTGATTCAAGAGATTTTGCGGATAACAGCGGAGCTATTTCGGCAGTTACCTGATCGTGATAGCAGTTAAGAGAATGCAGGAAAGGGCGATTTAAAGTGGCCAAGTTTGGAGAAGGCGGAGAACTCCTTAAGTGTTCATTTTGTGGCAAAACACAAAAGCAGGTAAAGAAATTAATTGCCGGACCTGGAGTTTATATATGCGATGAGTGTATAGATCTTTGCAATGAGATAATCGAAGAAGAACTTTCTGAAACTTCGGAGTTCACACTGACGGAGTTGCCTAAACCTCGTGAAATTTTCTCTTTTCTTGATGAATACATTGTTGGTCAATCAAAGGCTAAGAAAATTCTTTCTGTAGCTGTATACAACCATTACAAGAGAATAAAAACTGCAAGCCTTTCAGTGGAAGATGTTGAGGTTGCGAAATCGAACATTCTTCTCATAGGACCGACTGGGTGTGGTAAAACCTTGATGGCGCAAACACTCGCAAGAATGTTAAATGTTCCATTCGCTATTGCAGATGCTACAGCTTTGACAGAAGCTGGCTACGTAGGCGAAGACGTAGAAAATATTCTCCTCAAACTTATTCAAGCCGCTGACTACGATATTAAAAAAGCTGAAACAGGAATAATTTATATAGACGAAGTTGACAAAGTAGCCAGGAAGAGCGAAAACCCTTCAATAACAAGAGATGTTTCAGGTGAAGGTGTTCAACAGGCTCTATTGAAGATTTTAGAAGGTACGCAAGCTGCCGTTCCACCACAAGGTGGAAGAAAACACCCCCATCAAGAATTTCTGCAGATTGACACAACAAACATTTTGTTTATTTGTGGTGGTGCTTTTGCCGGACTTGAAGAAACGATAGAAGCACGTCTTGGAGGTGCTGGTGTTGGTTTCGGTGCGGATATACGTTCCGCTCAAGAGAAAGATTTGGGAACACTTTTTTCAGGGGTCTTACCTGAGGATTTAGTCAAGTTTGGTTTGATACCTGAATTCATTGGACGACTTCCAGTAGTGGCCACAGTTTCACAACTTGATGTGGAAGCTTTGAAAAAGATTTTGACCGAACCTAGAAATGCTCTAATAAAACAGTATGAGAAAATTTTCGAGTTCGAAGACATTGAACTTGAGGTAACTGAAGGAGCCCTGAATGCTATTTCTGAACAGGCTCTTGAGAGAGGAACAGGAGCTCGAGGTTTGAGGGCAATACTTGAAGAAGTTTTGCTAGACCCTATGTATGAATTACCTGGTGACAAAACCGCAGGTCGTGTGGTTGTAGATGATGAAACAGTTATCCAGCGGGAACTCCCAAAAATTGAACCAAGAGACGAAGAACAGACAGATCGCGCCGCTTCTTAAGTTCACTAGCAATATCCTAAAGAGGTATGAATTTTAGGGAAGCTCTGCAGTACTTAGATCGTTTTATAAACAGAGAAGCAACTGCAGGGCGTATTCACGGATTGAGCTTGGCGGCAATGTCGCAACTGGTTGAATGTATGGGTGAGCCCCATAAAGATTTACGCGCCATCCACGTAACCGGAACAAATGGAAAAGGTTCTGTTGTGAGTATGACTGAATCACTGCTTTCTTCAAAAGGATTGAGAGTTGGGTCCTACATGAGTCCCCATGTTGACACTATTAGAGAGCGTTTTACTCTTGCAGGTTCTCAGATCACTGAAGAAATATTTTCGGAAATAATTTTTGACGTTTCTCAATATGTGGAAAGTCATGAGTTGAAACCTAGTTATTTTGAACTGCTGACTGCGGCTGCAATTCTACTATTCAGCAATGAAGGGGTTGATGCAGCTGTTGTCGAGGTTGGAATACTTGGACGCTTTGACGCAACGAATGTTCTTGAAGGGGAAGTTGCGGTCATAACAAATATAGGAAAAGACCATACCGATGGGTCGGAAGGGTGGAGAAGGTCAATTGCAGCGGAGAAAGCTGGGATAATTGTTGAGGGTAAACCTTTATTGCTGGGCAACGCTGAAGAAGATGTAGTTGATTTGTTTGTAGCAGAAAACCCAGATCCCATATTTCAATATGGAAAGGACTTTTTAGTTGAAGACTCTCTTCCTGCTGTTGGTGGGCAAGTGATTAACGTAAAAGGGATTTTCGGCCATTATGAAGAAATTTTTCTACCCCTATATGGGAAACGTCAAGCACAAAACGCTGCATTGTCATTAGCGACTGCAGAAGTTTTTCTAGAAGGCCCACTCCCAGAAGAAGTTGTTGAAAGTGCCTTCGGAGAGTTGCTAATTCCAGGTCGCTTAGAAATCCTTTCGCGCAGGCCTGCAATTCTAGTAGACGGAGCGCACAATAAGGATTCAGCAAATCATCTCGCAGAGACTATTAATGACGTTTTTCCGGAGAGTCGAAGAATCCTGATACTGGGAACACTGGCACCTCATTCTCCTGAGGAAATATTTACAGAGCTTAAAGGTATTTCTCCTGAGCTTGTGATCGTTTGTGCTGCACCTTCTCCAAGGGCGGTTGACCCCAGCGTATTAGAAGAGGTTGCGATGAGGCTTGGATTGGATGTGGAAAGGGCAGAGAATCCTTATGAAGCGACTTTAAAAGCATTGAGAATAGGTGATGAAGAAGACCTCATAGTTGCTGCAGGTTCTTTTTACAATATTTCTGAGGTTCGACGCGCTGTTGAAGATTTTCAATCCACAACATCTGAAATTTGAAGAGACTGCAATTAACTTTCTTTCTAGGTCATAGCATGTTCTCATGAGTAGAACTTTTGTAATGTGCAAACCAGACGCTGTGGAGAGAAAACTGGTCGGTGAGATAATCCGTCGTCTTGAGGAGGCGAACTTAACTATTGTCGCTGCGGAGTTAAGAAAGTTAAGTCCTGAACTTCTTTCACGGCATTATGAAGAACATGTAGGAAAACCGTTTTATGATGAACTGGTGACTTTCATGTCTAGGTCACCTGCGATGCTTATGGTCTTGGAAGGTGAAGGAGAAACATTTGCTGTTGCTCGACAGTTAATGGGAGCCACGGACCCTGCACAGGCGGACGAAGGAACCATAAGGGGCGATCTAGGCACCGAGATGCCCGAAAACCTTATACACGGTTCAGATTCTGAAGAATCTGCGAAACGTGAGACATCTATTTTTTTCCCAGAACTGTAAATCACGCTCTGGGTGGTTAGATGTGCGCTCAGAGTGGTAAAAAGGTTTTACTTCGGCTAACGTCTAGTGAAAGTTATGTACTTAACTGTAAATATTGAGAACATAAGTTTAAAGCTCTTAAAGGCCAAAAAATCAGAAAGTAAATGGCAATGAATGCTCAGATCGAACAGATAAGTGGCACCACTTTTTTTGGTGGCCGTGATATCGCAGTCGATTTGGGTACAGCAAACACACTTGTGTACGTAAGGGGTGACGGAATTGTTTTGGATCATCCTTCTGTAGTGGCAATAGATATTCGCGACGGGACAGTTTTATCCGTAGGGGCTGATGCTAAGAGAATGATAGGTCGTACCCCGGGGCACATACAAGCAATCCGCCCACTTGAAGATGGTGTAATCGCTGATTTTGATGTATGTGAAAAAATGATGCGATATTTTATCCAACAAGTTCATAGTCGAAGGTGGGCAAAACCAAGAATGGTTATTTGTGTCCCATCAGGTGTTACAGGAGTTGAAAGAAGAGCCGTTCAGGAAGCGGCCGAGCATGCTGGAGCAAGATCACCCGCCTACATAATTGAAGAACCGATGGCAGCAGCCATTGGGGCAGGCTTACCCATTGCCGAACCGACGGGAAGTATGGTCGTCGATATAGGCGGAGGCACCACAGAAGTAGCAATGATTTCGCTGGGAGGTATTGTTGCTAATCAGTCCATACGGATAGCCGGAAACGAACTAGATGAAGCAATTATTCAGCACCTAAAACAAGAACATGGTGTAGCCGTTGGAATTAGAACAGCAGAAAATATAAAAATGAAGCTTGGTTCTGCTTATCCTCTTGAAAAAGAACTGGTAGCCGAAGTGAATGCAAGTGATCTATCTACAGGGTTGCCTCGAACAGTGAATTTTACAACTACTGAAATTCGAGAGGCAATGGCATTTCCTTTAATGGCGATAATCGACGCGATCAAGGTAACTCTGGATTCAACTCCACCTGAATTAGCAGCTGATGTTATGGAAAGAGGGGTAGTTCTTACAGGCGGTGGTGCTTTACTCGTCGGACTTGTCGAGAGACTCACCGAAGAAATAGGAATGAAGGTCCTGATGGCATCCGACCCATTAAACTCAGTGGTTCTTGGAGCCGGAAAAGCATTAGAAGAGATTGACCGTTTCGGAACCATTTTCTTCGGTAGTAATCAGGAGTAACACCCGTGCCCAACAGGTCAAGTGATAGGCCAAGGGTTGTTTTACTCGTATTAATGGCGGCAGCTTTGACGTTGCTAACTGCTCAGTTTAGAGAGTTTCTTCCGGTCGACGATTTTCAACAAGGTTTTCGCGACGTCATCAGTCCATTTCGTAAGGTTGTTGATAGATCAACTGATCCATTTCAGACAGTCTGGAATGGAATTTTCAATTACGAAGAAGTAAGCGATGAAAATGAACGCTTACAGATGGAAATAGCGCGAATGCGAGGAAAAGAACTAAGGGACGAAGCCGATCGTGAACTCCTTGAAAGACTGTTGGGAGAAGTAGATATAGATTACTTAGAGTTAGAAACTGTGGTGGCTCGAATAATTGGAGTACCAGGTGGAAATTACAATAGTCACGTTGTTGAGATAAATAAAGGCACAGATGATGGACTCGAAGAAGGTGCCGGTGTAATAACAAAAGCTGGACTCGTGGGTTACCTGTATGAAGTTGACCGTTCAACTTCTCTAGTGAGACTTGCGACTCATCCAGATTTCAGAGTCGGAGTCCGACTAATAAATTCTCAAGACGAAGGATTGGCACGTGGAAATGGCTCAGTTGGTGTCTTGATACTCGATGCAGGAATAAATATTGATACTGAAGTTTCAATCGGTGAAGTTGTAGTCACATCAGGTGGAAGGAGCATTTTTCCGCAAGACATTCCAGTTGGGAGAGTCAACGATCCCGACAAAGAAGCTGACTATGCACGTTCGATAGAAATCGATTTATCAGCATCGTTAGAGAATTTGAGTTTCCTAAATGTGATTTTGGAAGCAAGGGAGAATCAAAGCAAGTGAATACATGGTTAAGAGTTTTAACTCTTCTTATTGTCGCAGCAATTCTCCAGTCTTCAATTTTTACTGAAATGCGTATTAATGGCATGGGGGTAGAACTTCTTTTATTGATTGCTATATTGTCTGGTTATCACGGGGGTCCCGTCCGTGGAGCTTATGTTTCTTTTTGGACTGGCTTAGTCAATGATTGTGTAGTTGCATCACCTTTAGGGATACATGCTCTCATTTATCCGGTAATTGCTGTAGCAGTAAGCAATCTGGAAGAGAGATTCATCAACGAGAAACGAGTTATCCGAGCTTTTGGAGTAGCTTTGGCTGTTGCTACGGGTGTCCTTTTGACTGCAGCTGTAGGACATATTTTTGGAGAGAAAACTTTTAATACAGACTCCTTACCGGAAACAGCAATTATTGCAGCGGTTATGACAACCTTTTTTTCTAAACCGATTAGCCGAATTGTAAATTGGACAGTGTCGAGTGGCATGCCACAAGAAGTTAAAACCCGCATTGCAGGGAGTTCTCGTTGAAAGAGGAAATAATCCGCTACCGAATGCGAGTATTAGCGGTAGTAGCTTTCTCCATGTTTCTTGCATTAACTGCGAGGCTTTGGTATCTGCAAGCTTTGAAATCAGATGAGGCTAAAGACGTTGCTACAACAAATATTACCCGAGTCATAAATATTGAAGCTCCGAGAGGACAGATTTATGACTCTTCTGGAGAATTACTCGTTGGTAACAGGATTGTCGCATCGGTAACTCTTAACCCTAAAGAAATCGAAGAGTCAGAAATGAATCCTCAGGAACTTTCTGAGATGTTGACTGAAATAGCGATTGAAATAAATCGTTCTGGAAAACTAATAAAAGTCACAGATATTGAAGTAATGCTTGAGAATTCTTCTTATGGCCCTTACGATGACATTCCAGTTGCTGTAGATGTGCCTGAAGATTTACTCGTTTATTTTGGGGAGAGACCTAATCGTTATCCTGGGGTAAAAGTAGCCGACCGTTCTGTTCGTTCTTACCTTTATGGGTCACTGGCTAGCCATGTTCTCGGCTGGGTGGGCCCAGTTAATAATTCTGAACTCTCAATCAGAAAACCAGTAGAAGGGAAAGATTATTCCCTAAGAGATCAGATAGGTAAATCTGGGATTGAGTTGATGTTTGAAGATGACCTCAGAGGCCAGAACGGTAAAAAGGTGGTTGAGGTTGACAGGAAGGGAAGGGTGATACGAGAAAGAGTAGACCTTTTTCAGCCTCCAGTAGCAGGAAATGACGTTCATTTGACAATAGATATAGATGTGCAGAGTCTCCTTGAAAATGAGCTTGCAAGGAGTATTCATCTAGCCCGAGAGAAAATTCCTGAAACATTAGAAGATGGTAAAGAATCTCTACCATTTATAGCTCCGGGAGGTGCGAGTGTGATCATTTCTCCAAAGAGTGGAGAAATTAAAGCGATGGCCTCATTTCCAACCTACGATCCAAATGAGTCAATCGGAGGTTATTCTTTGTCTCGCTGGGAGGAATTAAATGACCCAGTAAATGATTTACCAATGTTCAACAGAGCTATTCAAGGTGAATATGCGCCCGGTTCGACTTTCAAAGTTTTTACAGCTCATGCAGCATGGCACGAGGATGTCTTTGGAACTGGAAGGGTAAAAAAAGCTGATCAACCTATAGATGATCCAGGTGAATATTTTTTACAAAGTTGCCGTGCCGATGTGGAAGATTTGGAGTCAGCAGGTGGGTGTGTTTTTAGAAATGCTGGAAGTAAGCCGTATGAAAATGTTGATCTAACAAGAAGTCTTACTGTTTCAAGTGATGTTTATTATTACACAATTGGAGAATCTATTTATATAAATCCAAAGCATCCTGATAACGCGATTCAAGAGGCGGCAGTTTTATATGGGCTCGGAATGCAGACTGGAATTCAATTACCTTTCGAACAAGATGGGTACATTCCAACTCCTGAGAAACGAAAAGAGCGCCACGAAGAGAATCCTAAAATTTTCCCAAACGGAAAATGGTATCCGGGAGACAATGTAAACATTTCTGTTGGTCAGGGAGATGTACTTGTAACTCCTCTCCAACTAGCCAATGCATATGCAACATTTGCGAATGGAGGAACAAATTTTGCTCCAAATATTGTCGCGTATGTATTTGACAGGGATGGTGAAATGCTTAAAGAGTTTGGCCAAAGGGTTAAGAAGGAAATCGAAATTGATCTTGACTTCAGAAATAGAGCACTTAGAGGACTTGTGGGTGTAACAGAAGACATAGAAGGAACTGCTTATTGGGCGTTTAATTCAGTAGCTACAGATGGTGCATTTTTCCCACTAGAAAACTTTCCAACAGCCGCAAAAACCGGAACAGCTGAGGTCAGAGGCAAAGCTGACTCATCTCTGTTTGCAGCAATAACTCCAGCTCAGGACCCGGATTATGTAATGGTAGCGATGCTTGAAGAAGCCGGATTCGGTAGTGCTGTCGCAGCCCCTATGAGCGCCAGAGTTTTACAGAAGATAGTAGAAAACAGAGTTCCAGAAGCACTAACAACCGAAAACCGTTACGCAGTTTCGGCTTCCTTGCCACTGTGTATCGATTGGTATATCTGGCGAGAAAGCGACTCATTGAAGAATTTAGAAAGTTTCAGTGAGTCTGAAGCGGAGATTTTTGGACCTGCTTTGAGCCCAGATGGAACCGTTAGGGTTCGTGGGATCGAAATCAATTGTGATCAGGTAATACAATCTCTCTTATCACCTACTGATCAATTAAGTATTTCCTCGAGTATGGAGTAGATGAGATGGTTGATATCAGAACTCCAAATTTCGGAAAAAGTAAACTTTTTCGACATGTTGATTTTTCAATTCCGATACTCGCCTTACTTCTAAGTGGAGTTGGGTTGTTGATGATTTATTCAGCTACTAAAAAACCTTTTGAGATAGTAGCGAAAAGTGAAATTTTGTATGTTCAAAGGCAGGCGATTTTTCTTCTGTTAGGTGTTGTCGGGATGCTAATTGTCGCAGCAGTCGGTCATAAAAGGCTTCAAAGACTTGCTCCTCTAATTTATTTAGTCATACTTGGATTACTTTTTTCGGTTCTGTTTTTGGGTGTTGAAAAAAAAGGAACTAAAGGTTGGTATGAGTTGGGAATTTACCACTTTCAACCTTCGGAATACTGCAAAATTGGAATCGTGGTTGTGCTTGCATTCTTGCTTAGTGGCGACGAGGCAATAAGCAAGAAAAGACTAGTAGTGACACTTATTGCTGCTGCTTTACCGATTGTAGCTATTCTCGCCCAGCCTGATTTAGGAACGATTCTCGTGTATGGAGCGATCACGGCCGGAATGGTGGTGGCAGCAGGAATTCAAGGGCGTTATTTACTTGTTTTGTTTTTGATTCTT
>Ga0315318_10000372_pt1 | contig 18031 bp, 14 predicted proteins | sample M1200m3416metaG_FD_203703 | JGI IMG/M metagenome (GOLD analysis project Ga0315318, IMG submission 203703) | Ammonia-oxidizing marine archaeal communities from Monterey Bay, California, United States - M1 200m 3416 | ecosystem: Environmental > Aquatic > Marine > Coastal | place: USA: California... | reverse complement strand
CTTTTCAGATATAATTTTCTTCCACTTCTCTTCACCATTAGGATTTATTTCTTTTGCATTCCATAATTTATGAAAAGTACTCTCATCATAAATTGGAAAATATCCATTATCATATATGGTTTCATCTACATCTTCATTATACCATCGATTTAAAAATCCACATTCAGTTGAATCACAATACTTAAAATCACCATCATGCATTGATTGTCTTAATTTTTGTGCAACTTCACCATTCCAAATATCATCCCATTCATCTTCTAAAGAATTTCCAGAAGGGCCACAAGTTATCCATGCATTAACCCATCTTTTTTCTTCCTCACTCCATCCACCTGAAACACATTGCCATACTTTTCCATCATGAAAGAATTCTGCATTCCTGAATGGAGCTACACAAAATCCTTTTCTCATTTTATTTTTCCAATTACCTCAACGAACATAGCCATAATATTAATCTCTTTATCCACTACTATAGCATCACTTTGTTGATATTGACTTAATGTTAAAATACATTCTGCAACATGACCTCTACCCCAATCATCTACTGTGTCAAATAGTAATCTAAATAAATCACTAAAGTCTGTTATTTTGGAATCTGCCAATACTTGTCTAATGTTTTTAAACGAATTCTTTTTATCTTGTGTTTTTAAAATATCTAATACTTGGTTCTTGTAGTCATTCTGTATTGCCATTCCCTCATCAATAACAAGTTTACCATTTACAACTTGTCGTTGTATAGAATTTATAACTCTTCTTATATCTGGATAACCACCATTAACTATCGTTACAATGTCATCTACTGTTGCATCCACCTTTTCATTCTGTAAAATATTTGAAACATGAAGTGCAACTTGTTTCCTATCTGGTGGTATAATTTGAAAAGATTGACATCTCGATTGAATTGGGTCTATAACTCTCTCTACGAAATTGCAGGTTAGAATGAATCTACAATGTTTACTAAATGTTTCCATCAAGTTACGAAGTGCTGCCTGTGCATTTGGTGTGATGTAATCACACTCATCTAAAATGATAATCTTCATCTCTGCAAACCCAAGTGTTGAGGCAAAGTTCTTTACTTTATCTCTAACTATCTCTACACTATTCTCATCTGATGCATTAATATATAGATAATCACAATCTATATTATTAACAAGTAGTTTTGCGAGAGTGGTCTTACCTGTACCAGCTCTTCCGTACAGTAAAAGATGTGGTAAGTCGCCACTCTCCAGATAAACCTTAACCTTACTCTTTAGATGTTCATTTCCAATGTAAGTGTCAAGGTTTGAAGGCCGATACTTTTCTACCCATAAACTATTTTTAATTTCTTCCATTATAACTTTTTCCAAATCCAAATTGGTTCACAAAATCTTTTATCTTTGGTTTCTTCTGCCTTCTTAATCGTAGAGCCATGAAACCTTTCATCTGATGCTCTTGCCATTCCTGCTCCACCACTATTTGGTCGTTTAGCCATTTCCATTCCAATACAACCTTGATACTCTGAATCACTAAATGTTGATAAAAAATCATTCATAGGATTACAAATCTCTACCATATTTCTTTGTGTTCCAGTTCTAGCAAATACATCAGCAATATTCACTAATAAATATCCACCACTCTTAATAGAAACCCATAAATTTTCAATAGTTTTCTGTAAAAAGTTTTTATTCCAATCATCTATTTCTTTATATCGTACCCAACTTTGAGTATCTTCATAACTATATCTTTCTACTGAAAAATATGGTGGTGATGTAAATACGGTATCAAACATATTTTCATACACTTTAAAGTCCACATCCTCTGCGGGGGATTCAATAAATTCACAATCCTTATCGACTTCAAAAAACATATTTCTATGTTTTTCATAGAACTCTTTTTGTTCTCTGTAGATAGGATGGTTTTCTTTTCTTGGATCTATTCCAAGATAATACTTACCACTTTCACTACCATAGAATCCTGCTAATCTATCACCCCAACCTGCACTAAAATCTAATATGTTTTCACTACCTAACTTATCGTATAGTACTTTTGCCACATTTGGTTTAAACTGTGAACAAATGTACTTTCTCAAACTTATCATAACTCTAAGAGCACCCTTATTTATTTTGGGAAGTTTTAAAGTATATGCGGCACCCATTAATGTAGTCATAAACTTATAACTACCCCAAGTTCTAATTGGTCCTGGTGCTATTGTTCCATCCACACTCCATCGATTTTCTTGTTGAAAGTAATTACTTGAAGCGTTACCTGTATTGATTCGTTTAAAGTATTGTTGTTTACCTTCGAATGTTAAATCATAACGATACTTTGTACCCTCTCGTGCAAACCACTCACCATCTACCAATAAATCATTATGTCTCATACCTTTAAGTTTCTGTAACTCTTTGTATGCTCCATTTTCTGAAATGTTCATGTATGGTGGTGGATATGTCATTGCAACTTTTGCAAGACTTTCTCGTACATCTTGTTTTTCAAAGGTGTTCTTTATGTATTCCCATTCTTTCTCTTCTATTGAAAGATAAGGCTCCATATCATAGAACTTATCAAAGTAAGATAGGTACATTAGCTAACTTGTTGTGTTGCTACCAAATAATATTCTGATTTGTATTCATCCACATTAAAGTTTATTTTACTCAAACCTGCTTTACTAATCTTTAGAGAAGCACCTGTACACTCTTTATTTGCACTCAATATATTTGAAAACATATTAGCATTAAATGAGATTGGTTCAATTTCTGTATATTCTTCAACTTCAACTGGAATTGTAATACGATTACTTGCAACATTACTATAACCTATAACAACACTAACCTTTCCATCTTTTGTTATTATTGTAAAAGATTCACTATCTGTAAGAGCACCCTTACCCATAATGAATGTATTTATAAAGTAAGAATTTACTTTAATATCTAAATCAAATTCACTTGGTAAGTTTTTCAACGCTGGTGGTGTTGGTATTACACTTAAATCACTTAACATATACTTTGAAGTAGTATTATATTTAGTGTCTTTCATGTCAATACTAATAAACTTATCACCCGAAGATGTTAATTTAAACTCTACATCATCACTTAAAACTGATAATAATGCTAAAAGTTGTGGTGTATTATAGACTCCTAATTCTGATGCATCTACTCCAGAGAATTTATCTACTACTACCGAACCAACAACTGATTTATCACCTGAGATAAACCTTGTTGATAGTTTTTTTCCATCACTAATCCACTTAACAGATTTAATTTCTCCACCAAGTGCATATTTGTTAATATACCTAATTAGTTGTGTTTTATTCATAACCGTTTGTTCCTTGTATTATTGTTCCTATATATACATATATATAAGATTGTTCAAAATCAAAAAAATCTTTCAATAGATTGTTGTTTGTCAACTACTGCTTCCCAACCCATACTTTCATAGAACATACCAAGTTTTTTACTCATAGCCTGCTCGAACATTCTACTACTATCTATCTTATTTTTGATTAAATCTAAAATTTCTTTTGGGTCTTCATACCCCTTATAAGCTATGGTATCAAATCCAAACTCATTATCTTTTAAATAAACCCATCGTATCTTTGTTCCGTTGGATATCTTTTCATATTTTCTACCCTCGTACCAATAATCTAATAATGAATTGTAATTTATAGCCGCCTTAACATGAACAGGAGCACCTTTCTTGTATTTAGCAAATGAACTCTCTTCATCTCTTTCAATATACTTACCAATACCCTTTACACCGATAGGATTTGCCATTACATCATAAGATAGATTGTGCATATTTCTTTTGAATATTGATATTCTCTCATCAATTTTTTCTTTTGGTACTTTTGCCAATATATCTTCTAAAACTTTACTTAATAAGTCTTTCATAGCTACTGCAAAATTACTACGAACTGTATCTAATCCTTTTACTTGTATCTTATTCACTTTTCTACCAGCATCATTAATAATATTTAATCCATATCTTTTCTTAACAATAAACAATGCTGTTTTAGCAATAACTTCTTGTTTGATATCAAACTCGTGTTTATCAACATTAAGAAACTTCTTAGAAAAGAAATCATAACTTTGATTCAAATAGTCTTGTACTTCACCACACACTTCCATAATTCGTTGTGTCATCATTGTTTCAGATAGTTTCTCATTTGGAAATCTATGTTCAATCAATGGTACTGCGGATGCGAAAATAGAATCTGTATCAATATAGATAACATAATCCTTATCTGTACCTAACTCTTTATTATAAAAGTGGTTAGTAATCTTCTTACTGAACTTAATCAATGATTGACCTGTAAGTGTGGTTGCTTCAGCATTATCAATATCATAAAATCTAAATACTGGTAAACCCAATACACCATATAATGAGTTTAATAGAATCTTCTGTAGATATTGTCGTCTATCAAAGTATTCTTGTTTTTTAGTATCACCTTGTTCATGAAACTTCTTTACAAGTTTTCTCATCTCTACTCGTTCATTAAACCACTTTGTTAATAGTGCTGGAATCAATCCTTGTCTATCTGTACGATACATTATACCATTACTTGATATACTTATTTTTTGACTTTCTAAATAATCTTTTAATTCTATTTCAGATAATTTACCAACCTCTTTTCCATTCCTATTTTTAACTTGATATGTTTGTTTATGAGATTTTTTTATATAATTATTTGCATCCCACTCTTCAACCTTACCAATCTTGGTTTCTGGTGAAATGTTTAAACTACGAATAACACTTGGATACATTGATGTAATATCTAAATCAAATACCCACTCGTGTCTACCTCGTTGTGGTGATTGTACATAAGCACCTGCAAATTTATCTTCAATCTTTTTAGGTCTTGGTGGTTTATTGGGTGCCACCACACCAATCTTTTTCAGATATACTAAGATAGCTCCCTCTAAATATCTTGAACTCATAAACACATCTTCATATGGTACATGACCAATATGAGCTATACCACGAGCAATATCAATGAAATCCAATTTTTCATCTAATTCCACGAGTATTTGAACATCTCGAATATTATAATTTACAAACTTCTGTAAATCTTTATCATATAAATCATTAAGAGTTCCTTCATATTCAATTTTTTTCATACCAACTTCTTTTTCACCAATGTAATCTAAACGATAACTTGATTGTTGGATGGGTGAGAACTTTCTATATAAATGTAAATAATCCATTTGATTAACACCAGCAATAGTATACTTTTTCTTGTATTCACTATAAAAAATTTGTCCAATTGGTGATAACATAGTTGCTACATCTTTACCCAATACTCTTACTGAACGATTATATAAATAAGGAATATCAAAACTATCACTATTCCACCCACTTAATATTGTTGGTTGTATTTCCGAATATTTTCTATAAAATGAAGTTAACATTTCATACTCTGTAATATAAAACTCAACTATCTGATTATCTTTTGTATAATTCTGAATTTGTTTTTTCTCATCCAACACATACGCAAAATATGTCTTAGTTATCTCGTCATATAATGAAATTGAAGTTATTTTATTTGGAGCTTTCATTGGATCAGGAAATCCCTCTGTAACCTCTACCTCAATATCAAAAAATACTTTTCTATTTCCAATGGATGGTTCATCTGAATCCATATATTGGTCAACTAAAAATCTTGTAGTTTGTGGTACATCACTTTCGTGTAAACCAGGAGTGTTATCTTCCCATTGGAAAATCTTTTTAACTTTATCACCATCAAGTGTAAAGTGTTGTCCTGTTGAATTTTTTATATAAGCGTATTTTTTATATGGGATTACTAAATAACCCCTTTTATCATCCCACAGATGAATTTTCTGCTTTCTCATTTCAAAATATATTGATTGATACAACTATGTAATTCTCCAATTTAATGTCTCTTAATATAACACTTTTTTTTATAATAGTCAAGCCTTATTTACAAATAGTTTCAACTAATTTTTGTGAAACAATATAAGGATCACAGTTTGATGATGGTCTTCTATCTTCTAAATAACCACATTTATCTTTATCTACTTGCCAAGGAATACGAATGGATGCTCCTCTATCTGAAACTCCCCAACTGAATGTATCTATTGCTTGAGTTTCGTGTAGTCCTGTTAATCGTCTTTCGTTTCCTTTTCCATAAACTTCCATATGTTCTTTATGAACCTTTTCTAAATCCATACAAGCTTTAAATATAAATTCATCTCCACCATGTCCTCTCGTATACTTGGTAGAAAAATTGGTATGACAACCTGCACCATTCCAATCACCTTCTATTGGTTTTGGATCCAATGAAACTGATAAATTATTCTGTTCACAAATTCTTTCCATTAACCAACGAGCAACCCATAAATCATCACTCATATGAATTGAACCACCTTCACCGATTTGGTATTCCCATTGCCCTAACATCACTTCTGCGTTTGTTCCACATATATTCACCCCTGCATAAATACAAGAGTCCGTATGTTCTTTCATAATGTTTTCACCAATGTTTCTACCACAATAGTAATCACCTTGTGGTGGTGGTTCTCCTACTTCTGGCCATCCATATGGTTTATTGTTTTCATATAAGGTATATTCTTGTTCAAAACCTACCCATTCATCAATATCATCTTCTATATCTATAATGGTTTCTTCTAACATTCTTCTTGTATTTGTTGGGTGTGGTGTATCATCTACATTCCACACTTCACATAAAACTATTGAACCATTGTCGAAAGCTTCCAATGGATTTTTATAAACTCTTACTGGTTTCAACACACAATCAGAATTATGTCCTTCTGCTTGATTTGTAGAACTACCATCGAATCCCCATATTGGAGCTTCTTCATTTTTACCGATTTCTTTTACTATTTTTGTCTTACTTCTAATCTGTGTTGGACTACTACCATCCAACCAAAGATATTCTAATTTATGCATTTTAAGTTCTCCGAACTTAATAAAGTGGGGAGCAAGATAACTTAGTTAAGCTTACTTATCACCAAGCCCCCCAAACTCTACTTTTTAGAAATTAACACTTAACCCTAAGTTAAAGTATCTTGGTGTACCAAGAAATACTTCAGCATTATGTGCTGAGTGAGTTTTACTCCCATAGCTATTGTATTGACTATGATCTACTGCATCTTGTACATATGTTTCGTCTAATGCGTTAAACACATGAGCAAATAAAGATATGTCATATCCACTAACTGGTAGTTGATATGAAGCATGTAAGTCCACCTTTGAATAAGATGGTGCTTCCCATACTTGTTCTCTGTCTGCATCTTCATCTGAACCATCGTATTCACGAGAATCAGGACTCCAATCACTATAGTTCTTATCATAAGAATTCCATAGTGCTGAAATTACTAATCCCTTTACAGGAAAAATGGTTGCACCAAGTGCATATGAAGTCTGTGGCATATCACCAACATTCAACCCGTCAAGGGCGTATTGATAATCTGTAGTGGTTAAACCAGTTACATTACCGTTTTCATCATATTCATTTGATTGATACTTTCCATGAGCATCACCATCAAACTTCCAAGTACCAAGACTTACTGCTGCATCTAAACGAACCAATTTATGTAGTTGTGTAGAAGCTTCAATCTCAAGTCCTTGATGTTTTTGTTGAATACCTGTTAAGAAAATGACATCAGTATCACCTGAATCACCTTGTCCTGTGGTTACTGCTTTAGTAAGGTTTCTGTCTTTCCAATCTGTATTGTAAACATTTGCCTTAACAGCAAATCTTTCAGATTCGAAATTGACACCAGCTTCTGAACTAATGAAACTTTCATTATTTGGATCAGAAGCAACCGTACCATCAAAGTAAATCACATTATCCATGATAGGTGGTTTTTCAACATATCCAATGTTAGCAAAAAGACTAACATTATCATCTATGTCGTACATTGCTCCACCTTTGAACTGAGCAGCATAGATAGCATCAGCTTCTATTACTTTATCAGCAACTGAAAAGTGGTCTTGGTAAGAATATTTAATACTTGATAATCCACCCATACCATATAGATTTAGATTATCTTTACTATAATTACCTTGTACAAATCCACCCAACCAATCAACGGTAGTTTCATTGTGATAAGCGATTATATCACCTAACCCAACTCTTTTACCATCTGGTGCGTTATCATCAGCAAAATCCAAATAATAATCTCCACCTAATAAATCACGAACTTCTCGTGCGTGTTCTATACCTGCGGTTCTCCAATCAATACCTACTTGTAACTTAAACTCATCACTAATATCGTAATTAAGTTTAGAAATTACACCATAAGTATTTTGACGATTGATACTATTACGAAGAATACCAACTGATTGATTATTATCAACACCATGTGTTCGTGTAAGAGCTTTCTTATCAACATATACTACTGAATCATCTCCAGAATTATATGCTATAAGACTATTCCAATCACGAGTCCAGGGACCACGACCATAATAAAATTTATAGTCATCATCACCAAGATTACCATCAGCATCAAATGTAGGAATCTTACCATAAGTTCCTGTTCCACCACCAGAACCACCTGACCAATAAAAGACTGAACTTAAACTTGTCTTATCATCTATTGTCCAAAAATGATTTAGATTTACTAATGGTTTGTGAAAGTAGTTTTCTCTTTCGTTTAGATAATCACTTGCGTGTCTATCTTGTAGTCCACTATCAAAAAGTCCACCTACACCATACATATACCAGTATTGTTTACCTTTATATGATGGGTCAACTGGTGACCAGTTTTGATTAAACTTATGTCCTACATCTGCGAACTTACCATCTTCACCAAGTGCTTCAGTATCATATCCATCTACACTTGCAGCAAAATCAGCGTCATAAGCACCGATATTCTGTTTGTATAGATTTTGTCCATGTCGCTGTGGAGCACCGATTGCATATAATTCCAATCGATGGTCAGCATTTACTTGATAACTTGAACCAAAATAATATGCCCAAGCGTCTGTCCATGTCTTGTCAATGACACCATCACCTGTTTTACGAACTACAGTACCACTTAGGGCGAATTTATCACCAATAAGTCCTGAATTGTAATTCAATGTGGTTTTCAGAAAACCCCCTGCACCACCTTCCTGTTTAAACTTACCACCTTTTGAAGCGGAAGCAGGATTTGTGATTATGTTCATCGTACCACCAATTGAGGGGGCAGCCAAGTTAACGGCACTTAATCCACGCTGCATCTGGATAGATTGAGCTGCATCTGCAACTCCATCCCAGTTAGACCAATAGACCCAACCGTTTTCCATATCGTTTTGTGGAACTCCGTTTATCATTACTGCTACATTCCTCTGATTAAACCCGCGAACATTGATACGGGCATCACCCGCACCCCCACCTTGTTGCGTAGCATATACACTTGGTGTAGTATTTAAAGACATTGGTAAGTCTTGTGAACCAAGACGAAATTCAATTTCTTCTTTACTAACTGTAGTATAAGCAACAGGTGTTTTATCATCAGCCCTTGAAGCTAAAACTTCAAGTGCAGACATCTCAAGTGCAGATATTAAAAGTGAGAAGTCTACGGTACTAGCCGTTCCCTCTACCACTTCAACCTCTACTGTATGAGATGCATATCCAATTGAAGAAGCTTTAATTGTATAAGTTCCTGCCCCTAAATCAATAGAGTAAGCTCCATCTGCATCAGCAGATGTACCTAAATCAGTTCCTTGTACTACAATATCAGCCCCAATCAATGGGTTCTTTTCTGTATCTGTAACTGTTCCGACTACCTGCCCATATAAGAACATTGGCATCATCATTGTTAAAAATACAGATATTAGATTATTTTTTTTCATTTATAATCTCCTCTGTTTGTTTGTTTGAGACGCATTTTTTCATAGGTGCGTCAACTGCCTATTCGGGTATGTGAAATCTTAGTTTGCATAATCTTGATCATCGTTATCTCCACTTAATGGTTGAATCTCGCATGAATCATTATTGCAAAATTTATCTATTTCAGCCTCTTCATTTTTAATTACACCAAATGAAAGAGGTTTTAATTTTTTTAATTGTTTATTATAAGTTTTCTCATCTATTGCTTCATATGGCATTTGTTTGTAAGCTCCATAATCATGTCTTGGTAATAATGAAATTCCTTTTAATCTATATTGAAAATAATTCAATACATATGGTAGTTCTTCAGCTTCTGTTTCAGGATTGAATGTTGCCGTACAACTAACTTGGTTATCTGCCCAATGTCGTTGTAAGAACGCGGCTAAACTGAATTGTTCCCAAATCGAAAGTTCAGCCGCAGTTCTTATACCTTCTCCAACATCTACTGGAACATCTACAACCATAGTTGTATTCTCCGAACCAAATGCTGGCTCTAACTTATAACCTGCTTTTTTCAATGGTTCTATTAATTCAGATTGATTTGATAATCTTACTCTCCGAATATAGAAACGACTTTCGGGATAATGTAATCCTGGAGTTGCTCCTGCTAATAATGAAACCGTTCCACTTGGTTTAACACTTGTGGTTTTAATTGATTTTGGTATGGCGAACCAATCAGAATATAATTTATCCCATTCTTGTATAACATCATATCCATCTTCTAACCAAGTTTTTAATTTATCTAATCCATGATTAGTAATGAATTGTGCAACTCCACTAACACTACATCCAATTCTTCTATTTCTCAACATAACTCTATTTGTATCACTCCAATGAGTTCTACCAAGTGTTACCGTTTTAGCATACAGATAAGCATATTTAAGTGTTCTTTGATAGTCCTCTAATGAGTCGTGATTGTTTGGAAATGTTTCTACTAAACAACATAACTCATAACTTTCTAATGATTGTTCTAAACAAGGATTTCCACCTGCAACTCTATGGTCTTTATTATCTCCACCATTTTGCATACGAGAAAATTTCCTCATATTTTCTAACCAAGCTAAACCAGGTTCTCCATTATCTACGATTCGTTTTGAAACTTCTGTATAATCCATACCAAGTTCTGCAAATATACTATTGTTTGAAGTCCACCCATATTGTTCTCTGTCTGGATTAACTTTATAATTTTTTAAATCTAAATATTCATCATCATGGGGATCACCGAACACAATCTCTGCTGTTCGTCTTACATTCCCTGCTACGACACATTTACCAATTAGGTTCATTATATCCACAATTGTAGTTACGGTAATTAGTTCTCCACTATTCTTTTCTAATACTTTTCTTATATCTTCGTGAACTTCTTCTAATGGGTCTGGACCACTTGAAACACCGCCAAATCCTTTGATTGGTTCTCCTAATGCTCTAATCTTTGTATAATCAAACTCTACTGGGTGTGAACCATGAAAATAACTTTCTAATAATAACCTTAACGAATCTACCCAACCTTCTCTTGTGTCTGGAATCTGAAATATTGTTGAATCCCTATCTTTATCTATACCTTTAACAAGTATTTCACCAGCACCCTTACAGTCAAATCCAACACCAACACCTAACATACTTGCATCCATTAGAAAACAGAATGGTTTTGAGTAATCTTCTTTAAGTGTTTTAGTAGATACGAATGCACAATTATTTAGAGCTGCATATAATTTCTTTTCTTCTGTGATTGCTGTTCCCATTGCCCATAAACCACGACCAGGTGGTAAAAATTTCATATTGAATATTCTATCATACATATCTTGTGCAGATTTCTGTGCTTGCCACGGATTCCAACCTAATTGATGAGAATTAATCCAATTCCATTGCATTGAATATGTTCCCTCTACAACTCTTTGGACGGTTTCCCACCATCTCTCATTTTTTCCATTCTCTTTTATACGGGAATAGGTTCTCATATAAACCAACTCACCTAAGCCATTAAAACCAAAAGGCGGTTTCTTTCTTTTATACTTATTAATAAAATTTTCTGATAACTTAAACTTTTCCACTACAACTCCTATTTCTACCTGTTAACAACTCGTTTATCTACTTCCTAATATACCTATAATATATATAATATTTTAAACACTATATATACAGTTTTTTAGAAGTTTAAAAAACTTTTTCTTTGAAGTTTTAAAAAGTGAACACCAAGTGTGTACTTTTTATTCAAATCCTTCTCCGTCAAAATCTTTCTTCTTCTGTGCTAATGTTTTTCTAATATATTCATCAGCATTATTCATCTTTCCTTGTACTTCTTTACCACCCTGTGTATTAGTTTCATAGATTTGTATGTAACCTGTATTAGTATTAATGGTTGCTGGAAATGTAATTCCATCTGGACCAAATCTATTTTTAATCACATGGAATCTACCTGTATTTGCTATCTTATCTTCCACTTTTCTACTCATACTCATTACAAAATCTGCAGTCATAACCTTAGAGTAATCTTCTGATACTTTACTAGCATCAATTACATCTTCTTCTAATGATGAACGATTTGCTTGTGAAGCTGTCCATATCGGTATATCAAACTCACCTGCCATACCTCTTAACTCTTCATATACATGCCCAATCTGATGTCTTTTTTCTGTGAAGTTAGATGTTGATTTCATAATATCAGCGTAATCCACAATAACCAAATCTGGTTTTATTCCTTGTAATTCACATTGTTGTAAATGTGCAAATATTGTGTTTACACTTGCTGTTCTCGTTGGATAATATTTGATAATAAGATTTCCCTTTAACTTATCAATTGCTCTCTGTACATCATCCTTGTAGTACTGAAGATTTCCTGTAGGTTGTCCACTTATAATACAATCATATCGTAACCCAACATAAGCCGCATTTAACTCCAATGTATAATGAATTACCGTTAATCCTTTTTTCATAGCATGTGTACCGATTGCCTGTAGTGTCCATGATTTACCAATCCCTGCTGGAGCAACTATCACTCCAAGTTCTCCACCACCTAAACCACCATCCATTAAATCATTAACACTATCCCATGCAGTTGGTTGAGTATCTCTTGCTTGTTTTGTCATTCTTTCTTCAAACCCAGTAATGTATTCGTGTCCGATATCTCTTTCCATACCAGCAGTCATTGCTTTATCTATAATTCCCTTTATATCGTCATATTGTTGAGTTTCCAATAATTCAACTGATTGCATGATTGCATTTTTCATTATTTGGTTCTTACAAAACTCTAATGTTTTCTCTTTAACAAATTCTAAATCTGGGTCTTCTCTATGTTGCCAAGCACCTCTCAATGAATCTACAATTGCTACCTTTAATACATCATTTTCTACATCATCAACCATTATTTTTATTGATTCCATCGTTGGTTGTGTTTTATATTTAACAAAATAATCCTTAATTGATTTAACTAAAAATTTATTTGAATCTGTATCAAAATAACTTACTTCAAGAATATCAATAATTTGTTTTACAAACTTTACATCAGTTAATAAACTTGAAATAATTTTACTCTGAAAGGAAGTTCCGTATTTTATTAATGATTCACTCATGGTGTTGCCCATCCATCATCTCCGTATGGATTTGGAACATTACTCTCAATATGTTTTTCCTTTTTGAATACAAAGATAGGTTCATACTTTGAACCTGAACCCTCACCTTCTCTGGCCATTGTTGATAAATTTAATTTAAGTGTGTTGATATGACTATAACCTATTTTTTTTGCTATTTCTAAAGTACCATTTTCAATATTTTTCCCACTCGAAGTGTTCGCTATATTCAATAATAAATATCCATTATCTTTCGTAGAATCAAAAGTATTTTGTAAAGTTTGAAATAAAAATCCATCTATCCATTCTTGTTCTGTTGGAAATTTAATATAACTTTGAGTTGGTTCATCTGCATACTTTTCAGTATTAAAATATGGTGGTGAAGTAAAACATAAATCTACTTTTTCTTTTGGTTTAAATACTTCACTACCAAGACAATGTAATTCTACTTCTTTACCAAGATAACTAAACTCTTCTTTAATCTTATTCAATCCCTCAAATGTTTTTGTTGAAGGTTCTGTACCAATATACTTTTTAATTCTTTTAGATGAAAGTGCACCTAATAGTCTTCCACCCCAACCACAACTCATATCCCAAACAACTCCATCTCCACCGTAAGTTTCATAAATGTATTTTGCAGCAGTAGGACGAAAGTTAGATACGGTTTGTGTTCCACCATATATCTTTATGTTCTGTCTGAATCTATTCTCTGTCCAATGTGGTTTATCACTATGATTGTAATGCCATTTAATTGTCTTCTTGATAACCTCTTTCAACTTGTCATCATTGTGGAAATTTTCCATTGGTGTGGTTTTTGCATTACCACAAGGAACTTCCCAAAATTGTGGAAAATAACTCCAAGCCAACCTCAATCCATTCATTGTCTGAGTTATCTCATCACCATCAAGTATTTGTTCGTGTTTAAAATTCTGTAACTTTCTTATTTGTTCGTGTTTCTCTTCTTCACGAATTGTATAATGTGGGAATCCATTCTTTCTATAATACTTGAAGATAATCTCAACTGCATCTTCTATTTCTATTTTATCTAAACTACTACATACCTTATGATAATCTAAAGATAACTTATCTTCATCAAGAAATTTACTCAATACACTATAGTCTACTGAACTCATTCCAAGTTCTCATACATATCATGTACCTTTTTATCATAAAATTCTTTTCTTTTCTTTTCACGATATCTTTCTCGAGCCTTTGATTTTATCGTATCTGAATTTCTTCTATAATGCTCCATTTGCCATCTCTTTTGAGCTTCTTTTTTTTCCTTTTTTGTTTTATATTTAATTTTTCTACCCATTTTTTAATACTCCCCTGATTGACAAGTGTAACAGGGGCAATTCCCATACTTATCGGGATCACCTTTGTATTCATTTACATACTCTCTAAAAGTTTTTATATCTTGTGAACCACCATATTCATATAACCATTTACCATATATGTGTTCTAATTGTTTTTCTGTATAATCTTTATCCATGAGTTTTCTCCGCCATGAAATTTAATCTATTAAATGTTGTTGCCAACCAACTATTTAAATTAGGTAGAGCTGTGTATAACTTATCTTCCAAAAACATTTTTTGAAATTTATGTTTAATAATTCTTTGGATTGGTTGTTCTAATTGATTCTTAACTCTTAACTTTGAACTGCCAGACATAATACCATCTGTTAAATCCATAAGTTTTTTATTCAAATGTAATTGTTCTTCTGAATCACTAATTATTTCACATACTTTATATTTGTCTTTATTTACTTGAGAACTTTTCAATATATCTTCTATTGTAATCTCATGTGGTGATTCAAGAAATGGAAACACTTTCAATAATGTTTTTAATCCTGCCCCTTTTATTCCTGGTATACCATCTGATTTATCACCATCCAATATTCTATACAATAAAAAGTTTTTAGAATTGACTCCATATTCATTTAAGATTCTCTCTTCATCATACATTAATTTTTTTGTAGGTGAATAGACTTTGATATTTTCATCAACTAATTGTAGAAAATCTTTATCGGTTGACATTATAGTAGATTTTGAATCTTTGAATAAATGTTTAGCACAATATCCAATCACATCATCTGCTTCTATATTTTCGATATTGGTAATGGTTAAAGGTAAACACTCAAGATATTCAATCACTCTATTTAATTGAGCAATCATCATCTTGTGTTCATCTTCACGAGTAAGCGAAACACCAGTAGTTCTATTCAAACGAACTGACATCTTCCTGCCCATTTTATATTCTGGAAAGATTTTTCTACGGCGGTTAGACCCACCTTTACCATCAAAAACTATGATGGTTCGTGTGGGTCTTACCATATTAATAGTATAACCAATTGACCTTAAAAAACCAACTATTCCACCAATGTGGATCCCGTCCTCATTAGTAGTTGGTATAGCGGAAAAAACTCTAATAAAAGTGTTTAATCCATCAATCAATAAAACCGAGTCATTTGGTTCACCACTATCAACCTTTCCGCCAGATTTTTTTATCTCTTCGAGTATAGATAAGTGTTTTTGATTAATCACCGATGACCTCATCTGTGAACTCTACATCATCAATACCAAGTTTTTCTTGATATTTTAATATAACCTTATCACAAATGATTTGATACACATATTCTTTTATTTCATCGTTACTCGTAATTAACTCTTCCCAATCTTTAGATAAGAATTTATGTTCTTTACCTTTTCCATCTGTGAGAGTGTACCATGCACCACCTGATTTAACTAACTTATGTTCTTTAAGTACAGTTAACCATGCACCATAATTATCTATTCCTCTATCGAAGTACATATCATAATCGGCATGTCTTAATGGTGGCCCTAATCTATTCTTGACAATCTGAGCTCTACACTTCATTCCCAATACATTTTTATCTGTATCTTTGATTTGCCCCATATTCTTTAAACGAATACGAGTTGAAGCGTGAAATGGTAATGCTTTTCCACCACTTGTAGTCCAAGGGTCTCCAAACATTACTCCAAGTTTTTGTCTTAATTGGTTGGTAAATATTAAAGCAATTTTCTCTCTACCAATCATCTGAGTAATCTTTCTCATAGCCTTCGAGATGATAATTGCTTTGGCTGTTGCCCAACCATCTTTATTAAAGTCCGCTTCTAACTCTACTTTTGTAGTAGCTCCAGCAAGTGAATCAACCATAATTGTTACCAATCTATCTTTATCTGATTCACGAACTTTTGTTACGATTTCTTCAATCGCTTCAAAGATATCTTCTACTGTTTCTAAATGTAGATATAACATCTTATCCATTTCAACACCTATTACTTCCAAAAACTCTTGTGAAACTGAAGTCTCTGTATCTATATAGACAGCGATTCCATCTTTCTTTTGAGTTTCTGCTAATATGTGGGCACCAAGTAGAGATTTACCACTTGATTCTAATCCATTGATTTCTGTAATTCTACCAACTGCAATTCCACCATCTGGTCTATTTGATATAGCCAAATCTAACATGGAACTACCAGTAGAAATAAAATCTTTGATATCGGTAGGTGTTGTATCCGTACCATCAAGAAAGTATGCTACTTTAGTATCTTTGAACTTTTTATTTAGTGAGTCGGCTAATGTTTTAGCCAACACATCATTTACTGATGACATTTTTTTCTCCTATCAATAATGTAATTGGGTGGTTAGGCGTACAATAACAGCCAACTCTTGTTCTCAATCTGTGAACTGCCACCCAAGTACGGGGTTCTTATTTATGAATTAAATAGATCATCGAAAGCATCTGATGTATTAGATACTTTAGACTTTTCCAATTCGGATGAAACAACAGTATCTACTTTAGTAGTAGATTCCTCTTCTTTTGCATCTTCTTTTGGATTCAACCATTCATTCAAAATCTCTGTCATATCATCATATGACAATTCTTGATAGATTTCTGTAATGTCCTGTTGTTTCTTTACGACCTCTAAGACTGCTGGATCATCAGAAATAGGTGTTTGATTTGGTTTAACCCTAATATTTGTTTTAGGGAAACTTGCACCTGTTTCTTCAGCTGATAGAAATTCTACCACGACATCACGACCATTTACTGGGTCTGTGATATCACCATAATCTGGGTCAGCAATAATGGAAAGCAACTCTTGATAAACCGTTTTACCAAAACCCCAAAACTTCACACCTTGTTTTTCCTCACCTCTAACTATTACTGGAGCAAAAGTTCTCATTTTAGCTTCCAACTTTCGAGAAAGTTGATAGTCTTCTTTACTACCACTTCCTCTTAGTTTTTGAGCAAACTCTTCAATAGGGTCTGGTCTACCAAAAGAAATTGGTGAAAGATAAGAACGGTTGTTCAAATTGTAGTGAAAGAATAACTCGATAAAAGGATTATCTTTATTAAAAGCGTAAGGTACGATTCTAATTTGTGTTTTTCCTGGTTGTGGTTTCCAAAGACTGGAAGTTCGAGTGTTTGTGGTTTGTAACTGATTTAAGCGTTTTTTAATTGCATTTAAGTCCATTGTTTAACTCCTTATGTATTATTTGTTATTTTTCATTTGTTAATCAAGTGTAACCTTGATACAATAATAAGTATCATACCAATAGCTTAAAATGTGATCTATTTTAATTAGATCAAAAAAAAAAAGGTTAATTTCGT
>Ga0315318_10000371_pt1 | contig 18042 bp, 16 predicted proteins | sample M1200m3416metaG_FD_203703 | JGI IMG/M metagenome (GOLD analysis project Ga0315318, IMG submission 203703) | Ammonia-oxidizing marine archaeal communities from Monterey Bay, California, United States - M1 200m 3416 | ecosystem: Environmental > Aquatic > Marine > Coastal | place: USA: California... | reverse complement strand
GAGGAATTGAATCTGGTGTAAAAAATGCAGAAGCATTTCAAATAATTAGAAGTGTTAGAAAATAAATAAAAAAATAATTCGTGATGCTTAAATATATAAAAAATTACGATGCTGTATGATAAAATCCAATTTTAAAATTTCAAAAGAAAGTAAAGCTGATGAACATAAAGTAGAAAAGGAAATAGAGGTAAAGGAAGATCTTTCACAGCAAGAATTTGAAGAATTTGTATCAAAATCAGGAGCTGCTGGCTCTTTCATGATATTTCGCTCTGAAGAAAAAGACACCGAGTTGGGAATAGATCAGTTATAGATGTATCAAGATTTAAAATAGTCCAAATTTCATTTTTTGCATGACAGAAGAATACGAGTTTAATATTCATGAAAAAACACTAGAGAAAATTCTTTCATTAAAAACCCATATGGGTTTTTCAGGAAAAAGTTGGGATGAATGGTTTAATAGAATATTAGACCAAAATAAAGAACTAGGTAGGGAACAGTCAGTAATTGAACGTGCTTTTGAAAGAAATCACTATAAAAAAAATTATGAAGATTGGATAAATTACTTTGCACTGAATTTAAATGATATATGGAATGAAATGTCAGCTAGAGAATTAGATCCTAGTACAAATGTAAATTTTGAGTCTTCACATAATTCTGCAGTTGTTATAGGTGCAGGTCCCTCTGTCAAAAAAAATCATCACTTAGAATTATTGGCTTCGAGTGATTATAATGGTTCAATAGTTTGTACCGATAGAATGCTAGCACCTATACTAAAAGCGGGAATTACGCCAGAAAAATTTCCAAAATTTTATGTAGTAACCATTGATCCTGCTGAACTGCTCAAAAAGTTCTACATGGATGATATAATTAGAAAATATGGTTCTAGAATTAATGGTATATTTTCTTCAGTTGTCCATCCAAATATCGTTGCAAAGGCAAGAGACTCTGGAATTAAAATTCATTGGATTCACTCATTGTTTGACTATAACGAAGGTAAAAAATCATTTAACCAAATTTCTGGCCTGATTGTAAGAGCAAAAAACCATAAAAATGGATTACCGGCAATCCAAACTGGGGGAAATGTAGGAACTGCATCTTGGTTTATTGCATGGAAAATTTTGAAATGTGATACTGTTGGTTTAATTGGCTTGAATCATGGTTGGAATGAGGATGATGATTGGAATGAAATTTTAGCTCATTCTAATGCTCCTTCTGATATTGATCGTGAGAGTCCAGAGTTTAAGAAACTATATCCAAAAGTGTACAATCCAGATTATGATTGTTACTGCATTCAAGATCCTACTTATCAGTATTATAGTAATGCAACCAAAGAATTCATTAAAAGATCTCCTGAGTGGTTAACTACAATTAATGCTACAGAGGGTGGCTGTTTATTCGGCGATAGAATTATGTCTACAAGTTTTAAAAAATTTCTTGCAGAACACAAGAATTAAGTCGTAAGTTTTATGACAAACATAGATTAAATATAAACTAGAGAAAGTAAGTTGTATGAAGGTCCTGTTTGTTGTCCCTGAAATTAGAGTAGATAGCGTACCATACCATTTTCCATTTTGGGCTGGAATTTTAGGTGCAATTGTAGAAAAGAAAGGCGGTGATGTAGGAATTCTTGATCTTAATGCTGTAAGAATGGATTTTGATAACAATAAAATTTCTGATGAGATGATAGAGGAAGAAATTGCAAGAGAAGATTGGGATTTAATTGGTATTGGTGGATTAACATCTACATACAAAAGAATCAAAGATCTTGCAAAAATTATTAGAAAAACTTCTCCAAAATCAATTATTATTAGTGGTGGTGGTTGGAGCACATATAATCCAGATGAGATTTTGAAATTAGTTCCTGAACTAGACTTAATTTGTATCGGAGAAGGCGAAGAGACTTTTTCAGAAGTATATGATAAGATTAAAGAAAATGTATACAACTTTGAAAGCGTAAAAGGCTTATGCATTAAAGATGGTAAAGGGTATAAGTTTACTGAACCAAGAGCATTAATATCTGATCTTAATACAATACCATTTCCTGCATACCATCTTTTTGAAACTGATGTTTATTTCCGATACTCTTCATTTCCATTATCTGTTGAATCATTTAATTCAAAACGACGTGCATCCGTTGTTTGGGAGAGAGGTTGTCCCCGAGGTTGTACATTCTGTTCTCATAATGGAATGTCTAGGATAGATTTGCAGAATATTTATGGTGAGGGTGATAGAAAGCAAGGTGAAAAATTAGTTAGAGTTTCAGATAAAGAGAATGACACTTTCCAATTACCAGCAAGATGGCCTACTCCTGAATATGCAATTGAAAATATTAAATTTTTGAAGAAGCAATATGATGTAGATTTCGTTTCTATCTTAGATGAAAATATGACTAGCAATCGAAAGTGGACTGAAGAATTCTGTAGATTGTATATTGAAAGTGGGCTAAGTGAATCAGTAAAATGGGGAACGCTGGGTGATCCACCAAGTGTGGCAGTACAACCTGATTTGGTGAAAACCATGAAGGATGCTGGTTGCTCCTATATCTCATTTGGATTCGAATCTGCTTCAGATAAAGTCTTGAATCAGGATATAGGAAAAGGTCAATTACAAGTACATTTACAGCAAACAATTGCAGCTGTGAAAGCGGTTGGATTAACACCTATAGCTACATTCATGATTGGTAACCCTCATGAAAACATCAATGATCTTATGGAGACGTTAGAATTTTGGATTCGAAATAATATAGAAGTTGATCCGTTTATTTGCACTCCGTATGTGGGTAGCCCAATATTCTATGAATACAAAGATTTTCTTTTACAACAATATGATGAAAGACTACGATTGCTTGATGGAAAAGATGGTTCAATACAAAAGACAGTTAGCGATGAAGATGTTGAAAAATGGAAATTAGATGCGGTGGATAAATTTATGACTGAATGTGGTGACGCGACAGACTATACTGCAACAGTGAGTCAATATTTTACCATATCTGATCTATTTGCAATTAAAAACTTCATGCATAAAAAAGATGTTAGACGATTATTACAGATGGCTCATCAACGATATGAGCAAACCGGAAAGGAATATTGGAATCATGATGAGAGATGGTCAGAATTTTGTAGTATATGCCAAGCAAAAAAACAATTAGGATTGAAGTTGGAAGTTCCATCACAATAAAAAAATTTTGAACATAAACAATGTTATTTACTTATAGGAACAATGAAGTTTATTGGATATAAGAAAAAAATCTGCAACCGAATGGAAAATTCCCTTATACAAAGTACTAATCGATAAAGATGATGCAAAGATTGTATCTAAAGTAATTAAACGCGGTTCTTATTGGGCAATTGGCCCTGAAATAGAAGAATTTGAACAACAACTTGCTAACTATGTTGGAACCAACTATTGTGCAACATTTAATTCTGGAACATCCGCAGGTCATGCTGCTTTAATTTCGTGTAACGTAAAACCGAAAGATGAGATAATAGTTCCATCATTTACTTTTGTTTCAACAGCAAATTGGGCGAAGATGGTGAACGCAAAACCGAAATTTTGTGACATTGAAGAAGAGACATTAGGAATAGATCCTGCTCAAGTTGAAAGAAACTTCACAAAACGAACTAAAATAATTATGCCTGTTCATTATGCGGGTCTCCCATGTAAAATAAAAGAAATCTCAGCGTTTGCTAAATCAAAAAAAACTATTTTGATTGAGGATGCTGCGGAATCAATTGGTTCCAGCATTAATAAGAAAAAAGTTGGAAGTTTTGGTAATCTTGCAGTTTTTAGTTTTGCTGGAAATAAGGTTTTAACAACTGGTGAAGGAGGAGCAATAACAACAAACTCAAAGAAAATTTTTGAGAAATTAAAACTTATTAGATCTCATGGTAGACTAGATAAACATAATTATTTTGCATCTATAACAAAACCAAACTACATATCTCTTGGATACAACTGGAGAATGTCATCAATAACAGCTGCAGTAGGAATCTCACAGTTGGCAAAAATTGATAAATTAATTAATTTGCGCAGAAAAAAAGCTAAATATCTTTCATTAAGACTTGATAAATTCAAACATATAAAATTACATAAAGAATCAAAAGGTGTTGTTCATGCATATCAACTATACTCCATCAGATTATCTAATACTAATGAGAGAAACAAGATGATTCAGTTTCTTGCAAAAAAAGGAATTATGTCTAAAGTCTTCTTCCATCCAGTACATCTTTCAGCCTTTTATAACAAAGATCAAAATGTGTATAATTCATCCTTGAAGAAAACTGAATTGGTTTCTAATACAATTTTGTCACTACCTATGTTTCCAGGACTAAAATTAGAAGAAATGAAATACATCATTGATTCAATAGGAGAATTTTTTGAAATATACGATAAATAAGATTCAAAATCTAATATTAGTAAATGGTATACTCAACAGATCTTAATAATACCAGATTTTACTAATGCGTCACAAATCATAAAGTCATCCCCATCATCTATATCGACACTACGAATTTTCGGCATCTGATGTATAAGCGTAGCATCGTGATCTATGATTTTTTTTGTTTTTTCAAGAAAGCTTTTTCGCATGACATAACAACCACCATTTACAATCCATAAACTATCTAAATTCTGTCTGACCGATAACTCACCCGAAAAATCTTTGGCTTTACCAACATCGTTATTAATTTTTGTAATCATCCATGAAGGATATTCAGAAACCTGCTTAACTGAAACACAAGTATTTGATTTTGGATTATTACTTAGTTTTTCAATGCAGTAATCAATGTCTTCGCCTGTTATGAAAGGTGTGGTTGGTTGGATCAAAACTACTAGAGAATCCTCTTGGAAATAATCTTTAAACTGTTTCAATATATCAATTAAAACAAGTTCTGAAGGAACGTCTTCTGCCAATTCTTTAGAACGTTTATGGAAGATAAGATTTTCATTGAATGATTTTCCAATATTAAAATAATTCTCAGAATCAGTTGATAATATTATCTTATCAACAAGTTTGGCATTAGATACTGCTGAGACTGACCATCCTAAAAGAGGTTTATCACCTAACATTTTGATATTTTTGTCAGGGAGTGATTTTGAGCCTGATCTAGCAGTAATTATTGCTATGACGGTCATTTTTGAAATCCTTTAACCGTATCATGTAGAATATCTAATTCTTCAGACATTTCGTTTCTAGTTCTAAATCTATGTATGTCCATCCACAAAGAACGGGAAACTACCTTTTCCACATTTGGACAACCATTTTTTGGTTTGAATTTTTTGTATACTGGTACATCATAAAGTGGTTTTGCATATCCGGTTGAAATTAATTTTCCAGATTTCATATTAATTCCTTTAATGTCAGATGCATCATCTCTTGCAAGTATATGTTTTCGATTTTGAGTAAGTTTGTTAAGAAAATCTTCTCTTGATGCACCAACTTTTTTCTCGTCAAATAAGCATCCTATAATAAGAAATGAGTGCTCAACTCTAGATGGAATAAAAGGGGGAGTTATGCCATAGGGTAATTTTTTCATAATATACTTGGCATTTTTTCTAAACGAGGATAAAATTGAATTAATTTTTTTCAATTGTGCAGATCCAAATGCAGCCTGTGCCTCAATCATTCTGAAGTTGTATCCCAAAAAACTTTCGTCCAAATAAAATTCAGCATGATTCCGTATTGCAGATGCAATACGAATTAATTCTTCATTATCAGAACAAACCATTCCTCCCTCACCTAGAGTGGTGATATGTTTTGTTTCTTGAAAACTGAATACACTCATGTCCCCAAAACTTCCTACTTTCTTTCCATTAACTGTAGTTCCTAATGCTTGACAACAATCTTCAACACCAAATTCAGCATTTCCAAAATCAACGGAATTTGGTGAATTTCCTAAGAGATGTGTAGGAGTGGATATGAAGCAGGGTGTTTGTGGAGGATTCATGCAAAAAGTTTTACTATTAATATCATTAAAAACAACTTTTCCACCAGCTAACAGAGCAGCACTTGGATCTGCCGTAAATGTATATGCTGGCATGTGTATTTCAGGTTTAGATGTTTTCCATTTTCTATTTTTAATTCCAAATTCAATTATTGATCTGAATGCAGTAAACAAAGCAGTTGTACCAGAATTAAAACTAATTGCGTGTTTTACCCCAATATATTTAGCAAATTTCTCCTCAAATTTCTGTACTTCATCACCACCCCTATATTTTGATGTAAAACCAGAAAGATATTTTCCTCTTTCAATAACTCTCCTCACTGCTTCTAGTTCAGCATTATCAAATCTGTTCAATATTTACTCCACATAAAATCATCATTTCAGCATATTCTTTACATACACATATCTTTCAAAAGTTTCCATAGCATTAATTGAATCTGTTAAACTCGTAGATAGTAATTTCCTATCTTTGAAAAAATTAACAAATTCCTGATAAGTATTTTCCAAATACGATTCTGTAAACTTCGTACATGAGACTAATTTTAATTCTTGAAAACCTTGAAAATTCAATGATTTTTTAATTTTATACAACTTTAACTCAGTTCCAAAATTTACAATTTCAATTTTTCCCTTGGTTCCCCATAAATGAAAATCATACAAGAAATACTCTAGGTTTAGCCTATTAATCGAAGTGATTTTCTGAATTTTAAACCATGATAGAATATCTGCAATATGTATACCGTCCCTAATCTGTGAAACATTTCTATTTTCTGGTGATGTAGAAAAATAAAATGCAGCCTTCTGTATTTTGCCAATCTGAGATTGAAATTTGAAGGCTTTCTGCCAAATTTTACTCCACCTTCTACTATGATTAACAACTATACTGACTTTAGAATTTCTTACAATTTTTTTTATTTTTTTAGCGGTATTTAGATCAGATGTAATTGGCTTTTCACAAAAAATAATCTTCTTCTTCTTTGTTTCTTTAAAAACTGAAATAAAATACTTAATGAGTTTATAATGTGTATTTTCCGGAGTTGCAATAACTACAATATCAAAATCAAGATATTCTTTTTTAATATTTTTTAATAGGGTGGTACAATTTGATTCCGAAATAATTTGTTTACTATATGTCTGATGAAACTTTTTTAGTGAATCTAAATTAGAGTCACATACTCCAATTAAATTTAGATGTGAGTTATGCATTATTGCTGATACATGACTAGCAGGCTGTGGGCGTTTATTATCAAATGCATAATGTAATCCTATCCTGCCTAATCCAATTACTATCACATTAATTTTTTTCAAATATCATAAACTCATTTTTTAAGACTAGTTAAGATTTTCTTATCCATCATCTGACAGTCATCATAATTTTGTAACTTGTTGTCTAAGGACCCACTGATCATCATCTTTCTTCCAAATTATAGGTCTACGAAATTTATCAAAAACTTCATTTAATATTTTCTTATCCATTTCCATGTATTCTAAGAATTCTTTTTCATGTAATGATGGATATTCACCATCATATTGTAGTACTAGATCAACAGCTTCATCACGTGTAATTATACCTTGACGAACTTGATGTGCAGCATCAGATGTTGCCCGGCCAATACCAAACTTTAGGAATGCTAAGTAATAATGAAAACCGTCAGTTTTGTCATCTAAACTTGCAAAATCTGTGTAGGTACCTTCGCTTCTTGTAGGATTTGGCGAAAATCCTAAATTATTTTTTGCTACTTCATAATGCATTTCAGGCTTCCAATTTTCAAAGTAACTAAAAAAATACTCTTCAATCCCTACAGTTTGTAATTCTTCCCTGGGTGGTAATTTGTATAATTGTAATTCATTTTTCTCAAAATGAGTGTCCCAGTATTCTGGTGAAGTTGGATTTGATGAGGGGGCAAATTCTCTTCCAATGTATTCATCAGAGGTGAGTTCAATTTTAGATTTATTATAATCCTCTAGACTTCCTCCATATTCTAATTCTCCATGTTCACCATACATGAGAAACGGAATTTTAAATTTGACTGCAATGTGAATTGGAACGTGAAGTTGCCCATAACTAAATGGTAAAAAGTGATCTCCTGTCTCCATGAATGCCAACTTTGAAAATTTTCTATGTATTTTACCATTAGGAGTTACGAAGATGTCATCAAAGCCGGCTTGTGTAAAATTGTATAAATTCTGATTTCCTATATCTGTAGTAATTGCAGAAGCCCATGTAACAGTTAGAGGATGCATACCAAATTTTTTCTTCAAAGTGTATGCTACATATCCACTATCTTTGCCACCACTGCCTGGAACAATTACATCCCAAGAACCATTATTACTTCTATATTTATCACATAAGATTTCTAGTTCTTTCTCTCTTTTGTCCCAATCGACTATAGTATTTTTATAATCGTTGTAAAGACATTGACCACAAATACCCTCATCATTAAATTGAACTCGTGGTCTTTGATTTGATAAAACACATCTTTTACAGTATACAATCTTTTCATCGGGATTTATTACATGTAAGTTTTTGAATAAAGCGTCCGCTTTTTCGGTTTCAGACATAATATATTATTAAATCAAAAACTATAATATCAAATTTGTGGACATCTAATTATTTTGATATATTAATTAGATTAAATGCTATTGAATCTACTAATATGTTCGTCAGCAAGTGCATCAAAGGATTGCATGTGTTTTTCTAAAAATTTTTTCATACCATCGACAGAAATAGTGACATCTTTCAAGAAGCCTTCGTAAGGAAAGGTTTTACTAAAATCCATCCAATAACCAAACTTATCAAATTTCACAGTTTTCTGGAGAACGTATTTTATGTATTTATCTAAATGAGAAGGATCTACTTTAGCGTCTAGTGCTTCGATTATCGTAGAGGGTAAATCGTCAATTACTTTTGGATGGAATATCCATGGTAATACAGCATAATCAGAATCTGCAAGAATGATTGATGGTTTGTTATAAAAGGATGCTTCAAATACAGAAGAACCTATTGTTGTAATTACTAAAGAACATTTTTTAAAAATTTCTTCTGGCTTTGTTGACATATGAATTAGTTCAACATTAGGATAATCTAAAATACTTTGATAATAATTGATGTCTCTCCAACCAGCGCTATGTTCCATCTCAGGATGTTCTTTTACAAAAAGTTTGTACTCTACTGGAATAGATCTAGCTATGCTTGAAATTGTTTGTAATTGGTTACTATAAAATGGAGATCTGATAAGTAATTGTCTCTCAGGTTCCAAACCAAGAGGAAAATAAATGAATTTTTGATTAGAAATATCACGAATAAAATTTTCATCCATAAATTTTTCTCTTTTCTTTATTTGTGATTCATTCGATTTTTGTTTTGAATTTAATAACGTTTTTAGTTTTGTTGTTCCAAAATGAGAATAATATCTTGTATAATCTTCATTAATTGGTTTTTCAATAAACTTTACCAATTTTTTGATTTTCCCAATCTTGGATTTTTCTAAATTAATTTGAAATTCAGTTCCGTCACTGGGAGGATAAGATTCTAAAAATTGTTTCAATTCAGGTATTGTCTTCTGTTCATTGTTTTCTATTTTAGTATAATTCTGTGGATCATCAATCTGATCAATTTGCTTTGATAGAAGACATTGTGTCATTAAACTATGCCATGGCTCTAAAACTAATACATTGATACCCATGACTTGTGCAAGATTATAGATTATATACATGGGTAATCTTGTCACGGATCCAAGAATCAAATAGTCCGGTTTCACGTTCTCAATTATTGAAAGAAATAATTTACATTGTTGTTCTATTATAGAAAGAATTTCATTTCTAGAATATTTGTACTGCTTATTAAACTGAGGATAAAATATTCGTTCAGCATATGCCATATCCCAAATTCTTATTTTATACTGTTCCTCAAATTTTTTTAAAAATTTAATATCTGGTTCTCGTTTTTCTAGAGAAACATGATCGAACATATGCCAGATTTTATTGAATTTTACGAATGATTGTTCATCTAGGAATTTTTTTACTCCACTATGCACTTCAGTAACAGCAAAGTAATCTGCGTCATATTTCTTCTGAAGTGCATTAGCTAAACAATAATCAAGTAATTCATCGCTTATCCAAAACAGTAATTTTTTTTTCATAAGTTCTCATAGTATTTTGAAATTTAATACCAATACTTAATTTTCGGAGGAAAATACTTAAGGAAAGTTGTAGACAATAAAACAACAATTTGTTAAAATCTAACTATTCATAACTTAATAATTTAGTATACTATTGAAATATCTAAATGTTTAATAAAATGATGGAGAAAAAAAAGTATTGAAACTTGGTAAACGCGTAAAGCATTTGTATCATAGAGTTGATTATGCAGCTGGTAAAAAATTATTTGGGAATACCATAGGAGTAAAGAATAATTTTAAGGGTTCTTTGAAAAATGCTCAGGGTGGTTCAAGCATTAAAGATGTAAATGATCCACGAATTAATGAATTAAGGACTAAACAATATTTAGTTTTAAACGATCACTATGATCAAAAATTAATCGAGACTATAAGAGCAAAATATAATGAACGAATTGAAAATGAGAATACATCTTATCGTAGCAGTATAGTTGATGGTAAATCCTATTCTAGTCATATAACCAAACCACATAATCAAATCAACGAATTGTCAGAACTCATTACGGATGAAATTAAAGACCTTGTGAAGGGATATTATCAAAGAGATTTTGAGATTAGGCATATTGCGGCTTGGAGAAATAAATCCCCGCCAAAAGAAATCGAAGCTAAATCAGAACTATTTTCAAACCATTGGCATTGTGATAATCGCAGTACTGAGTTCCTAAAGTTATTTGTGCCCTTAATAGATCTTACAGAAGATGATGGGCCATTTCACATAATGTCTCAACAACGAACAAAGCAGGTAATGAAAATGGGTTATGGAACCAGAGATGATTATAATCTTGACGATAAAATAATCAATGATCCTGATGAGATCAAAAAAATTACTGGTAAAGTAGGTATGGCATATTTTGGTAATCCACAACTTTGTTTACATAGAGCAGGTGTTCCTGCGAATGGTCACTGGAGGGATATGGTTGATTTTGTTTTTGCACCTTCATCAAATCCTCTGCCAGATAATTGGTTTGAAAACTTCGAACCGGATGATAATTACTACAAGGCAAGTAATGAAAAATAAATTCCAATAATAAAAATTTAAGAAGATAATTTTTCCCTGGTACAGAATAAATGTGTACCATTTTTGTTTTGAATAGTATATTTCTTCAATAATTCGGAGGAGTTAGTTAATGTTATTTCATTTATTCCTCTTATAGCATAAAGGAAAAAACCTTCATGCTCTAGTGTTGCTAAAAATTCAGAAGGATTAGAACCAAATTCATGTAATCGAGAGGGAGAAAATGCTATCATAATCGTGATACCCTTCATTTTTTTTACGAGTTCTGACATGCCTTGAATTACAGCATAGTCTGCACCTTGTGAAACACATTTCATAAAATCTATTTTGCCATCAAATTTTTTAAAATAATCATCTAATGTAGTGGTTTGAATTCCTATAGAGTCATAATCACCATCGTTTGTATCACAAATGTAATGTGTTGTAAGACTTGGTGTTAGGAATAATCTAGCATCTTTTGTTTCATTCGATACTGCTTTTTGAATTGCTGTGATGTTTTTATAATTATTAACTTCAATATTTTTTTTTAATATATCACAATTTGATGAAGGTTCAAAAGAAAAGACATGACCCTTTTCTCCAACAAGTTCAGCAAAAAGAAGTGAATAATAACCTATATGAGCTCCTACATCCACAACTACATTATCTTTTTTTACAATTTTTTTCACAAATTCTTTGTAGATTGGAGCATAATCCCTAATTGAAAGGTGAAGAGAATCATCTTCGTCTAAATACATTTTTCGTCCTTCAAACTCTATAAATTTCTGAGTGTAGCGAGAATGTACGTATGTGTTAAATCGTCTTCTAAATGATTGTATAATACGTATACTCTTTAATTTTTTTCTTTTGCCTAAGAATTTTTCCATGTTAACATAGATAAAAATTAAAAAATTTTTTGTGAGCAATGGACCGAAAATTCTTTCTAATTCAGAGATTTAAAGATTCAACTAAGTATAGTTTAATAATATAATTTAATTTGAGCAATATCTAAGAAATTAGTGTGATAAGTTATGGCTGCAAATTGGATAAGAGACAAAATTAGATCATCAATATTACCATATTCCACTAAATGGTATTATCCATACCGACTTTCAGGTAGCATTACATGGGCTTTCAGAATAATTACTTCGTCAATCAGAGTTTATCCAGACTTTTTTATCATAGGAGTTGGAAGAGGAGGGACAACATCTCTCGAGTATTATTTGTCACAGCATCCAAATATTGCTCATGCAAGCAAAAAAGAAGTCCACTTTTTTGATCGTGAGTTTAAAAAAGAATCCAGTTGGTATAAAGCCAACTTCATAACTAAATTAACTAAATTTTATTTCAATAAAATAAAAAAGGAATCAATTCTGAGTTGCGATGCTACACCAACTTATATTATGCATCCTGATGTACCTGAAAGGATTAAACAGTATTTACCAAACTCAAAATTTATTGTATTTTTACGAAATCCAGCTGATAGAGCCTTTTCACAATATAATAGAGAGGTTGAAACTAAGAAAGAAAAACTTTCTTTTTTAGATGCTTTGAAAAGTGAGGAGGAAAGAACTAGAAAAGAAAAAACCAAATATACTGATAATGAATTTTTTAATAGCTATTATTGGGGCGGGATTAACTATTTGGCAAATGGTCATTATGCTAAACTATTAAAAAGATGGTTTGCAATTTATCCTCGCGATAAATTTTTTATTTTAAAGACTGAAACATTCTCAAAAGATCCTGATAAATACATAAATGAAATATTTCGTTTTCTTGATTTGCCAGATGATCATTCAATTGATTTTACTAGACAAAACAGAGGAATTGAAAAAAAGATGTCAGAAGAAGAAAGGCAATTCCTAAATGTATATTTTGAAAAATCTAATCGTGAATTAGAAGAATTACTTGGTCCCAATTTTACATGGAAATAAATTATAATATTTTTAAGATGAAATAAATATCCTGTTAAATTTCGAATCATTTTTCAAATTTTTAAACAATGGTTCTCGTAGAGCAGAATTTAAAAGCCAAGGCATTGTTTTCAAACCAATTTTTAATTGTTTGATCGCACCATAATAGTCCTTTTTTGCTGATTTGTATGTAGCATAATAATAATTAGCCCAAGGATAGGTATTTGATTTGATGGCTTTTTTAAAAAATTCTTCCGCCTCTTTATCCTTCTTAAGAAGAAAAAATGCTCTTGCCTTATCTGTAAAAACGGCTTCTTTATAATTACTATATCTCAGAAATTCATCAGCCTTTTTAATACATTTTTTTAGCATTCCTAGTTCTAATAATGCTCTAGATTGAACTGCTAAGAATGATACATATGGTGATTCTAATTCAAGAATTTTTCTAAAGCATTTTTTTGATTCTTCAGATCTATCCATCTCTTGTAAAATAAACCCTTTTCTAATAATTGAGTAAAAACTATTTGGTTCGTATCTTAATGCCTTGTTAATATTTTTTAATGCATCTTCGAATTTGCCCAATCTATAAAATGCGCGTGCTTTATTATCAAAAAGTTCATTGTTCTTCTTGAATTTTAGAGCAGCATCAAATTGTTCAATTGCATCGTCTAATTCATTTAAATCCGTAAGTGTCAACCCAAGATAATTATGGATGTCAGGATTTCGCGGATCAAGATTTACTGCATTTTGAAGAAAAATTTTTGATTTTTTGAAATTTCCTAACCGTGCGTATATTAAACCTTGAAGATAGAGTGAGTCAGAATTAGAAGGATCAATACTTGTTAATTTTTTAATTATTTTAAACGCTTTCTTAGTGTAATGATTATTGTAGAGGAATTGTGCATACTGGTTAACTAGTTTTGTTTTGGTTGGAAACTTCCGTATAGCATTCTGATAAAATTTTACTGCTTCATCTTTGTTTGTTTCTGATATACTCTCTGCTATTTTTGAAACCTGTCTCCAGTCATCTATTTGGTCGACTGTTTGTTTTTTGTTTCTAAATTTACTAGATATGTGTTCCTTTTTCTTTTTAACTATCTTAGTTGTTTCACGCATTAATTACATAGGAAATATTCAGAATAAAAGATAGCAGATTTATTCATGAATAGATAAAAAATTAAACTAGATTTTTCACAGAATTGGCATATTCAAGCATTTTAGTAATTTTCGTTCCCTTGTTATACAATCTGAATCTAGAATTTGCGTCTGCTGCACTACAAAAAAGATCTACGACCTTTTGAACCTGATTTTCATCAAATTTAGGTTCTATATGACAAATATACTGACATGCGTTATTTTTAATTTCATTCTGTAACAGTTTTTGTGATGAAAGTAATCCATACAATGTTGCATGAAAATAAATAATATCAGAAATCCAAATCCCAGGGGATTTAATATTTTCAAAGTCGATCAATTTAATTTCTGAGAAATTTGAGTCTGTAAGAAAATTATTACAATGTAGATCATAATGCCCATAGTGACTTAAAATTTTAATTTCGTTTTCAATCCATGTGTCAACAATTTTCTCTAGATTGTTTTCTAAAGTTTGAAGATTCTTTTTGAAAAATCTTCGTAAGAGAAATGCTTCTGAATTAGAACGATTCGTATTTTTTGGACCACTTGTTATCAAGTTTCCAATTCTGTCTAAAAATGTATCAAGAATAATTTTTTTTTCATTATCTTTTGCAGTGTATATGCCTGACTCCAAGTTAAAGAACCAATCAAAGATAGGAGTTACTTTGGTGAAAAATTTAGAGATATCATTTTGTTTATCTATAAAAAAATACCGATCGATTATTTTAGGTAACGAATCACCATCAAAAAATTCTAATGCAAAAAAGTTTTTGCCCGCGTTAAAAAATTTTGGAATTCCATTAAATGAGTGAGTCTTGTAAAATTTAATCTCTGATTCAAAAGACGATTTAATATCATCCGGTGTGTTTTGGCCAAAGATCTTTACAATGAATTTTTTGTCGGAATTTTTGTTTGATACTAATATGATGTTTGTGTCTTTTCGTATGTTTGTACTGATAATGTCAAGAAGTTGATATTCTTCTTGGTCACAAAAATCCTCTAGGTATTTTTCATTCATTTATGATCTATCTGAATTATTCACACTTTCAAGTATCAATTTATAGCTGTTTATGTTCTTAAGATCAATATTTGTATTAATAAAATCATCAATATCATACTTCATACTTTGTGATTTATCGACTAGTCTTTGATCAGAATTAATATCATGATAGATGATTTGATAGTTTTCATTTTTTAATGTGGTGAGGATTTTTTGGGTAGTTTCATGACCTAATCTATTAAAATGAATTTCAATCTGTATAGATGGTTTGAATTTCTGAATAGTTTTTAATCCTCCCTGAATAGAAAACCATTCGTATCCTTCCACATCAATTTTAAGAAAATCAACTCGATCTACTTTACTTTCAGTTATGATATCATCTATTTTTCTTACTGGCACAGAAATAATGTTTGAATTTTCTGGAAATTCATTTTCATCTTGCACAATCATACATTTGTTAGCGCGTTTATCCACAAGAAATCTAACACTGTCTTCTTTATCGCCACTTGCACAATTAAAGACCAGATAATTATCAAAATTTTGTAATTTCAAATTATTTTTCAAATACTCAAAGTTGACTGGAGATGGTTCTATCGCCAACACTTTACCATTTTGTCCAACAACTCTACTGTACAATGTAGAATAGTATCCTATATTTGCACCAACATCCACACACACCATGTTTTCTTTAAGATATGTTGATACAAACTCTGTTGTGTCTGGTTCATGAGAACCATAAACAAGTAACTCTGCAGATAATCCTTCATCGTTTGGATTTACTTCCATGTTACAACCATGAGTTAGAACAAGATTATTTCCACTTTGTTTAATTTTTTTTAATTTGTATTTGGAATAATAGTAATCATAAAAGGAGGAGAATGTTTTAGAAAGTCCTTCATTTCGAAATAATTTCCAGTATCCACTTATTGCATTTTTCATATCGTTATCTCTGAATTATGTTTACTATATACTACTTTTTTGTATTTTAAATTGTCCGGTTAAATGATCCAGATACTATAAAAATAAATGAAATCATAGAGTGTGTGTAAACAAAATGAGGCTAAAAAGATATTATAAAACGAATGTTTGTTGTGTTTACAAGTATTAAGTGAATAAAATTGAGAACCATAAAAATAGGAAATAAGAATGTCGGTGGAGAAAGTCCTTGCTATACAATAGCTGAGGCTGGTGCCAATCATGATGGAATTGTTGAAAAGACCTTTAGATTGATAGATGCTGCAGTAAAAGCAAAAGCTGATAGCATAAAGTTCCAAACATATACTGCAAAAAAGCTTGTTACAAAAACTGCACCAAAATACTGGGATGATGGAATTTCAAATGAAACACAGTTTGATGTGTTTGCAAAATTAGATTCGTTAACTAATGATGATTGGAAATGTGTTTTTGAATATGCTGATAAGAAAGGAATCACATGTTTTTCAACACCGTTTGATGAAAAAAGTGTAGATTTACTTTATTCTCTAAACGTCCCAGCGTTTAAAATTGCGTCAGCAGATATTACACATATTCCTCTAATCAAACATGTTGCGGAAAAAAAGTTACCAGTTTTTATTTCGACCGGAATGGCGTCAGAATTAGATATTCAAGAAGCTATAGATGCGATTGAGGATAAAGGAAATCATGACATAATAATTATGCATTGTATAACGTCATATCCTACAAATCCTGAAGATGCAAATCTGGAAATGATAAGAACTCTGAGAAATAAATTCAGTGACTATGTTATTGGATACTCTGATCACACTATCGGAACCGTTGTACCAATATGCTCAACATTTTATGGTGCAAAATGTATTGAAAAACATTTTACTTATGACACATCTCTTACACAAAGTAGAGATCATAGATTATCTTTAGACACTGAGGGGTTTTCAAACATGGTAGACGGATTGAAGCTTACAGAAATTTCTAGAGGGAAGAGTACTAGAATTTCATTTGATGTGGAAAAGGAGGCAGTAAAATATGCAAGAAGAAGCATAGTATCAACTAGAAAAATTTCAAAAGGAACTTTGATTAAAAAAGAAATGTTAGATGTTAAAAGACCAGGAACTGGCATACCACCTAAATTCTTAGATAAAGTGATAGGAACAAAGGCTGTAAAAGATATTGAAGAAGATATTCCCATAAATTATGAGGATATCTCCCTCTAAAAGATGGAAATGAATCATCAAAGGAGATTCTTAGTTAGAGTAGATGGTAGTAAGGATATTGGATTAGGACATGTGTATAACATGCTAACTTTCCTGAACTATCTGGAAGATGAAAAAATTGTAATTGTAATGAACAAAAGAAGAAGTCTTGGGAGTAGTAAATTCAAAAAATATGGATACAATGTAAAATATTTTTCAAAAAGAAAAGAGCTGGTAGATGTGATTAAAAATTTTCAGCCGGATATTATTTGTAATGATACACTAAACTCCACTACAAGTTATATGAAATTTTTAAAACGGTTTAATTGTCTGATTGTTAATTTTGAAGATTTAGGAAATGGTCGTAAGTTAGCTGATTTAGTTTTTAATCCAATTTATTATGCAAAAAAACATTCACGGAATGAATTTTACGGGGAAAAATTTGCTTGTGTTAGAGAAGAGTTTCGAGTTAAAAAACGTAAAGCTATTAGAAAAAATGTAAAAAAAATTGTAATTACATTTGGAGGTACTGATCCAACTAACAAGACACAAAAAATACTTGAAATCTTTAAATTATCAGATCAAAAAAATGTGCAGTTAATTGTTATTCTAGGTTTGGGATATTCAAGACGAAAGGAAATAAAGAATCTGGCTAAAAAAATGAATGTTTCGGGTTTTAACGTTAAAATTATTGAGAGATCAGATAATCTATCACAACACTTCAAGGATTG
>Ga0315318_10000369_pt1 | contig 18060 bp, 28 predicted proteins | sample M1200m3416metaG_FD_203703 | JGI IMG/M metagenome (GOLD analysis project Ga0315318, IMG submission 203703) | Ammonia-oxidizing marine archaeal communities from Monterey Bay, California, United States - M1 200m 3416 | ecosystem: Environmental > Aquatic > Marine > Coastal | place: USA: California... | reverse complement strand
CCCCACTCTTTCTTTGCACGTTGTAGTGTATCAAGTATCTTATCTCTTCCTAACCCCTTACCTATCGATTTTGCAGAAGGATCGTATAGACTTTCTATACCAAAGAAACATGCTTTAAGTCCCATCTGGCCTAATAGTTCTATCTGTTCTGGAAATTTGTGTAATAGTTCTACACGTATGTACGCCCAGAAGTTCATATCTACCCCTGTTCTCTCTACTGCACGTAGGACTCTCTCTACCTTATCTGTAGTCTCATTGAAAGTGTCATCTGTCATCATATAACTGGCAGTAGCGAAATTATCATAGTTATACATGAGCTCGCTATAGATACTTTCTTCACTACGTATATAAGCTTCAGATGGTTTTCTCCCCAATAATGGATATGTGCAGAACTTACACTTGAACCTACATCCTCTGGATATCGCAAGGGGAAATACTTCATGTTGAAATATGTTATCTTCTTTATCAAAAACATTCTTCTGGTTATGAAAGTCAAATATAGGGGAGGCAACGTCTTCTATGATCGGTGGGTTCTCTATACCTTGTTCCACATTACGCACAAAAGTTAATATACTGTCCTCACCCAAACCACGAATCCAACAATCCAACTCTTCCTCAAATTCTTCATAGAAGGTATATGTCTGGAGTCCTTGGCCACCAAGAACAAGTTTGATATGGGGATGTGTCAGGTGTATACGATCTATCAATTCTTTCATGTGAGGGAAACAATCTTCTTTAGTTAGGCCACCCTTTATATTTCTAGGAGAACTATAAAACGGTTCTCCAAAGTATCTACTGAATGTACTACTGAAACCTATAAATATAGTTTCTGGCCCTATCAAGGATTCAACCAGACCTACTAACTCCTTGCCATGATTTTCCCATAACCATGATTGATGGTCTATAACCTTAACAGTATATCCATGATCCCTCAAGTGTGCCGCTATACTATATGCGCCATGTACCCTTATGGGAATGAAGTAGTCTGATATGTCTGTGAATAAAATTGCGTTGTATTTCATTCTACCATTACTAAGTGTGTTCTATCTGGGCCTGCATTGACAAATGTGTGTGGTAGTGTAGTGTCTACCCAATATAGATAGCCATCTGCTGGTATATGTACAAACTCTTTTTGGTCTGGCCAGAAGAAGTATGCGTTGGGGTGTGTATCTATTGCAAGATGGAGTCGAGATGCCTTATCTTGATGCACACTATATGTGCTATGCATTACCATAGTCAAGAACCTCGCACGGGAATATGCCTCAATGATGTTTTCAAATATAGTGCCTTTAAATATTGGATTTAGTCTATGATAACCATTTTCTGTACGCTCTGGAAAACGACTCATACTGCCGCAACCGTTAGTATAAGGGTTATCGTCATCAGTATACGACTGTAGACACAGCTGTGTTCCACCGCCTTCAGATTCATACCTATTGGGGGGATATCCACTTATGTTAGAGAACAGGTTATCGTATTCCCACTTGACTTGTTCTATATCATATTGTATATCTGTCTTCTTAAATAACATACTACCTACAAAATGGCGAGTAATAAAGCGATAAGGTCAAAAAAACCCATTTTAAACTCCAAAACTTTCACCACAGCCACAACTGTTTGTGGACATGGGATTCTTTACTGCAAGGAAACTGCCACCCAATTCCTCTACATAATCTATCTCGCTTCCTAAAAGATACATCTCTGCAATAGGATCAATAACTAGAACATTCTCTATGGGGGCTGACCATTCGATATCTAGTTGATCATACTTCAGACCCCATTCGTATTGCATACCAGAACAACCCCCACCTTTTACGGAGAGGGTCACATAGTCACCATTAAGGACTACACTTTTCATATATTTTTTTGCACGCTCTGTGAGGGTAATCATACCTGTATTTAGTTTAAACGATTTGCTTGTCTTAAAAGATATGCAAGAACATTATCCCAATATTGTTTAGACCAATCGGTTTGACAATTAGCCCTTATCGTCACAACATTCTCTATCCTCTGATCTGTTGAGTCTATCAATTTCTTCGTGCTCCTTAATTCTATCAATCATATTTATAAAAATGTCAAACATCTCTTTCATCTTAGATGTCTCATCAGCCTTAGGTATGCACAAGGATTTGATTGTCTTGTCTTGTGCTGATATTGCAGCCCTAGCCTTCAAACATGAGTCCATGTCAGGCATCTCTGTGTTGATACCTAGACTCGCAACTATTAACATTGCTTTAATCATCTTCTAAGGCCTCCTTAACCTTTTCTACAAGATTTTCATAGGTAGCATAAGAACCACCCATCCATTCTCCGTCTTCAAACTCACGGATTTCTATATTTCCTGCTGGGTTGGTTTGACCATCAATAGATAGTTCATCCTTTCCCATAAGAGATATTTCAAGGTGTCTATCCATTATGCAGATTCCTTCACTGCAAGTTGATTAGTTAGATCACGTACAGCATCCACCAATTCTCTAATATCCCCAGATAATTGTTCTATCTGCAAACTATTTGAGTTAAGCTCTTCGATGAGAGAATCTTCTCTCATTGCTTTACGGTGTGCGATATTTAATTCCATCGTTTTGATCATACTAAAGTCCAACCCGAAGAATCACATTTGTACTTCTCTTTACCGATTAGTACCATATCACCTACACTGGTAGACCGACAGCCTTCACCATCAAACATTTTGGTGATTTCCTTGTTGTTATACCATGCGTCATTAATAGAGTTCGTCAACATGAACGCCTTCTCTAATTTTGCCTCGGTAGACAATTTCGCAGATACTTCCACAAACGCAACAACGTGTGGTTTCTCTTCAAACGCAGCATGGATGACTGAGACAGACTCAATACCCTCATACGTTTTCATTAATGCATCAATTTTAGACATTTGTATACATCTCCTTCTTATAAACACCAAAAGCTTCAATCACCTTGTGTGACATTGCATATGGGTTTTTCTCAATAAAAGTCATCAATTCCACAAATGTCAATCCCAATGATTCACATTCTTTTTTTAGAACAGTTTTTGCACCTTTAAATTTCATTACATCACCAACCATAAAGTAATTGGAAATCCTAACAGGGCTAATGCCATCACAGCAGAACCCACAATCTCATTCCAGTTTTTTTCCATAATTTGACCTTTCTTCTCAATTATATTACTAGTATACACTATAAAACAAGGTTTGTCAACCCCTAAAATGCAGTCCAACACGCATAACCCATACCAAGGATTATCAAGACTGCGAGCGTATCGCCCGCAATCCTACTAAATGTTATAAATTTTTCACGAAATGTATTCATTATATACTTCCCTTTCCTACTAAGTAAAGAGGGCCAGTCCAGTTGATTGGGAAACCACCTTCAAGAACATTACCTCTTGAACCGTTTCTCTCAGGAGCTGACCAACCAGCACACTTCAACAAAGTTCCTTTTTTGAACTTTTTGTCATCATCAACATTAACAACGAAACCCCAAGCAGAACCACCACCATTAGTCATAATTTTGATGTACTTAGAACCTTTCTTGATAACCCAATTTTCTTTAAACTCTGCCTTCATTTCATCAGACACGTTAAAGTTTTCATAGTCATGATTTGCGGCAGCGATCATATTCGCAATACCCTCATCGACAGTTTTAAAGGTTTTTTTAATATTAACAGTCATTATGCAATTCCTTTCGCAGCATAAACAGTTTCCAACTTAGACCAAACTGCATCTCTAACCGCAGTATCAGTCGCTTCTTCAGTCGCTTCTTCTGAACCCAGAATCATCAACTTCTTTTCAACCCATTCCCAATTACACTCACCTAGAATGGCACTCATTACGATTTCACCAACTTTTTTGTCACCTTCTTCGGTAAACATTGCGAAACTATTAGATACATATTCAGTCATTTTTTCTCTCTCTCTTGATTATATTATTAGTATACACGATAAAATACGATTTGTCAAGTAAAATCGTACTCTCTAAGTCGTTGATTCTAAACAAAACTCAAAATTAATTTCATCCAGCCATCTGGTTTCACCTGTTTTGAGCGATTTTACGGGGGGTAGAGGGGGTTTGGGGGTCAGAGTAGTCTCCATGATCTCCCATTTATCCCCATGTTCACGAATACGGTTCTTACCGTGATTTGTGAGTCCTTTAAGGGTGATTATTTTACCCACTGGGTTTATCCTCAAATGGAGCCGTTCCCCATCCGTTTTTAACCTCAAAAGTAAAGACTGTTTCCATCCACTTTGCAGCTTCTTCAAAAGTCTCAAATGATTCACCACAGTTAAGGATATCACCAAATGTACCAAACACACCAAAACCTTTACTTCCTGCTTCAAGAGCAGCGATTTTGGGGGGATGTATACCTTCTGTGAGGCAATTGGTTGCAGACCAAACACCAAATCCTTCAAAATTCTCTTTCCATTCACTAACTAACATAATCTCTCTTCCTTTTCTCAGTTTATACCTTATGCTAACACATAGAAGAGGGTTTGTCAACAGAAATCGACATGGAATATGCATTTAGATGGGGAGTGTGACAAAAATGTCACTTTCTGTTATACTAAATATACTTGTCAAGAAGAGAGAATTTTTTATGGAAACAAGCCCAAATTTAACAGAACAGAACGAATTGCACCAGCGATGGCAGTGTTCAGGCCCCGGCTGGGGAACAATAGACGATTATTGGAATAATATCGATGATTGGACAGACACTTCTAAAATTGGGACAGGAGTGGGTGCTGAGTATTATGATTTCGCTCCCAACCATAAAGAGATGCATCAAGAATGTCTTAACTTTGATGATTGGTTCAATGCAGAAAAACCATTATATGAAATATATCCTATGTTGTCTGAAAAAATGTCAAAACTTTGGCCAAAGGAAGGTTTAGATCATCGTGGTTTTAATAGTCCAGATGAAAGTTCAGAATATTATAAAGATACTCCTGTTTTAAGATGGGAAGAAAATAATAAAAGATTTGTTCGTGAAGAAAAAGGTTGGCAAAGATGGTTTGTAGCACCATTCGATAGACCAAAAGAATTTCCAATAATATGTAAGTTTCTAGAAGATAATAAACATAAATATCATATGCCAGTTATAAGTAAATTGGATGCTGGAGGAACAATACCACCTCATAAACATAAATTAAAGATAAGAGGTGATCGTGTAGTAGGACGTTATCTTTTTAATATGTGTATCAATTTTCCAGAAGAATGTAAATTTGCTATTCATCCTACAGGTCTTATTCCTTACAAGGCAGGAGAAATATATAAATTGTGGGTACATGAAGGTATGCATAGTGTTATTAACAACACAGCTGAGGATAGATATCATATGATATTACGTCCCAAAGGTTATAAGGAATATATTTAATGGAAGTAGACTCAAGTAAAGCAGATCAAGAAGACTTAGTGGTCAAGAGTATGTTGGGTGATGATGGATACGCTCATGATGGATCACTTGAAATGTTTAATGAATATTGGAATAATATCGATGATTGGACAGACACTTCTAAAATTGGGACAGGAATAGGTGCTGAATACTACGACTTCGTTCCTAACCATGAAAAGATGCTTCAAGAATGTCTTAACTTTGATGGTTGGGCCTGGATGGGTGAAAGTCGTACTAACCTCGCCTTAGATTACGTTCTAAATAAAGCGGCAAGAGTTTTAGGCACTGGTCAAACTCCAAAAGAGGTTTTAAAAAGATTTAAAGAAAATATTACGTACCTATGGGATGAAGAAAAAAAAATGTTTGTTGATATGGGCGAAAGTAATTGGCCAAGATATTTTGCGAATCCTTTAGATCATCCAGACAGTTTCCCTACAATATGTAAGTGGTTGAACAAAAATAAACATAAATATGCCAGACCAGTTATTAGTAGGTTGGGCCCTGGCGGCACAATAATTCCCCATAGACACAATTTAATAAGAAGGGAAAATCGTGTACTTGGACGCATGTTATATAATATGTGTATCAATTTTCCAGAAGGATGTAAATTTGCAGTCCACCCCAACGGTCTTATTCCTTACAAGCCAGGGGATGTTTACAAAATATGGGTACACGAAAGTATGCATAGTGTTATCAACAATTCTAAAGAAGATAGATATCATATAATGTTACGTCCAGCAAATTATAAAGAATATGTTTAATGGAATTGGACTCAGAACAGCATTTACCTTTTTTCAATAGTTTAACAGATCAAAAAGACTCAGAGGTCAAGAGTGTGTTGAACGATGATTGGGAAACAATAGATGATTTTTGGAATAATATAGATGTTTGGACAGACACTTCTAAAATTGGGACAGGAGTGGGTGCTGAATATTATGACTTTGTTTCTAACCATGAAAAGATGCTTCAAGAATGTCTTAACTTTGATGATTGGTTGTTTGATATCACCCTCGACCAACGTAGCGCCCAACCGCCGGCCGGGAACGAAATCAATGCCATGGCACCAAAATGGTATGGGGCATGGGAGGGTGTTAAATATAAAACTAGAGCGGCAATGCAATGGGATGAAGAAAAAAGTATGTTTGTGGAAAAGATAGACCCAAAAGGCTGGGCAAGATACTTTTCGAATCCTTTCGATCATCCAGATAGTTTTCCTACAATATGTGAGTGGGCGATCAAAAATAAACATCAATATGTCTGCCCAGTTATTAGCAGATTATGCCCTAAAGGCACAATAATACCTCATAGACATAACCTAATAAAAAGGGAGAATCGCATACTCGGCAGAATGTTATATAACTTTTGTCTTAATTTTCCAGAAGGTTGTAAGTTCGCAATGCATCCTACAGGTCTTATTCCTTACAAGGCAGGAGAAATATATAAATTGTGGGTACATGAAGGTATGCATAGTGTTATCAACAATTCTAAAGAAGATAGATATCATATAATGTTACGTCCATCGAATTATAAAGAATATGTTCCAGAAGTTTCCTGAGTTTATCACAGACGATACCCGATATCATAACCCTGATGATCCTACCTCCAACTCTAAAGAAGCGCCTAGAGGACAAATCATAACATTTGAAAAGTCAGAAAAAAAACATAAACTCTTATTACCAAATAGGGTATGTGAAAACAGTAGTGTCTTAGACCTTGGTAGTTGTATAAGTGCTAGTGGTGCATGGGCTCTGGAACATGGTGCAATGTTCTATACTGGAGTAGAGATATCTGATTACAGTTATGAAATGGCCACCAAGAATCTAAAGAAATACTTTTCCCCTGCTCTGTGGACTTTACATAAACAATCTGTTTTGGGTTGGTTTGAGGAACATAATGATCCTTATGACGTTGTGTTGGCTGGGGGTATCCTATATGCACATGAGGATCAAATAGACTTTCTAACTAAATGTGCAAATCTTACCAAAAAATATTTGATTATAGAAAGTAAGACTACTAGTCCTGTTGATTCAGATATACCTACATCTGTCTATAAGAAAATATGGACAATGAAAACTGGAGATCATACGAAAAAAGATTGGGCAATGATAAGATGCAGTAACATACCTTTTATGAATATGGTGTTGAACCCTCTTGGATTCGAATTAGAAAAAGAAATAACATGGCCACACTCAAGATTTGCAGCTATCTACGTTTCTTCTCTAACTCCGTAGTGATCCAATTCATTGCGATCTGATTCTTAACTGGTTTTCTTAACAGGTGTTTAACATGTTTGAAGGCCATCTTTATAGGTTCTTCTTTCCTGTCATTATTATCGACAATAACTAGATTACCTCTAAAATGACTACTGAATTTACCAAGATTAGACTGTACTGCATTGTGGGATTTGATGACAATAGACTCAGGGACAACCCTATCTCTTTGTGCATTTGCGGCAAGTGCAACCTCAACTGACGTATTAACAAAGATCATATATGTCTCATACCCTAACATACGTAGTTTAGCAGACTGCCTTGAAATCTTATCAAAATCATGGCCAGTACCATCAATGATCACACCTAGTCGCCCTTCTAGATAATTTCCTTTCTTCTTTGCGGTAAGAACTTTTGCACGACCTCTAACGACATCTCTTTTGTCTGTCTCACGTTCACCTCGTTTGGTGTTCATCTTCTTGGTAAGACCTTCTTTGTCTAAGAGAAATTCAAACTGATCATCAGAGTTGATCATTTTAAGACCCATACCCCCTGTAGACGCTTTTGCAACATATGACTTACCACTGCCAGGGCCGCCTGCTAGGAATATCGCTTTAAATATATTTTTGTCGTAAACTCCTTCATCCAAAGGAATTCGCAAGTCTTGGTATTTTATCATGTTGTTGTCCTATTAATCCTTTTTTATATCCTGACATTTTCACTATGTATTTATCTTCTTCGGAAAGTGGTTCTAGAAGTTGTAGGTTGCGTGTTTGTTTTTGGAAAGTCATTTTCTTAATTCTGCTTTTGGTTCTAGCCATTTTTTCTTCCTTTTTGTTATGTTTATTGGATATTGTTTTGGAATTAATTTGGACTTCTCCTTTCTATACTGGTATTGTTTTTGGTTTTTCTTTATTAGTACCGAACACTTTTGGCTCTGGGTCTTTGTTTATATAATCTATTGGTTCTTCAAGACAATCTTTAACACAAGTCATGTCCATCATATGAGAACCATTACTACTTTTGAAAGTGAAAATGTGCATAATATTACGAACAAGAAATGCTCCATTATGGAACCTATCTGGTTTGGTTTTGTCTTTTTGTTTTGTAAGAGCAGAAGGAGGTATATTTATCTCTACCATATGGCCAGCTCTTAATATAGTATTACCGTCTACGATCATTTCTGTTGCAATACCATCATAGTTATTCATCAAAGAAGTTCTTTTTGTAAGCCATGATGCTGGATTGTACCCAGTGAAATTCTCACTATTCCCTAAAACATCTGTATAGTGAGCATCTATCTTCTTAGCATCATCACTAAAAGATATAGGGAGTAAATATGTCATTGAAGGAAAATCTGCAACGGTACTTTCATTATCATCTACTGCAACTTTACTGTGTATTGGTGCTTGTTTTTTTCCATGAAATGAATTAATATGCTTTTCTTTATCAAAAGAGTTAAAATAATGATAATTATTTCCATGAGAAATTTTCTTATTGAAGATATCATGTGTGATAAGTTCAGAAGCATAACTACCAGTTCCACTATTTTCCAAAGAATCTGCTGCATTGTTATGCAAAGTTAGTTTTCTTATTTGACTTAATTCTTCCAAGACATTATTGTGGCCATGCTGTTTTGGAGAATATCCTCCTTCACTGCTGGAAGTAAATTTTTGTATTATGGACTCGCTATATAAACTCTCTAACGATCTAAAGTGAAACCCCTCTAGGGTTTCAAAAAACATATATGATGGACTACTATATTTTTCTGATACTGCTTCAGCCATAATATCTGTTATAAATTTTGTGGGTGATATTTCTGTAGCAATTTTTTTGTATAACCCTACACTTGGTTCCACGTATATATCTTTTTTAGATTTTAAATCATTTCTTATAATAGATGCAACTATGCTAGAAATAGTTCCACGCATAGGTCTGCATATCTGCGTTCTAGCACTTACTATTGCTTCTACGGAAATAAATTTATAATTATGTAGTCTGTTATTTGCATTAATGTCAACAGAGTTTACCAAATCATGCATGTAGAATAAGGATTCTATAATTTCATCTGGGCGGCCGGGTACTGAAGGCGTTTTTATTTTCAATTTTAACATCTCTTGACCAATTAAAGGTAAGATGTCTTTTAAATTTGTATTATCATTAAAACTGATATTTCCTGATAAAAACGGATTTTGTATATCTTCATAGATAGTAATCTGAACTACATGGCCAGTAATTGGAGCTGGGACTCCATCAACAGGAATTATTTCTGCTAACTCTAAACTATATTCACCAGCAATATTTATACCTTCTGCCATTAAATAATACTTTCTTTCATTAGACTTTCATATTCCTCAACAAATTGTGGAACATAGCCAGGATCAAGCAAACGAATATTTCTAAGTTTATCTTGATTTGATTCTTCATATTCAAAATTAGTTACTATAGATGCTCCTGCATAATCTGCATTAGTAGTACCAATATCAATTTTGATTGATGTATCACCAGAACTTTGAGATATCTCATAATGATGAACTCCATCAGGATCATCATATTTCTCATTAACAAATGCTAAAAATTGAGGTGTAGTCAAGGGCCATCCATGATACCTATCTGTAATATCGTTCACCATTAATACAATCCAATGATATTCTGCATCACCATATAATTTATGTGCGACAATTTCTGGAGTTTCTCCTTCTTTAACATCATAGGTATCGAAAAGAGAAGCATTTGATTTTACCTTTGCACGAACTCCAATACGCCGCAGAAGATTAATGACAATCTTATGATCATCAGTGTTACCTTTACCAGAATAATATATCTTGGGAAATGCAGAAAAATACATGACTAGAATCCTTGTTCCATACGTGGTCTAGACATTTTCTCCATTTCCTCAAATGCCAGAGATACGGTTGTTGTTTGTGGAGGGGGGCCTTTTTTTCCTGATAAGTTGTTTTCAAGAGGTTCATAAAAACTCTGTTTTTCTCCTGCTCCGTATTGAACATCCATTTGTTGTAGATAGCAAGTTGAAATTTTATTCATCCAAGGATTTTCATTAGAGTGAAACATATACTGAATGTCAAAGGTGTCAGGTATACTTAAAATTCGCCCTTGACCTTTTGTAGACAGAGAATTCCCCACCCATGGCGTCCAATCCGGTGAAGTTAAACTGGAAAAATCAGGCATCATGTGTATTTTAAAAGTTTGCACTATTTCATGAACCACCTGAGCTTCTTTTTCACTCTTTGGGATAAAAGTAAAGGTATAATTAAATTTTCTACGGCCAACTCCAGTAAACAACAGTTCCATTTTACTTGATAAAATCTTTCCTCCAGCAATTTCGAAAGCGCTGCCTGCACCAGCTAATCCGAGCATTGGGCCTAAAGTATTCAGCGCACCTTTTGCTGTTGCCAGAGCCATAGGTACTGCCGCATCTGCCATACCCTGACCACCGCCTTTATAAGCTGCGACATTATTTCCTCCTGCCCATTTTGGGAGAAAGGACGACATTCCACCCGTGAACCCACCACTTTCTGCACCTTTGGCATATGAGTTGAAAGCAGATTGTATGGCGCCGCCCATCATTTCGGTTGCTGGGCCTATCTCCTCATCTTTATATGAGGTACTATAAGTTGCTTTGACACTCGGCGGCATATAAAGAGATATCGCTCTTGCAAGTTTCGTAGTTTCTGGTCTTGTAATTGCAATCGCACCTGCTGGAGCACCACCAGCTTCCGAATAACGGGAAGCTTTATCCGTAGGATCAACTCCGCCGGATTGTAGGTCTTCTCCAAGATACCCTGCCCTAAACCGATCTGCCTCAGTTGTTCCCGCTGCCGCTGATCTATCTGCTTTAGATTTTGCAACTTTTGCCGCATCAACCGTATTTATCATAAACATTATATAATGACCTTGGGCATCATTCTGTTCAACATCTAATGGATAGGAAAGGTTGAGACTTCCACTGCCTGGATTTTTAATACCAGCAACTTTAGCGCCCCCTAAACCAGTGCCAGGAAGATTACCCATAACTTTTTTAAGGCCGCCCATCATTGATTTATTTGCGGCACCTAGTGCCTGATTGACGATTGCATTACCTATACTACTCATGTCTAAATATCCTTACAATGAAACTATTTAGGTATTTTGTTTATGGCATACAAAGGTAAATATACCCCAATCAACCCCAAAAAATATAAAGGTGATCCCAACCGTATCACATACCGCTCTCTGTGGGAAAGAAAATTCATGGTATATTGTGATACCAATAAAGCAATATTAGAGTGGGGCAGTGAAGAGATCATCATACCATATTTATCACCAGTAGATGGTAGAATCCATAGATATTTTCCAGATTTTTACATTAAAGTACAAAAACATGATGGGTCTACAGAAAAGTCTATTGTAGAAATCAAACCGAAAGTTCAGTGTGGCCCCCCCAAAGTACCATCCAGAAAAACCAGAAGTTTCTACAAGGCAATCAAAACATGGGCTATTAACGAAGCGAAATGGAAATATGCATCTGAATTCTGTGATGTTAACAGTATGGTTTTTAAAGTATTGAATGAGGATCATCTAGGTATTAAGTATAAATAGTAGTATGGCTATTAGTAAATATATGCAATCAGTTAAAGACGCTGCAAAAGGGCGACCAAAATCTACTCAATGGTATAGAGATAAAATCAATGAGCTTGGTACTCCTAGTTCTTTAGACTTACTTAGAGATGGTAAACGAAACAACAAACCTTTCTATGGTAAATTAAACATGTTTCTTTATGATCCCAAATGGAAAAAGAAGTTACCATACTATGATACTTTTCCTCTAGTGCTACCTTTAGAGAGGTATCCTGATGGATTTCTTGGTATCAATTTCCATTATCTACCTATACCTTTAAGAATAAGATTATTAGATGAATTGGTAGATTTTACAAACAACACGGATTTTGATCACACCACTCGTATTGTAGCAGATTACAGTCAGTTGAAGAAATATAATTTAATAAAACCTACACTACATAGGTATTTGGCAGGGCATACCAAATCACAATTTCGTAGAATTGATGCCGATGAATTTACTATTGCAACATTACTCCCAGTACAGAGATTTAAGAAAGCTGGTGCTGGGACAGTATGGAAAGATTCTAGGAGTATGATCTAATGGCAGTTTTACCTAAGTTTCTAGAAGGAGCCGCATTTGGCGTAATGAATGATGTTCTTTCTAGTTTTCGTGTTAATGAAGGCTATGCTTCACCCAACAAATATGAGGTTTTGATTCATAAACCAGCTGCATCTGCGCCCAGTGGAACCACAAACATGAACGCTAATGATATTTCTAAAGTTGGTGGTATGGATAAAATTTCCATGAGATGTGATTCTGTTACGTTGCCCGGCAGAACTCTCAATACCGTAGATGATGTAAATATACATGGCCCTCGCAGACAAGTTGTGGAAAGTGTCATGTATGCTGATTCTATCACTTTAACTTTCCAGAGTTCTACTGATGCAAGAGAACGTGTTGCTTTTGAAAAATGGCAACATCGTGCGTTTAGTCCTACCACATGGCAAGTAGGATATTATAATGATTATGTTGGTGCAGTAGATATCTATCTTCTGGATCAGAAGATGGAAAGACAGTATGGAATGAGACTAATGGAAGCATTTCCTAAGACTCTAGGGGATATATCCCTTAGTTACGGTGCAGCTAACTCTCTTCTTATTTGGAGTGTAGATATAAATTTTAGATATTGGGAAAGTCTAGATACTAATCAGAAAGGCCCAAGTCTATCAGATAAAATAGGACAAACTATAAACAATGTTGTAGAGAGAAATATAAGTCGAGCTCTCCCAGCAGTTTTGAGAAGCTTTAAATAGCTATTTAAACCATGAATAAAGGATGAATAATTATGGCACTACCCAAACTTAAAGTATCAAACTATGAATTGGAATTACCCTCTTCTGGAGAAAAAATAAAATATCGGCCTTGGTTGGTAAAAGAACAAAAGTTTTTAATGATGGCTCAAGAGAGCGATGAAGAAAATCAAATCGAAAGAGCATTTGCAAACATTGTATCTGAATGTACCTTTGGTGAAGTTGATCCTTATACAAACCCTATGTTTGATTTAGAATATATTTTTCTACAAATAAGAGGTAAATCTGTTGGAGAAAAAATTACATTAAATATGACCTGTCCAGATGATGAAGAAACTAAAGTGGATGTTACCATTGATCTGGCAGATATTAATGTACAAATGAAAGATGATCACACTAATGTAGTACAACTTACAGATAAAATTTCTGTACATATGCGATATCCTACTTTATCGGACATAAAGGGATTTGATGAAGGTGGTCAAATAAAAATGATATTTAATATGTTAACAAAATGCGTTGCAGAAATCCATGATGGAGATATAATTCATAAAAGAGTGGACATATCAAATAAAGAATTAGAAGAATTTATAGAAAGTATGGGACAAGAAGATTTCGAAAAAATGAGTGATTTTTTTGACACCATGCCAAAACTTCAGCATATAATTACAGTGAAAAATCCAAAAACTGAAGTTGAAAGTGAAATGACTATTGAAGGTATGCGAAGTTTTTTCGACTAAGCCTTTCTCATGATTCTCTGGAAAACTATTTTAACACAAATTTTATTTTGGTGCAACATCACAAATATAGTTTAACAGAATTAGATAATATGATGCCATGGGAAAGGGAAATTTATGTAGGTTTGCTGATGAAGTACATAAAAGAAGAAAATGAAAGAATAGAAAAGGAAAATCAGCAAGGGAACCTTTAATGGAAATTCTTACACCAAATGCCGCTGCATTGGAGATTACTGAATTTATTCTACCTTACATCGGTATGGTGGTAATTGTTGTTATGGGCTTCATGTTGAGAGACTTTGCTATGAAGTGGGGTAAAGGTATTGCTTTCCAATGGAACAAACAGTTTCAAGAGGGTGATCATGTCCTTATTGATGGAGAGCGTGCTCTAATCGTCAAAATAGGAATGACACAGACCGTATTTGGTGTTACTAAAACTGGTGGGGATTTGGATGGTGATTATGTGTGGAGATATGTTCCGAATGAACGTATCGATTTTCTTAAACTAGAAAAGATCATTTTTGACCATACTCCCCTAAATAACACTACAAGAATTAAAAACAACTCAAGTCGAATTGAGGAGATACAAAATGGCAAGAGCCAAGGCCCAGACTAAAGATCAAGTCAATATCATTGAAGTAGATAGAAGTACCACAGAACAACCTTCGTGGTATAATACCATTACATCCACTAGGATTGACAAGTGGCGTATCTGGCCACGTGCATTGATTACTCTTTATGGAATTATGTTCTGGCGTGTTACCGAATGGTTTATGGCCCTTCCAGAACCTACTGCTCCCCAGAGTGCATTTGTAAGTGTCATCGTAGGTGCAGGCGCTGCATGGTTTGGTTTATATTGTGGTTCGGGGCCTGTTAGTTCGAAAGGTGGTAAGTAATGGCAATCAGTAATATAGTAAAAACAGGAGCTCTTGCGAGCGCTGCATCAAATGAAGGATTTCAAGAAACTGCTCGGGCATATAGATTAGTCAGAGAAACTAAAAATATGACGGCTTTTGGTGAATCAGTTAACAAAATTGAACAATCTTTTGATAAATTTGATAACTCTATTAATGCAGATGGCAGGTTTTTAAAGAATTTTGGTGGTGAAGTAACAAATAGTTTTACCGAATCATTTCCTAGAATTGAAATCTTTAAAGATATTTATAGAGAATTACAGATGTTGAGGTTAACAACACTCGATCATTTTAATAGTTATGTAAGTAGAGAGGATGCAAATAAACTCCGTGCCAAGATGGGCACTGAAGAAAAAAGAGAAGAAGCTGCGAAAGAAAAAGAAAAAGCAGAAAGAGATAAGCAAATGTTATTGGCGATGCAAGGGAAGGGAGGTGGAGGAGGAGGTGATGATGATGAAGGTAAAAAGAAGAAAGGCAAATTTGGTTGGAAATCTTTACTGTTTGGTGGATTATTAGTTGCAGCTCTTGCATTTTTTAATAGCGATAAAATTAAAGAATTTATAAAAACTTTAAAGAAAAAAATAATGCCTGCTCTAAAAACTTTCGTTGATGATTATATTAAACCAATCTGGAAACTCTGGAAAGAAGGTATAATGAAACATTGGGAATCTATAAAGAAACTATTTACTAGCCTAAAGGAGTCTTTTAAATTATTCGGTGAAGGTAAATGGTGGGAAGGTATAAAAGAATTCTTTTCTGGACTCGGAACCTACCTTGGTGAATTTCTAGATACTTCATTAACGGGTCTACAGAATGTTATAGCCGAAATATTTGGTCTTGAAAAGACTGACAGCGTTTTTGGGTCAATAAAGAAATTCTTTATGGATATCTATCATGATGTAATAAATTGGTTCACCCTTAGTAAGCTTAAGATAACAACTTTCTTTAACGATCTCATCGATAAGGTAAAAGGGTTTTTTAGTTTTGATGTTAAAAAGTTTATGAAAGATATAGGTATAGGCCTCGAAAGTTTTGTTGATTGGGTTACTACACCAGTAGATTTGGCTATTACGGCTGTAAAGAAAATATTTGAATGGGGCAAACTCAAAGCATTTAACCTGTCAAAATTTATTGGAGAAAAAATTGAGATAATAGTAGCTTGGTTTAAGGGTTTGCTTGATATTGACTTCAAAAAAATTGCAAAATCAATTATACCAGATGGGACTCCAGATGTTATTAAACGTGCAATGGGTATTGGTGGTGCCAAAGAAGTAGACTCTGTAGATAGAGAAATTGAAGTAAGAAAAGAAATTAAAGAACAAAGGAAATTCATAAATCAAGGCGACGATAGAGAAGATGCACTAAAGGGATTTGGAAAGAGAAAGGATATACTTAATAACCTTGAAGCAGAACTTGTACAGATTTTAAAAAAACGTAAGGCCTCGAATTTAGAACGTGGGACGTTTGAGGATAATAGAAGAGATAATGAAGCAGAGTTCAAACGCTTAGTTGAAATCAATAAAGAATTAAGGGATCGTTTACTAAATAAAGCGGAGCCGGCCGGCAGTAATATTGTTACGACTACAGCAGTCCAGAATAGACACGGTATAGAGAACCAATTTTTTAGTATGGATGGTAGTAATAGACAGTGGATGGGTGTACACTAGTTGGTAAAAACCCCCCATGTTTCCATGAGGGGTTCTCTTCTCTATAGTGATCTTTTTAGTCCGAATCCAATTCAGCGACTAGGTGTTAATTTCAATACACCTTGTAGCATATACTCACCATACCTTTAGTCCCTAAAAAACTTTTTATTCCTAGAGAAACCATCAAAACGGTTATACAAATCAGGATCAACAGTTTTCCACTGTGATTTTTCATCCGTATGAAGGAGAGCCCTATAGAAACTCTCTTCAGATGGAGTCGTTCCAAAAGAAGAATCACTTCTAAAAGTTGGTTGTGGAATAGGTTCAAATTTCCTTTTCCACAAATCCTCACGAATACGAACATTTGTATTTTTTCGCACAGGTGTTTTTTGCACAGGTTCTCTCCACGTTACAGTGTTGCCACTTTTCATCTTATACGTAGATGTATTACCCTTATGAGTTACAGATGCAATACGAGACTTACGTTTCACTTTGTGATTAGCACGAGCAATCGCCCTAGAGATTTCTTGAATCCTAGTATCAGGGCCAATAGAAATTCCCGTACCAACAACAGATTTTATTGTCTCATAATCAGCACAACTAAATTTGGGTGGATTGGTAAGAACAACAGTTCCTTTCTCTACGTCATCAGAACAAATAAGTGTGATTGATTTAGGTGTAGGAACTGTTACGGTTCTCTCACCAGCCATTACAGCTGGTGAGATCAAGATTACTGCGAGTGCAGTAGTAGTCAGAAGATTTTTCATTATATAATTACCCCTTATCGGCAAGTTTTTCAAAATAAGACAATGTATCGTCCTCTTCATCAGAAGATACAGTCACGGTAGGAGCAGGCTCCTCTTTAGTGTCTACTGTAACAGTTGCAGTAGGTTCATCTGCCGGATCAATGAAAGTAGTTACATTGCCTACAGAAGTTTTTCCTGCTAGTACAGTACCCAGACGAGTCTTTAACTCATCATAAGTCTTGAAGTTTGTTGGAGCGGTAAACTCTTTTAGAGAATACTGAGTCTTCCAAATTGCTTCGATATCATCATCATTATCTTTAATGGGTGATGGTTTATCGAACTCAGACTTATCATAGTTCCAATAACCCTCTACCTTGCGTAACTTCAACTTGAAGTCTGCACCTTCCCAAAAATCGAAAGGGTTGATAGGGGATTCATCTTCAAATGCAGGCTGCATTGCTTCCATGCACTTGTCAAAGATTTTCTTACCAAAGCGATAAAGGAATACCTTACCTTCATTCTCAGGGTTTGCAGAATCTTTAATAACCA
>Ga0315318_10000368_pt1 | contig 18120 bp, 22 predicted proteins | sample M1200m3416metaG_FD_203703 | JGI IMG/M metagenome (GOLD analysis project Ga0315318, IMG submission 203703) | Ammonia-oxidizing marine archaeal communities from Monterey Bay, California, United States - M1 200m 3416 | ecosystem: Environmental > Aquatic > Marine > Coastal | place: USA: California... | reverse complement strand
ACTGTTTCGCCTAAGAAAATTAACGCGACAGCAAGTCCAACTATGGCAACATATGAAATCAAGATGGCAATTTTTCTTCCATTGGATATTTCTGATCTATATGCAGTGAATAGAGTCATCAAAAAGTATGGTGCGACGTATGCCTTTGTGAAAAATGCAAGAATGTAAAAAACAGGTGATAAAAACCATTTTTTTCGTATCACATATAATGAAATCAGATAAAATAAAATCCAAAAATTTTCATATACTGCTATAGTATCAAATTTCAGAAATATGTGGCTTTGTAACAATACAATTACAGAAATTATTCCTGCAAATCGTTTTTGGCAAAACTGAGTTGCAATCAAATAAGTAAAAAATACTACCAGGATAGTGGCTATAAATGGCAGAAGCTTAATGTTTTGAAATATATCATACGATATATCGAGTAAAAACATTCTGACGTATCTGTCATTTTGTTCTTGGACGTAAACATTATCAGATTCGCCAAATGGCCAGAGCTTTAGTGCCTCATCTAATGCTTCATAATCACCCCACTGGGTAGACTCATCAATGAAAAGTTCTGGAATTGAGAATCCAACATATATGCCAATAATTACAAATAAAGATACTAGAGTGACTCTCTTGGATAATTCGAATGCGCGAACTTTTTCAATTGCATTATTTAGCGTTAAAGGAATTTTTTTCTTGTAATATAAAATTCCTAAACTAAAAATTATGACATTGCTTGTAATAACAAAAATTGCTTGGTGACCAAGCTCGAATGGTTCAAGGTTTTCCGCATAAAGACCAAAATATGATGAAAATAAAGCGGGAAATATCATAGCAGTAAGAGTGAGCAAGACAACCGTGAGTGTACAAAAAAAAACTGCGTGAGAAACTTTTGACGAATTTTCGATATTATTCACTCTGTGAGTTATAACGAGATGTGTAAAAATGGATCGAATGGGATTTGAACCCATGACCTACGCAGTGTGAGTGCGTCATCCAAGCCAGGCTAGACGATCGATCCAATATTTTTTTACAAATACATTATTTAGGCGTTAGAGCAAATCGTGAAAATATATAATGATTATTCCAGTTCATAAATTACATGGGTAAAGAATGTGAACATTTTGTACAGGCTAATAATCAGGTTTCACCAAATACAAGGGAATGTGAAGAGTGTGAGAAGGAAAAACTGCCTTGGGTTGCAATACGAATGTGCTTAACATGTGGACATGTTGGTTGCTGTGACTCTTCGGTTGGGCTACACGCTACAAAACATTTCAAAAAGACAGGACATCCTGTCATGATTGCACTGCCAAATAAATCCTGGAAATGGTGTTATGTTCACAAGAACTATTATTGATGTGTTATGGTTCAATATGACCTAGGCAAGTGGGATCTTAAAGAACTGGTTAAAAAACCAACTAGAGTTGCGATTGATAAAAAGTTAGTAAAACTAGAAAGCAGTGCAAAAAGGTTTGAAAAAACCAAAAAATCATTAAATTCAAACATTTCGTCTACAAAGTTTCTAAAAATTCTACGTGACATCGAAATTATTTCAGAAAAATCAAGCATCATACATGGTTATGCATCATTGCGCTATTCTGAAAATACACAATCAGATGAAGCAACTTCATTACTAACACGAATTAGCAAGTTTGGTTCTGACATAGAAAATCGTTTACTATTTTTTGACCTGTGGTGGAAGAAGCAAGTTGATGAAAAAAATGCAAGACGACTAATCAAGTCAACGGGTCAATATTCTGAATATCTAAAGCACAAAAAACTTTTAGCAAAATATTCGCTAAGTGAACCAGAAGAAAAAATAATTAATACACTTGATGTAACAGGTGTATCAGCGCTTGTAAAGCTATACGACAAGATTACCAATGCTTTTGTGTATACTGTAACGATAAATAGTAAAAAGAAAACAATGAATAGGGAACAGTTAACATCACTTGTTAGAAACAAAAGTGCAAAAATAAGAGAGTCTGCATACAAATCACTATTCTCAAAATACAATGATAACAAGGGGGTAACAGGTGAAATTTATCAAAACATAGTGCTGAACTTGAGAGATGAAGGTATTGGCATGCGAGGCTTTTCTTCTCCAATAACAATAAGAAATATTTCTAACAATATTGATGATAAAACAATAGAAACGTTACTTAATGTTTGCAAGAAAAATTCTAAGATTTTTCAGAAATACTTTACAAGGAAAGCCAAATTACTTGGCATGAAAAAGCTTCGGAGATATGATCTTTATGCACCAAGAAAATCAAAGAGTAGTGAAAAAACATATTCGTATGATAAGTCAATAAAACTGGTCTTAGAATCACTCTCAAAATTTAGTCCTATTTTATCAGGATATGCTGAAAATGTGTTTAAACAAAGACATGTTGACTCTGCACTTCGACCTGGAAAAACATCTGGAGCATTCTGCAGTACGCCTTCACCAAAAATCACACCCTATGTACTACTAAATTTTACAGGAAAATCTCGTGATGTTTTTACATTGGCGCATGAGATTGGACATGCTATACACAGTGTTTCAGCGTCGAACAAATCAATATTAGTATCTGAGGCTTCTTTGCCTTTGGCTGAGACAGCTTCTACATTTTCTGAGATGTTATTGTATGATAATTTATCCATGATGATTGATGACCAAGAAAAAAAGAACATGTTATCAGAGAAGATTGATGATTTTTATGCTACTATAGGAAGACAGTCATTTTTTACCTTGTTTGAAATTGAAGCCCATAAGCAGATAGCTAATAGTACAACTATAGACGAGTTATCAAAAACTTATCTTCAGAACCTTAATCATCAATTTGGTAATTCGGTCAAAGTTTCTGACAACTTTGGGATAGAGTGGAGTTGTATTCCTCACTTTCACCATGCGCCGTTTTACTGCTATGCTTACGCATTTGGAAATTTGCTGGCACTTTCTTTGTTTCAGAGATATAAAAAAGAGGGCAAAAGTTTTGCGCCGGAATATATTGGTATTTTATCATCTGGTGGATCAAAAAAACCTGAAAAATTACTTGCTGAATTTGGTATGGATATCACCAAATCTAGATTTTGGCAGGATGGGTTTGACTATATTCAAGATAAAGTGAAAGAATTATCTAGCCTTTAATAATTTCTCAAAACATGCTCAAGATTTTAGTATTGGTTCTGCTTGTATTGAGTTCAATATTTGCTGTTCCTGTATCATATTCATCGCATAATGCATGCGGACCTGGATTTATAGAAACTATAGATCCAGAAACAGGTTATTCACATTGTGTGTTTGAAGAGAAGGTTGTAGAAGAAACTACCGCCGAAATAACTGCATTTGAGTTTGCCGATTATCAGGAACACATAGAGTTAGTGATAAATTCTAGGGAACAATCTTCGGAAATATCGGTTAGCTTGCTGAGTCCAGGCTACCAGGATATATTAATTCCACCTAAACTTGAGAGAGCTATTTTTAATTCAGAAAGACTACACTCTATAATATTTACTAACGAGTGGCAATGCGTGGCAGGTGTATTAACTGACCCTTGTGTTTTAGTACAAATTGAAAGAGAAGGTTTGGGTGAGTTTGCGGAAACAATACAAAAAAACACACGTGAAATTGCCGATCAGATTATAGAGGATTCTCAATTCATTGGTGTAAAAGCAGAGTTTCATTCAATCATAATCGAGTCTGCAAAACCATCTGAGGGTAAACCTGCACTTGCAACAGCTGTATACACAACAAAAGTTTTCACATCACAACAACTAGTTTCTTTAATCGGTAATCAACTTTTGGATAAAGAGATTAAGGATGGTGGTGGATTTTATAGAGTTCTAAACCAACTCATTGAAAATGAATTTACAGAATTTTCTCTTACGTTACAACCTGACAGGGATAGGATTTTACGTACTATAATGGTCTCATTATCTACTAGTGGTCTACCAGAAGAAATGCTTACTGGTACAATTAATCCACTAAATTTGATTGCTGTCTCTGTACCAAACTTTACTGCAGACACAGTTTATCGTTCTAAATATTTTTCGGAAGGATTTTTTCCTTTAAATTCAATTTTTAACATATTAATTATTACAGATTCAGATTACAAAGTTAAGAATGTAAGTGGTGGTTTAATAGAATCGATAAGTACTTCTGCTGATCTGCTGGATAGTGGATGGTTTTTCACTTCAAACTCAAACGGTAAAATTGAAGGAAGATATCTTTTTGGTAGTGATATTTCGGCAAGCAATCAGGATTTAATACTTTCAATTACAAATAATAAATCAGAGTATCTAGGTGTTAAATTAGAAACACCTGTTGAAGTAACAGAATCTGAGTCGCCGGAATCACCAGGTGGTGGATGTCTTATAGCTACGGCTGCATTTGGTTCTGAATTGGTTCCGCAAGTTCAACTCCTAAGAGAAATTCGTGATAATACTGTATTACAAACAGAATCAGGGTCTGCTTTTATGGCAGGATTCAATAATTTCTACTATTTGTTCAGCCCAGCAATAGCCGACTATGAAAGAGAGAATCCAGTCTTCAAGGAAGCTGTGAAATTAGCATTAACTCCGTTATTGACATCGTTGATATTGTTACAATATACTGAGATTAACTCCGAATCTGAGATGTTGGGATACGGCATCAGTATAATTCTGCTCAATGTAGGAATGTATTTGGTTACACCTACAGTGGTGACATTAAAACTCTTAAAAAAGTACAGGAAAGTTAATTTTTAAATAATTAAAACTGCTGCTGCAAAAACAGTTGTCCATTTTCCATCCTTGTTTCCTTTTGCAGTTTGCGTGATATTTTTTGTTTTATATATTTGGCCTGAAATAGTCCAAGACTGACGTTTCTCATTCCAGCTTTTATCAATATCAAATGAGATTCCCAGAGAAGATGCCAACATCTGCGCAGCAATGTCTTCAGCGTAATCACCCGCCTCCTTCTCGCTTTTCCCAAACGTTTCATATTCTGAAAGATAACCATATTTTGTTCTGTCTGTTGGTTGAGCTATTCCCACAGATGCAGAAATTAGTCTTTGAGGCTCGTTTGTCTGGTTTCTAGAATAAATAGTGAATAATATTTGTCCAGGCTTTATCATTTTTAGACCTTCTTTTCTAGAAAGAAGTTTTGCGTTAGGTGGAAAAATACTAGAGATTAATACAATGTTAGTTCCAGCAATACCAGCGTTTCTTAATGCAAATTCAAAACTAGTCAGTTTATCATCTGCAATACCAATTCCCTTGGTAAGGAATAGTTTTTTTGCGACTAAGTCTAACAAATCAATTTTTTTTCAATTTTATCCTACTATTAAGAATTTCATTGCGAGTAAATACCGAATGTGACTGAATTTTATTTCTTGTATTTCCTACTATCACGTACTTTGGGCTTTTGCGTGAGCAAAAGAAAGCCCATTAATCCACCAAGGCATAAGTTAATCACACCTAGGAGTGTTATGATTAATCCCTGCATACCGCTAGACGCAACAACTAATCCCGTAAAAATACCAAATCCAGCGGCAGCGAAAAACATAATCATCAAAACCTTTAGTTTTTTTGGTGGTATGTACTTCAACTTCATTGGGTTTCTACCTATTTCTCGCTATTAAAGTGGTATTATAATAATGCGTTTTAAGAACATTTTAAAATCTCCAGACTTGTACAACGGCATGCCAATGTAGCTCAGCCTGGCTAGAGCAGCTGATTTGTAATCAGCAGGTCGTGAGTCCAAATCTCGCCATTGGCTTATTCAAATTTACAATTAGATGTGTAATAATGTGGACAAGCGTTTATTAGACGTATTCAAAAAACATCAATTAAAGAAATAATGACGAATTAGGCTAACAGCGTTCTTCGTCATGTTTAGATGAAGAAAATGACAAACTTTGAAAAATTAGGATTAGAAAAAAAAATATTAGATGTACTCCATGATGCTGGATTTACTAAACCATTTCCGATACAAGAACGTGCTATACCGGTTTTATTAGAAGGTGATGACGTAATTGGTCAGGCCCATACTGGAACTGGTAAAACAGCTGCATTTGCTCTTCCAATGATACAACTGGTTGTTAAAAATCAAGGTATACAAGGAATCATAATGGCGCCTACACGTGAGCTTGCACTCCAAATAACATCTGAAATTAAACGCTTTGCAAAAAATACAGGAATTACAACTGCAACTATTTACGGTGGACAAGGTATGGGAATACAACTTGATGCATTAAGAAAAAAACCAGAAATCATAGTAGCTACACCAGGTAGACTAATTGATCATCTGAAAAGAGGAACCATAAAACTGAACAATGTGAAACACGTGGTACTGGATGAAGCTGATATAATGCTTGATATGGGTTTCATTGAAGACATTGAATTTATTTTAGACCTAACACCAGAAGAAAGAACTACTTCATTGTGGTCTGCTACTATGCCACCTGAAATAATGCGATTAGCGGAAACTAATATGGAATCACCAAAGCGAATTCTTGTTGATTCAGATGATCTTAGTGGAGCGGGAATAGATCAGTCATTTTTAATTATAAAGGATAGAGAAAAACCAAAATTTTTGATGGATTTTATTCACGGAAATATTGGTCAATGCATAATATTTTGCTCAACAAAAATTAGAACTCGAGAGGTAGCAAAACTTCTTTACAAATCTGGAGAAAGAGTAGTTTCTGTTGAGGGTGATATGTCACAACACAGACGTGAAGATTCAATGTCAAAATTTAGAAAATCAAAGGTCGACATACTTGTTGCTACTGATGTTGCTGCTAGAGGAATAGATATTCCGCAAGTTGCTCTTGTGATAAATTATGATATTCCAAACCGAGACATGGTATACTTTCACAGAATTGGCCGTACCGCAAGAGCGGGTGCCAAGGGAAGAGCTATAACAATGGTTTCGTATTCATCAGTTGGTGAATGGAATGAAATTAAAAAACAAACAAAAGTCAATATGACAGACCTTAATGAAAAACTTGGAATAGAAGTTAAAATCCCAGACCCACTTAAAAGACGGGTAGCCACAAGACAATATTCTAACCGAACAAGAAATCATTCAAGTCAAGTTTCTAGGAAACATATGTCTGCAAGAAACCGATATGCCAAAAGAAAAAATAAAATACAGCCAATTACCCGAAGTTATTTTAGCAGTAAGAAACGTTGGTAGCGCAAAAATTATTTGTATTAGAACGGCTTAAAGGTAAGCCTGGACAATTGTAGGTAGTAAAAATACCATGCATAAAGGATTTGTTCTTATGAATTGTGATTTGGGCGCTGAAGAATATATCATTGAGGAATTATGTAAGATTCCAGATGTTTCTCATGCATACGTTACTTTTGGAGCCTATGATATTATTGCAGAAATTGATGCAAAATCACATGAGGACTTCGATAAAACAGTTTCACTGAAAATAAGACGGTTATCACGTGTTGTCAGTACTATGACGCTTAACGTAGTCAATACCTAATGAATATATGATCTAATTCATGGTTGATATTTTAGTTGGAAAATATTGAGTATAGTGGTACCGTATACGTCCTCGATCACAAATATCCTGAGCCGCTGATTAAACACAGTTTAAAAAAATTACAGCAGCTTGGTATTAAAAAAGAAGATATTCATCTGACTGATGCACCAGATGATCCTCAAATTGGTAATATTATAGTTGAAGTTTTCCCATATCACTTGGATATAGCACGTGTAAGAACAGTTAGAAATTCTTCATTTATCAGTGGCACCTTAATGACGGTAGAGCTGAAAAGCGATGCTGAAGGCAATTATATTGATTAATTTTGAAAAATAATACAAAAAAAAAGAAAAATTCTGTTGTATATGCAGCTATAATAGTTGGAATACTAGTTGTTTCATCGACGATATTTTTTGTATATTCAAATGATCAGGCAAAACTTAGAGGTCAGATGTTTGGTAATGAATTAAAACAAATTCAAGATGATTTAAAAAAAAATACTCATTCGTATGATTCAAAGCTTTCATTGTTTAAAGAGGGAAACCTTGATAGGGAGAAATTTTTAGAATTTGCCGAAAAACACAAAGATGAAATGAGTAAGATAATTTTACGTTATGATTCCTTACAAATTCCAAATGATTTTAAAACAGCAGTAGACCTTTTTAAATTATCTTCTGAGACACAACTAGAAAGTGATATTCTAATAATGGAATGGGTAAAAACTGGTAATGATGCTGCACACATTAGATCTGATGCATTACTGCAGGAATCATTTGATTATGAGATGGCAGCCTTAGCCGAGTATAAATTATCACAAGTACCAATAAACCCATAACTTCATTAATTATATCAATAATTATATCGTATTGAAAATATTAAGCGTCTTTCTTATTTTATTGATCTTTGCGATACCTGATGTTTGGGCTCAAGTCAATATAGAAAATGATCAGTATTATGTTGATAATGACAGCACAATACACATAGTTGGTGAAGTTCTAAATGATTCGGACAAACCATTAAACCAAGTTAATATCTTTGCAACTCTTTATTCAGGTGACAGTATTATTCATCAAACAAATTCAGAAACTCTAACCAATGTAATCATGCCTGGAATGAAGGGTGTATTTGATATAATTATAACGGAAAATATTGATGGGATTGATAGATATGTTTTAGATTTAGATTATAAAATAACCAATCCGAAAAGTCAAGTAATTGAAATTACCTCGTCTGAACTTAGATATGCTCAGTTTGATAATATTGTCATAAAGGGAACTGTTGCAAACAACGGAGACATAACAGCCAATATGGTTAAAGTGATTGGTACGTTGTATGATAGAAATGGCAATGTTGTTGCTGTTTCACAAATAATAATAGAACCAGACTATATCAGGGCAAATGATGAGTCCTTCTTTTTGATCACTGTGCCTGATGGAGTCCAAACGGATATCGTGGATTATTCACTTATTGCCGAATCTGAAGAATATACTGCAGTACCGGAGTTTCCGTTGGGTTCAGGTGTACTGTTGATAGCATCGCTTTCAGCATATATTGTATTAACCAAAAACCCATCAGCTGTCACAAGAGGTATATCCCGTGTAACCAACTCTATCTGGACTTTAAACCGTTTTAATTAAATTATTTTCCAGTGATAAAATGACGATTTCTAATGGGATGAAAAAATTTTTGGACAGTCAAATTGAATATTATGTTACGGAAGCACAGTCATACAAGGAAATGGCTCAAGAATATAGTCCAAAAATTGATTCGGTTGAGGATACTGCGTTTGGCATTATAATTGGTTCTATTTACTCAAGTTTTCTTCAAGCATATTCAAATCAGAAGCAGAATGTAAACTCGGAAGACATACAAGAATTCACGGAAATAATAATAATGAATGCTAGAATAATAAAAGATGCCATAATGGGGAACCCCTAATTGACGCAAAACAAGAAAGTTTCTGAGTTAGAGATAAATTTTAAAAAAAAGAGTGAAAACTATGTCTGAAATAATTGCGTACGTAATAAGGCAAATAATTGATAATGGAAATGCGGTACAGATTTCACTATCTGAAGATGTTGAAACTGAACCATTATCACAAAAACAATTAATCATGGAAAATGTGTCCAAGAAGTTAGACTCTGAAACAAAAGAGCAGGTAATGCCTCTTTTAGAAGCAATTCTCCATTCACAACCAACTATCAAGGTAAAAAGTTATGCTCAGACAAACATTACAATCACGATGCCCAAAAATAGGTATGATAAGATGGGAAGACCACAAGTTGGCGAAAAATTACAAGTAGATCTAAAAAAAGTCTAGAGTTCTTTTTCTATCTCAGATAAATCTGAAAGAGGTAGAGAACAACTAAAATTCTTGCAGACAAAAATATTTGTTTTATTTTGTTGAAATTCTTTTCCAGAAAAAAATGAATGTTCAGACAAAGATGTAAGATCCTTTTCATTTTTAACCAGAACCATTATTGATTCCGGTAGGAATTTCTTTCGTAGGGTTGAAACAAGTTCAAAATTCTTATCATTGATTATAGTAATTTCAGTAGGTTTTTGGTAATACAAATAGAACACATTAAGTAGATATCCAAATGCAAATGGATTTTCAGCCGCAGATATTGCTTGTGATTCAATAATTTTTTTGGCGATTTCTAAAAATTCTTTATTTTGAGTTATATGATATAGTATTAACAACACGTGCGCGGCAACAGAATTTCCAGAAGGCATAGAAAGGTCATAATTATTTTTTGGTCGTATAATCAATTTTTCATGGTTATCAGCAGTAAAGAAAAACCCATTAATAGAATCATCCCAAAAGTGCGTTATTAGATAATTAGATAGATTAGTTGCAAACAGTAAATACTTTGGATCTGATGTGTTTTCAAACATGTCAATTGATGCTTTTGCCATATACGCATAATCATCCAGATATCCGTTTAGTTTCGGTTCTCCATTTTTGAATGTCCTATGCAGGATATGATTTTTCTCAAAATTACTTTCAAAGAAATCTATTGATTTTTTTGCTACATCAAGATATTTTGAATCATCAGTTATCCGGTAACCAGACAGAAAGGCAGAAATCATCAAACCATTCCACGAAGTTATAACCTTGTCATCTTTTCCAGGCTGCTCTCTCTTGTTTCTAACTTCAAGTAATTTATCAGAACAATTTGAAATTATATCCTGTATTACAGATTCACTCTTTCCAAATTTGAAACCCAAAGATGATGCATTGACATTGTTTGCTAGAATTGTTTTACCCTCAAAATTACCACCGTCTGTGACATCATAATAAATACAGAAGATTTCAGAATCATCGCCTAAAATTTTTTCAACTTCCTGTTTTTTCCATACAAATGTTTGACCCTCTTCACCGTTGGTATCAGCATCCTGTGCAGAGAAAAATGTACCGTTACTTGACAACATTTCACGGATAACATAATCAAGGGTTTTTTTTACGACGTTCTCAAAAAAAGGATCTTTGGTAATTTGGTAAGCCTCAGAATAAACTATGGGTAGCAATGCATTATCATACAGCATTTTTTCAAAATGAGGTACCAACCATCTTGCATCGGTGGAGTAACGGTGAAAACCGCCACCAATCTGATCAAAGATTCCACCCTTCGCCATTTTTTTCAAAGTTAGCAATGCAAATTTTTGGAATTTGGATATTCCAGAAAGTTTTGAGTACCTAAACATGAATGATAAGTTAGATGCGTTTGGAAATTTTGGAGCCTGGCCAAAACCGCCGTATGTAGTATCAGCAATCTGTAAAAGATTAATCGCTGCTTCATCAAGTATTGATTTATCAATTTCAGAAGTAGTAGGAAGTTGTTGAAGTTTGTCTAGGTTTTGCATAAAGTTATCAGCTGCCTTTTCAATGTCTTTTGGCTTTTCCTTCCATGATTGCGCTAGCTGTCTGCAAAGACTACCAAATCCAGGTCTGCCATACGAATCGATGGCAGGAAAATATGTTCCAACATAAAATGGTCTTTGATCAGGAGTTAGGAATACGCTTAAGGGCCAACCGCCTTGACCTGTAGACATTTGACAAATCTTTTGATAAATATCGTCTAGATCAGGACGTTCCTCTCTGTCTACTTTGATATTAACAAAATTCTCATTCATAATTTTAGCAATCTCATTATCTTCAAATGATTCGTGTGCCATAACATGACACCAATGGCATGAGCTGTACCCAACACTCAGAAAGATTGGCTTGTTTTCTTTTTTTGCCCTATCAAGTGCTTCCTCATTCCATGCATACCAATGTACAGGGTTTTGAGCATGCTGTAATAGGTATGGGCTTGATTCGTTACCTAGTTTGTTTTCACTCATAAAACTTTGAGGTGGAATAAGCTATTTGTATGTAATCTGATTATTTCCAGATGGCACTATCATCACGTTTGTAAATTTCCACGTTAATTTGGCTAAGGAGTTTCTTCTTTGATTTATTCGCCTTTTTTTCATGGCTGTAGTCTTTCTTTTCCAGTAGTTCTTGTAATCTTATTAACTGCTCAAGGCTCAAATTTTTTACCTGTTTTTTTGTAACCTCATTCAGAAGCTTTACTCTTTCCTTATCCTCATTAGTGAGCCTATAATCCATTAATTAGAATGATTTTGGATTTATTTTAATTCTTATTATTTACAAAAATTTAAGAACCGATACCAAAGTTGAATATCATGCCTGAAAAGATGCGCGCTATGTTACTTTCAAAACTTGGTCCCGTAGAATCAAACCCGTTAAAGCTTACTGAGATTGATAAGCATGAGATTGCAAACCCAAAAGAAGTTCTGGTAAAGATTGAGGCATGCGGTGTGTGTCATTCACAACTCCATTCGATAGAGGGAGACTGGGAAGATATTGGAATACCGCCTACGTTACCAACAGTTCCAGGGCATGAAGTTGTGGGAAAAATAGTAGAGATTGGTAACGATGTTACAAAATTCAAAGTAGGCGAAAGAGTAGGAATAACTCCCCTGCTTGGTTCCTGCTTGGATTGTCAGTACTGTAATGATGGCAAGGAGTATCTTTGTGAAAAGATGGATGTCACCGGAGAATCTCTAAGGGGCGGATATACTGAATACATTACTGTGTCAGAGGATTTTGCAACAAAGGTTCCAGACACGATGAAGCCTGAATATGCAGCACCATTATTTTGTGCTGGTATAACAGCCTACAAAGCAGTAAAGGCTGCAGAGCCTAAAAAAAATAAAAAAATTGCAATTTTTGGTATAGGAGGAGTGGGACATATGGCGATACAATTTGCTAAAATTGAAGGATGTGAGGTTAGCGCTATTTCACGAAAGGTAAAACATCTAGATGTGGCAAAAAAATTAGGGAGCGATAATGTTTTTGTTTACTCATCTAGCCAGGAACAATTTCTGCAGGATGTTAACAAAAAATATGGTTTGTTTGACGCAGCAATTGTTTTTGCACCGGTTGATGAGGTGACAGATACAGCAATCAAATCAATCAAAAAAGGAGGAATGGTAGTTATTGCTACAGTTGGTAAGATTCCTAATTTTTTGGCGTTTGAAGAAAAAACCATCAGAGGAACCTTGATAGGCTCTAGAAAAGACATGGAGGATGTGATTAGAATCTCGGATGAAACTAAACTTGAGGTGGTTACAGAAACTTTTCCACTGGAACAAGCGAATGAAGCTTTGATTAAACTTAAGAATTCAGAAATAGACGCACGTGCAGTTCTTATCCCTTAAAATATCTGGTTTAACTCTAAAACTCATGAACTGCATAATATGCCACCATATAGATGAAGCTCATGAATCAATGGAAAATGATTCGCTAGTAAAACGTGGTAAATGCATGATACCAACTTGTCACTGCAGACAGTATTCTGACGCTATAAAAAAAATTGATGAGGAATTACTCTAAAAATGGTTCATATATGAAGCAGCGAAATGACTGATATGGAAAAGCATATTCCTCTTGACGACACAATAAAGGGTCTTGACGATATTATGTCTAGAGTTAATGGTCTTGAAGTTTCTTCCACTGACGAATATCAAATGGCAATCGTAAGCGTGCTCAAAACGCTTGTCCAAGGAGAAATGAACCTGTTCAAGGAATTTGAACATCTAAAAAAGGCAATTGATCTGGTCACTTTGGAAATGTTTAAGATTAAAAATAGAAACTAATCTTCGGATTCTGGTTCAGGCTCTGGTTCAGGCTTGGTTGTTTTAACTGTGGTACTAAATACATCCTGATCACTATCATCAAACTGATTACAAACTGGTTTATACCTAGAAATTATTTTATTTTCTAACTGCCTTCTCTGAGATTCACTAGATTCCCACATTGGATAAATTGAAAGGTATAGATTTTCTTCACTTCCAGCATGTGATAACCAACACTTGAATTGAGTATTTTTTGTAAAAAAATCTTCAGCCTCGGTTTTTCCTGTTTCAGCAACATGAAGCATGTTAAAAACGTCCTTATTCTTTGAAAATATAATGTACACAACTGCTTCCATCGGAGGTCCCCATTCTGATAGTTTAATTGGTCCAAGGAATTCATAGTGAAGAATTTGAATAGCCAAACTGTATTTACTAAAAAGTTATTACTTTTCTCTTTTCCGTTAGTTTTACTGATAAATAATACTGAATCGATCCATCTTAAGGATTAAATTCCACTAATTCAGATTCAAAATTAATGAAAGAGCCTCATCACCATAGAAAAGTTGGGTATGGGATGATTATGGTAGCAGCTTCACTGGCCCTGATTGGTATTTTACAGGTGGCCATAGGTCCTGATGTTCTTTTTGCTGATAAGATACAAAGAGAACAAGTAACCGTTTTTGAAGACTGCAAGGCTAATGGTTTCTTGGAACCACAATGTGCGAAATGGTTGGATGAAATGCAGTTACAAGAATGTAGGGAAAATAAGGACGTTGACAGTTCAGAATGTAGAAAGTACAGGATGTGGGTAATAATGGATGAGGAATTAGAAACAATAATGAAGAATGCCCAGAATGGGGAATAACTAAACTACATGTAACCGTTTGAATAGTCTTCCCACATATTTTGCTTAGTGGTAAGTTTGTTCATCTCATACAGGGCTCCAGATATTATTCCAGCGTAGAAAAACGTGTAGAGGAACACTTGGGAGTGAGTGGGATCACTCTGTGTAAGGCTAACAGAAACCATTGAAAAGAAAACAAATGTACCAACAAATGAGATAATCTTGCCCAGATAGCCACCTCCCAGCCCAACAATTTTTCGTGTTGCCGCCGCCATCAAAACAATACTGGATACGATTAAGAATGTCACGCCACCATTGTATGTGATTAGTTCTACTGCCCACTCGATGATACCAGTATCAAAAGGAGAGCCGTCAGGCATCATACTGCCACCATGCAATGCAAAATTTACGGAGCTGAAAAGACCACCAATAACGAAGAAGAAAAGAAACATCTTGACAATTCCACGCTTGATGGGACTGCGCGTATCTGAAGGTTTCATTACGCGCTCAGTAATTTTTAATCCGTAAAGAAATCCCACGATAAATGTTGGTATAAACATAATATTCACTAGCATGGGGGTTTCCGCAGTGATACTTTCAATCATAGGCTGGAACGCTACAAAAAGACTCAAAGCTGATATTGCTGCTATACAGAAAATTACAAAAGTGGAATAACGTACAATAATTGAATCAGACTCATTCGTAGCTAACCAATTTGACATACAGATTACTAGAAAAATATGGATTAAATGACAAACAAAAAAATCATTTAGTCAATTGATCAATTCTGTTTACCTAGAATCCTACTGCTAATGGGTTTTCAGGCTTCATTATTTCACGGAGCATTATAGTAGCAAAGGATCCTCTTGAAAGCGAAAATGACACAATATTACCGTCTACCGTATAATCTTCACATTTTATCGACGAGTTTCTAAAACCGCCCTCACTACTTACTTCCTGTAATTCTTTTGAAAAAAAATCCTTTGGTGTTATTCCTTCATCCTTTAATATTTTTTCAATGTAATAATGAAAGCGAGTTTTTTTGTAGTAAGAGTAACCAACAAATGGAATTGCTAATCTTTGAAGAGGATCATTTTCAAATTTTCCTAAGTTAGAATTTTTATCATAACAAACATCGTTAGCTTGGGGAGAAAATACATCTTCACAGTTTTCAAAAGACATACTTAGTGTTTTATTAAAAATAAATGACTGATATGACTGAACAAAAAACCGTCTTATCGATAATGGCAACGCACGTAATGCCTTAACTGGATTGTTATGTTCTATCATTTCCTTCAAGGCAATTTTTTCAAGATCCATTCTATTTGGAATTATTTTGAGAGCCTCAGAATATTTTGATTCGTCAGTCATTATTTTTCGTAATTCAGTATTCTGTGCTGTATCATATTCAGAAGTGAATGATAGTAATAGATGGATTGCCTGCACAAAATCCTTCTGGATTAATGCCTTACCAATTAGGTGTGTAACTGGTCGGCTTGAACCAAATCTTTGATAGCCGTAAAAGTTCAAAATTTTATCATGTTCCTTAAACTGTGATAATGTATCAGATACTCCGCTGATTTTTATCTTAAAACGATTTCCAACCATCTCTTTTTTTGATAATGGTTTACTTGTAAATCCAATTTTTTTTAGATCGTATCTTGATTCACTAATCAAAAAATCATGTTTAATTTTGCTTGTTGTGACAACGAATTGTTCAGTTATAGCTGATGCATCTTTTAGACCAAGAGATTTGAACCTAATTCCATATTTTTTAAAAATTTCACTTAGCGCATGTGTAGTATCAATTCCATTTTTTTTTAATTTGCAAACAGTATAACCAAATTCTGAATTAATCTGGGAATGAGCTTTTTCTGAAATAATTTCTGAGACAACAAAATCCTCGTTTTGCTTTTTTATTATTCCACCACAGCCGGCAAAATTTGTCGTGTAGACTGATATTCCTAGTTCAGAATCAATTTTTGGGATCACACTATTGTCACAGTGATAAATTGGGAAACGGCTATATCATTATTGTACACGCCTAGAAGAACCTTGTGAACACCAGATAATGCATCCTCACTTGCCGTAATTTGTAGGGGAATAGTTTTTGATCCGTCGTTAAGATATAGTTCCATTGATTCCGATGTGACAACAATATCAGAAAATAGAGATGTTGTGGATGAATTCACAGTAATACTGTCAGTCAAATCGCTTGAAGTGTGCAATATAGTAGATGTAACGTAAAGCGTGACATTTGCTGTCTGTCCCTTCTCTAGTGTGATAGATTGAGTGTCTATATCAATTGAAAAGGGAAGTGGTATTGATGTATCAACTACTCCAATGTTGTTTTCCACCCATTCAGTAAACCATATTTTTTTACCATCTATTGCAAAATCAAAGACCTGTGCAACACCACAATACTCAATCCCTTCACAGTCAGACCAGTTTGGGTTTCGTGAAGGCACTGTATATTCTACCAAAGTCTCAGTGGAAGGATTAAAGACGCCTATACGATTTGCAGTTTGCTCGTTCATAACCAAATTGCCATCATAGTGTTCAATCCAGTACGGTCTAGATATTGGAGATTTTATGACGCCAGAAGCATTGCCATAAGAATCAATTGTAGGTACTGAAGTAACATATTTTGTAAATTCTTCTGTTGCAGGATCAAAGCTGAAAAAATAACTACTTGTTGTATCAACTATCCATATAGTTTGATTCGGTCCAACTTCAACTCCATTCGGTGTCGTCATTCCAGATGGAAACTGAAAAAATTGAACAAAATCTTGTAATAAAAGACTGTCAGTCTCAGGTGATATTGACAACTGTGATTCCCATGCTGAACGGTCAAACTTTATGAGAATACCACTTCCAGATGGATGCCAATTCGTATACCAAATGTTATCTTCCGAGTCAATTGCAAAGTCACTAGTAAAGCCATCAATTGGGGAAGGTATTGCAGCATATGTTAATTCGCCAAGCTGTGAGTAACCAAAAAAAGTAAGTTTACCACCGGAAAAATCATTCACAATAACATCTGAACCCTCTATAAGTAATTTTTGTGGGAGTGATTCTTCATCCCCTATAACTGGAAAATTTATTGTGTTGTATGTTTGATCAGCTATTGAGAACCTCCATATAGAATCTGTGAATCCATCAGTATACCAAATAGCACCATCAGGAGAATAGTCCATACCCCACATCATAGAGCGTAATTTTTGCTTAAGTTCACTTTCAGCCTCTGCCCATCTTGAATTTGTATATTCAGTAAATGTCTCCATTACTGGATCAAATTTTGCAATATTACCAGTATTTGTTTCTGCAAACCAAACCATACCATTAGGATCCGTTGTTATTGCAAGAGGCTGAGTACATGCTGTTGGTATTTTATATTCTGTAACAAAATCAGTTGATTTTGGTTTATCATTTGTACCACAAAACTGTGGTCGTTCCTCATCAGTGTAACCATCTCCTGCGACAAAAACTTCTAAATTATTATCCTCAGCAGATTTTCCGGGAATGGCAATTGTAATTCCTGAAACCAACATTAATCCTGCAACAACTGCAAAAAAGATTATTCCTTTTTGTCTTGTTTTCACAGTTAAGACCCAAGCATATCCATGTTATATCTGATTATATCAAATGTCAAAATACCTACATAAGTTT
>Ga0315318_10000367_pt1 | contig 18150 bp, 16 predicted proteins | sample M1200m3416metaG_FD_203703 | JGI IMG/M metagenome (GOLD analysis project Ga0315318, IMG submission 203703) | Ammonia-oxidizing marine archaeal communities from Monterey Bay, California, United States - M1 200m 3416 | ecosystem: Environmental > Aquatic > Marine > Coastal | place: USA: California... | reverse complement strand
AAAGCGATACTAGAGCGACCAGAAACCATAGTTTCTCAATTTTTGAAATCCTAATTTGCATGAAGTTTTACAACACTTCTAATTCCGGTTGAATTTCTAAGATTCTCAATTCCTTCATTAACTTCATCCAATAAATAATGGTGACTAATCATGGTTTCTAGGTCCAATAATCCCTTTTGCCAAAAATCTACTAACAGAGGTATATCTTCTTGTGCATTACAAGAACCCAACAAGGAACCTAATAAGCGCTTTTCACTCATCATAAGGTGCAAAGCAGACGGGAATTTTAATTCTTCTTCGGGCGACGGAGCTCCTACTATTATGGTGCTTCCGCCGGCCTTATTTACAGTTAAACCCAGAGTAATTAGTTCTGAGTTTCCTACAGCGTCAAAAGCATAATCAACTCCTTTACCGAGCGTTAATTCCATAACTGCATTAACCAAATCGTCATCGCTAGGATCGAAAACATTGGTTGCACCTAATTGAAGAGCTTTCACTCTCCTTTCCTCCACAGGATCCGAAGCAATTATCATTTTGGCTTCAGCAATCCGAGCTCCCTGTACGACTGATAAGCCCACACCCCCTAAACCCATAACAAGCACAACTGAACCAGGAGTTACTTTTGCAGTATTGAGGACCGATCCAACACCCGTTTGGACACCGCAACCCAGCAAGCAAACAGTTTCCAAAGGGATACCTTTTTCGACACGGATCACATTCCTTTCTTCTAAAACTGTGTATTCAGCGAAACCACCAACTCCAAGACCTTGATACACAGGAAATCCATTTCTACTAAATGGTGTGCTTCCATCTGGAAGTGTTCCAAAAACAAAGGTTTGTCCTCGTTCACAAAGTGTATGTCTTTCAAGAATGCACATTTCACAATTACCACAGGGTCCTATCGGAGTCATTAGTACAAAGTCACCTTTACTGACTGAGGTGACACCTTTCCCTATTTCTTCTACAACACCAGCAGCTTCATGTCCTAAAACCATGGGAGTCAAGTCCAAAGAATCCAAAACACTTACATCTGAATGACAGATTCCGCAGTACTCAGTTTTGATTAATACTTGACCGTCTTTAGGTCCTTCCAGCTCGACATCATCGACAAGGGATAATGGTTTTCCTATTTCTGTATGCAAAGCAGCTTTCATGTGACTATTTCCATCCTGATGTTGCCCCACGCGTCATTCCAAAGGGACCTGACGGCCAACGAAAACAATCAGTCATTAATTGATCTATTTGATCGCGATCTGCGATTCCTTCGTTGACAACAGCGGAAGCCTCTTTGACCATCGCAAAATAGACACGATTGGTTACGTATCCCCAAGTTGTATCAGTGTCGGTAATAACTACTGGGTTTTTTCCAGCTGATTCTGCAAGTGACACAACAGTGTCTACTGTTTCTTGTGAAGTTTCTCTTCCTCTTACAATCTCAGCCAACTTCATTACCGGAGCTGGTGATGCCCAGTGCCATCCAATGAACCTGTCCCTTCTTTCAGTTGCAGCCCCCATTGCAGAAATTGGAAACCCGCTTGAATTAGAAGCAAAAATTGTCCTACTCGATACCGTTTTGTCCAATTCCTTCCAGAATGACACTTTCAGATCGAATCTTTCCGGAATGGCCTCAATTATTAAATCTGAATCATTTAAAGCTTTTTCATCTGTTGTAAAATGAATTCTCTCCAGAGCACTAGTCGCTTCATCATCGCTCAATTTTCCTCGCTCAACAGCACTTCTAACTCCAAAACGTCCAGAATCTACATTTCTTGAAGCAGTCTTTATCACTTCATCATTAATGTCATGACATGCCACTTCACATCCAGAAAGTGCCATCACCTGAGCAATTCCCGAACCCATTACACCCGCTCCGGCGACACCAATTTTATAATTTATGTTGGTCATTTTATTCCTTTAGTTTTTTGGCAACACAATCATTGGATCTTTCGGTTCGCCACCTGTACGAACTTCAAAGTGGAGATGATTACCTGTCGATCGGCCAGTCGTTCCGCATTTTCCAATCAAATCTCCTGTCTCGACCTCCATATCAGTAGATACTAAAAGTTCGTTTAAATGGGCATAAAGCGTTAAAACTGGTCCTTCATGTTCGAGAATCACTGTTTTTCCATAGGAACCTTTGGTGCCAGCGAATAAAACTTTTGCCTTTTTAGCCGCCCAAATTGGTTGGTTTCTCACACAATCAAAATCAACTCCGTTGTGCATTCGTTTTACCCCTAAAATCGGATGGGTTCGCATTCCAAATGAAGAAGTTATTTTACTGCTCTTATCGATTGGTAAAATAAAACCTTGACCTGACTCTTTCGTTAAATCTGGAGCTGATTTTCGCAACTCTTCCGCTATTAAGTTGTCAATAAGTACCGCCATTAAATACTGTTCACGCTTCCAATCTTCAACCTCAACTTCAGCTAATTCAATACGATCTTGAACCTCATCTCGCGCTGTTTCCCTCTCTGAAATCCGACTATCAAGCACCAATAAACCTGCTTCTATCTCAAGTTGATTTCTTTCTGCATCACGGATGGCCTGGTCAGCCGAACGTGCTATCTCCTCTTTATCTGCTTCCAAAGCTCTTAATTGATCCACTAAATCCCCTTGGTCGCCAGACACCGCGCTGAGGATAGCTGACTTTCGAACAGCACTTGACATATCATCAGATTCAAAAAATGAACTTGGATTCATACTAGAAACGTAAACATCTACTGCTAGGTCACGTAAACGTCTTCTAAGGTCTTCAATCCCTTTAACAACTTGGTCAGTTTCAACCCAACGAAGTGTAGCTTCCGCTTCTGCAGCCTCTATAGCTTGCCTTGCAGACTCAATCTTTGCTTGTTCCATTGCAACAGCAGCATCTAGGTCGTTTAATGCCTGCACAACGGCCTCATCATCAGCTTCTGCAAGTTTCAAAACAGCAGCAGCATCAGCTCGTCGATTTGAAGCATCTTGTTTCTTTTCACGAGCTTCGCGAATGGACTCTGTTTCCCCAATCGCCATTTCACCTGTTGAAACAAATAGAAACGATACGAAAATCAATAAAAGGGAGTAGCGAATCCGTTTCTTCACTCTCGCACTTTAACCCGAAAGAAGCCTTCTATATAGTCAGAAAGGACAGAGATCCGCATCGACATTTTAAAATAAAGCAATTACTATCAACCCAATGGAAAACATATTTAGTGATGAGTTTTCACCTTTAAAAGGTTTGCGCGTTCTTGACCTATCTGACGAAAAAGGTGAATTGTGCGGCCGCATTCTAGGCGATTTAGGTGCTGATGTCTTGAAAATTGAATCTTCAAGTGGCACAGTGTCTCGATCCTTGGGACCATTTGCCCCAGATGGAACTTCCTTATACTTTGCTTACCGCAATCTAAATAAGCGTTCAGCAGTAATCGATTTTCACAAAACAGAAAGCATCGATGACCTTTTTGCCTTAATAAAACAAAGTGATATTTTAATCGAAACCTTCTTACCCGGAACTCTTACAGAACTTGGACTGTCACCTGAACTTTTACTATCTGAAAATCCTTCCCTCATAATCGTCTCCCTCACCGACTTTGGACAAACAGGACCCGATTGTTCTTTTGTAGGCACAGATGAAGTCGTTTTTGCACGTTCCGGTTGGTTGTCTGTCTCTGGTGTCATTGATAAACCCCCACTATTGGCACCCGGATCAATCTCGTACGACACACTCGGAATAGTTGGCGCTTATGCATCCCTTCTCGGAATTTTACACCGTGACCGTAACGGTACTGGTCAACATATTGATGTTTCTGCAGTTGAAGCGCTATCTCAAATGAATACATGGGGCATTCCAAATGCTTCTGCCAGCGAAGTTTCTGGTGGACCAGCTACACTTATAAGGTCTGGTGATAGTCCCCTATACCCTCATATTCCTTGCGCTGATGGTTTCGTTAGACAAGTAATTTTAGCTCCAAGACAATGGAGGGCACTATGGGAATGGATGGGATCACCAGAAAGTTTCTCTGACGAATATTGGGAAAGTACTATTAATAGATACTTAAATCTTGATGTAATTAATCCTCTTTTCTGGGATCACTGGAAAGACAAGCCCATGATAGAAGGTTGCATTGAAGCTCAAAACCGTGGTGTTATAGCCACCCCGATGCTTAAACCGTCTGATGTTTTAGCTAATACTCACTATAAATCTCGTGGAACTTTCCAAACTCTTGAAATTGCGAACGGTATCACTGCCCCAGTCATGTCAGGTTTTGCCGAAGTTGATGGCAAACGTGTTGGATACAGATTTCCAGCTCCAACAGTCGATCAGGACACCCCAGAATTCAACCAGACTCCATTCCCTGCGCCCACCAAACCTCTCACTCCTGCCGATTTACCTCTTCAAGGTTTGAAAGTAGTTGACTTTGGACACGGCGGGGTCGGAGTCGAATGCGGACGTATGCTAGCCGAATACGGTGCTGATGTAATAAAAGTAGAAAGTTGGGAATATCCAGATTTCATTAGAATCGTACTTGGTGGCACCATGACAGCTTCTTTCGCTTCATCAAACAGAACCAAACGTGCATTTGGTGCAAATCTCAAAAACGAAAAAGCTCGTGAAGTGGTACTTGAACTGATCAAAAACTGCCACGTCGTAATTGAAAACAATTCAACTGGAACTATGGATGCATTGGGACTCGGCTATAAAGCAATAAAACAAATAAACCCTGACGCGGTAATGATCAGCAGTCAGTTGATGGGCAGTAAAGGTGACTTTGCTAACTGGAATGGCTACGGTCCAACTATTCAAACCGTAAGTGGCTTGTCATGGCTTTGGGCTTTTAAGGATGGGGATCCTCCTCCTGGAACTACAGCAATTCATCCAGACCATCTAGCCGGCCGCCTTTCTGCAGTTTTCGCTCTTGCTGCACTTGTTAACATTAATCGTGGTGCTATCGGTAACCATATCGAAGTGGCACAAGTCGAAGTGCTGCTTGGAACCCTTGGTGATCTTTTCTGCAAAGAAGCTATTGAACCAAATTCCTTAATTCCTCAAGGAAATGATTCCGAAAGAGGGGCTCCTTGGGGGCCTTTTCCCTGCAAAGACGATGAAGATTGGTGTGTCATATGCGTTAGAAATGATAATGAATGGGAAAAGCTTTCCGCGCTAATACAGCTTGATTCTGTAGTCGCAGAAAAATATTCCTCAAGTGCCTACAGAGTCGAACATAGAGAAGCTCTAAATTCCATAGTTTCCGCTTGGAGTATTTCGTTGTCTTCGCTAGAGGTCGAAAAACTATGCCAAAATTCCGGAATTCCTGCCGGTCGTGTTTTAAATGCAGCTGAACAATTAAGTGATAAACATTTACTTGCCCGTAATTTCTTACCGAAAGTTGAACAATTAGGTGGGGTCGGTGAAATTATCCTTGATGGAGCATGTATAAAAGGATCAAAAATGGCGTCTCCGATAATTACCCGCGCTCCTCTTATAGGAGAGCACACCGAAGAAATCTGCCGTGAAGATCTTTCAATGAAGAGAGAAAAATTCGAATCACTTATAGAAAGTGGAGCGCTGGAAATCATAAAACCGGACTCTTAGGAATTACTCCATTCCTAATTCTGAACGCATCGCTAGAAAAGCTTCTTCAAATGTATTACCACGTTCCGGTAAATGAACAGCTACTTGGTTGATCACACCTTCAAATGGGAAAGGGGCTATGTATTTCTCAGACACAGGTGAAAGTGAATCTCTTCCGATATCCATACCTGTACTTCCCAACATTCTAATAACAAAAGGAATTTCCATTTTTCCTACCTGGTCTCCATTTATCAGGAGAGTTATTTCACCCGCGGGATCCTCACGTTCAAGGTAAACCCCTACTTTTACATCACCTTCAGGAACAGTTATTTCACTTTTGAGAATCTTGTGATCGTAAAAAATATTGTAATCAAACATAAGTCGATCATCTTTAATAAAAAGCGACAATCCAACGTTTGATCCTCCAATGGCAAGAAGGACACCGTTTTCCTTTTTATCTCGTTTAATGTCAGCTTCGATGACAAACGATCTATTTCCCATATTCGCAGCAACTCCTGCGGGCATATGTGAGATTGGATGACGATAAATATAAGTCCTTTTAGCATGTGGTGAACCCTTTCCTGTTGATGAACGAAATAGTTCAAGTGTTCTATCATCTAAAGGTAAGACACCATGTTTCTCAGCTTCCTCCCACCACATCTGGATCATTGCTTTTAATCGCTCTGGTTCAGTTTCAGAAAGGTTATTTGTTTCTGAAACGTCGCTATCTAGGTGAAATAACTCCCATTCTTCTTCTTCATAATCTTGTCGGAACTCATGACGAGACACAGCTTTCCAACCATCACTCCAGATCGCCCGATGGCCAAACATTTCGAAATATTGAACCTTTTTGCGCGTTGGTTCAGATTCAGAATTAAGCAAGTACACGAAACTCGTACCAGCAACCTCAAGCTGTTCAATACCCTTGAAAATCGGAGGAGCTTCTAATCCTACTATCTCTAGAATCGACGGCATCACGTCAGTTATGTGATGAAACTGATCTCTCTTGCCGCCTTTATCCTTAATTACCTTCGGCCAACGGATAATAAATGGATCTCTAACTCCACCACCATGAGTTGTCTGTTTATACCAGCGCATGGGGCAATTGCCGGCTTGTGCCCACCCCCATGGATAATTTGTATGTGATTTCGGCCCCCCAATGTCGTCCAACTTTTCAACTGCTTTATCAACATCTTCTGGAACCATATTGAAGTATTTCATCTCATCCATCAGACCCGTTTGTCCACCTTCTTGACTTGCTCCATTATCGGAAAGAAGCATGACGATTGTGTTTTCTGTCAGATCCATGTCATCTAAATATTCCAACAAACTTCCGATTTGTGCATCAGTGTGATCCAGCATGGCTGCGAAGGCTTCTTGTAATCTGCAAGCGAAAGTTTTCTGATTTTCGCTTAATGAGTTCCACTCTTCGACTCCTGGATTCCGATCGGATAAAACAGTGTCCGCAGGAATTACTCCAAGTTCTTTCTGCTTCATAAACCATTCTGTACGTATCTGATCCCATCCCTCATCAAATTTGCCACGGTATTTTTTCAGAAATTCCTCTGGAGCTTGATGTGGCGCATGTGTGGCGCCAAATGTCAGATAGAGAAAGAAGGGTTGTTCTGGATAAATAGACTTAGAGTCATTTATAAATTTGCATGCATTCTCAACAAGATCTTCGCTTAGATGATAGTCCTCCTTATCCCCTGGTCTTTCAATGTGGTGATTATCAAGTGTTAGCTCAGGGTGAAATTGGTCTGTTTCCCCTTGAAGAAAACCATAAAAACGATCAAAGCCACTTTGTGTCGGCCAATGATCAAAAGGTCCTGCTCCAGAAGTTTCTTCCATTGGTGTCAAATGCCACTTACCCACGCAGTATGTTCCGTAGCCTTCATCACGAAGCAATTCAGCTATGTTCGCCGCATGTTTTGTTACTCTGCCACGTAAATGAGGGAACCCGCTTCTCATGTTAGAAACGGCTCGCATCCCAACGGTGTGGTGGTTTCGACCTGTTAAAAGACACGCACGAGTTGGAGAACATAAAGCAGTTGTATGAAAATTCGTAAACTGTAGACCCTCTTCTGCCAATGCATCCATGTTTGGTGTGCTTATGGATGATCCATAACACCCAAGATGAGCAAATCCCGTATCATCAAGAAGGATCACAACTATGTTCGGACTTCCAGCAGGTGGCTGTTTAATTTCGGGCCACCATGGGGTTGAGTCTTCGTAAGTTTTACCAATTACACCTTCAAATTTTTCCATATTTTCCTTATTGAATTAAAATACTCATCAGAAAAGCAGTGCGTTTCTTTGCCGATAGTACAATGAGACTCTTGTGAATAGTAAAAAACCTATCATTTCAAGCATCTTCCGCGAAGATGAGTGGTCAGAAAATACGAACTTCGATTTTTCTGATATCACCTATCATCGATCAAAAAAATATGGCACAGTTAGGATCGCTATTAATAGGCCTGAAGTTAGGAATGCTTTTCGCCCCAAAACTGTTGACGAACTTTATTCCGCTCTAGATCATGCTCGAATGAGTACTGATGTTGGTTCGATACTTCTAACTGGTAATGGTCCATCGCCAAATGATGGCGAGTGGGCTTTCTGCTCTGGTGGCGATCAACGAATTCGTGGAAAGAATGGCTACGAATACGATGATGATACACCCCCTTCAACAACTGGCCGGCTACACATACTCGAAGTACAAAGGTTAATACGATTCATGCCTAAAATCGTTATTGCTGTTGTGCCCGGGTGGGCAGCTGGTGGAGGCCATAGTTTACACGTAGTTTCAGACTTGACACTCGCTAGCCGAGAACATGCAAAATTCAAACAAACGGATGCCGATGTAGCGAGTTTTGACGGCGGTTATGGATCTGCTTATCTGGCTCGACAAGTAGGGCAAAAATTTGCTAGAGAAATTTTCTTTTTAGGGCGAACATATAATGCAGACGAGGCGTTCCAAATGGGAATGGTAAATAAAGTAGTCGAGCATAATGACCTTGAAGTAGAAGCTTTGGAGTGGGCAGCCGAAATTAACTCTAAAAGCCCTACAGCGATACGTATGCTTAAATTCGCTTTCAATTTGATTGACGACGGATTAGTGGGTCAACAGCTTTTTGCTGGCGAGGCAACAAGACTTGCTTACTCCACTGATGAGGCTACTGAGGGTCGTGAGGCATTCTTGGAGAAACGCGAAAGGGATTTCTCTTCCTTTCCTTACCACTACTGAAAACTACCTGACAAATCCTGTCTCTCTCTCAGCTCGTTCCACACAGCGTTTAACGCCTTCCATTATAAGATCCGTGGCATCACGAGGAAGTATTCCGTCTACAACTCCTAAATACTCACAGCGCAAAACAACCTTCTGTCTATTCCATGGTCTCATAAAAGGGAAATATTTTCCTCTAGGCCAAAGAAGTTCACTACCGCTAGCTCCTGAGACCACAACTGGAAATCCTGTTTGTGAAGCAAGTTTTCCAACGCCGATATGGCCTCTAGAAACACCTTCTTCTATCCATTCGATTCGAGGGACTACCCTTCCTTCTGGCATAATCGCCACTGACCATCCCGAATGTAGAGCTTCCGTGGCTTCTTCTATGGCTTCGGTTCCTTGCACAGGAATGCATTTCAAATATCGGAGAAGTGGTCCTATAAACGGATGTTCAAAGTATGAAGCTGCCACTAAGGCTCTGATAGGTTGCCCCCAGTGTAAAAATGTGGGACCCGCTATTAATAGATCCGAAAGACTCCTGTGATTGCAAGCATATATAGCTGGTCCAGTTACTTCACTTGGAACGTCTTCTACTTCTACTTTCGCTAATTTTGATGTAAACAGTGTTAGGTTACGAAATGATTTTTGCATGCCTTGTCGATCATTATCATTTATCTGCATTGTGACAACCTATAAAAGTATTGTGCCTGGAGAGTCCTTCATTCTTTAACCATAAACATAATGTGCCATCTAATTCCAAATCTGTTATTTCGAATTTGAAATTGTGCTTAGAGTCAGTTTCAATTGAAATTGAGCTTTGACTATTTGGCTCTCCAATAAAAACCTGAAGGCCACCCTCTGGATGATCTGGATCGTAACCCCAACCAGTAAAGGTGTAAGTTGGTCCAACTTTCTTAATATCTACAACCTTCCCGACTGGAATGTCTCCTGCTGTGCGAGTACCTGAACGTAGATTCTTTTCTTCGTCGTTTCTACAGTCTGGTAACGTTTCATAACTCCACTTATCACTTGGGAAAGTCCTAAAAATTTCTCTTACTATTGGAAGTGTTAAAAATCTACGGTCATGTAACAAAACTATCGCCCCACCTGTTAACCGTTTAACAATGTGGTTCATTGCTTTCTCTACTGAAGTGTCGCTCCATTCCTGAGGGTCGACGGTCCAACCAATATGTTCCATACCTAAAGAGCTAGCCATCTCCAAAACATTCATATTTTTTTCACCGAATGGAGCTCTAAAACAACTGGGGCGAAAACCCACCATCTTTTCAGTAACTACTGAACTTTGATTTAGCTGAAATTTTATCCCGTTTTCTTTTTCTTTGCTTAAATCTCGATGGTTCCATGAGTGATTTCCAATTGCATGTCCACGATTTAAAAGATCTTGTAGATCGTCATTCCCCCAACGCTCTTCGAGGCGACTTCCAATAGGGAAAAATGTCGCCTTAGCTCCATTTTCATCAAGGAGTGCTAATAATAAAGGAGTAAAGATCGGATGTGGACCGTCGTCGAACGTTAGATAAATAGTGTTATTCGGTTCTAAACCTGATGCACTGCTACCAAGCAAGAAGGAAAACGCTGGAACTAAAAGTAGTCCTGCAGCAAGAAGTCCAATAAACCGTTTAACTCTGTTATGTAGTTCCATAGATGCGGTCACCAGCGTCACCCAATCCAGGCATTATGTATCCTTTCTCATTCAATCTTTCGTCTAGTGAAGCTGTCCAAATCTCTACGTCAGGGTGTGTTTTATTTAAAGCCTCGACACCTTCTGGAGCGGCTAATAGGCATAGGAACCTGATTGATGCAGGCTTTTCTTCTTTAACTCGTGACAAGGCAGCACCGGCAGAGTTACCTGTCGCTAACATTGGATCAACGACTATTGTCATTCCATCTTTTAGAGGCGGAAACTTGCAGTAATACTCAATCGCTTCCAACGTGTCATGATCTCGGTATAAGCCGACATGTCCAACTCTTGCATCTGGTATGACCTGAAGAACGCCTTCAAGTAGACCGTTGCCAGCACGTAAAATCGATATGACTGACGGAACTTCGCTTAATTGAGGCATTTTGGTTTTCACAAGTGGGGTTTCAATTTCGACTTCTTGAGTTGGGAGTTCTCGTGTTACTTCATAAGCGAGCAAAAGGCTGATCTCATTCAGCAAGGTTCTAAAACTTTGACTCGTCGTATCTTTTCGGCGCATCTCCGTCAATTTGTGTTGAACAAGGGGATGTTCCACTACGTGCAGACCCATTAGTGCTTCTCTGTCCATATGGCAACAATAGGTCATACTCTTCACTTCTGCTTTAAGAAGCACATAGATTTAAAATTATTTCTATTGATCTCTTTCTATTATGGGTCTAGATTGCTCCGGTTACTTAGTTTCTTATTTCCTTTGGAGCATTATGAGCGGAAAACCTTTAACTATTTGGAAGACAGTAATTCCAGAAGATTGGATCGATTACAACTCTCACATGACGGAAGGATATTACGGCGTTGCCTTTGCTAATGCTTCCGATGAATTTCTTATTCACATAGGCTTCGATTCCAACTACAGAACTAGTCATGGAACATTTTATACAGTGGAGGCTCAAATAAGATTTCTCGAAGAACTGAAAGAAGGTTCGGCAATTCACACTGAAACGATCCTCGTTGGGTGTGATTCAAAAAGGATTCAACTTCATCATGCACTTTATGACAGTGACAACTTGACTCTCGCCGCTACGCAAGAAGCAATACTGCTTCACGTGACAATAAATGATGACGTCCCTAGCGTCTCTGAAATTTCGGAACCTCTAAAACAAAATCTATTAGAAGCTAAAAATCTGCACTCAGGAATTGACCGTCCACACTATTTGGGTAACGGGATAAGACAAATCAAGTGACAACTACTTCTTCTAAAACGCCAACTACCAAAACACTGCTTGGTATATGGGCTTTATTCTTGGCTTTTACTTTTGTCCAATTAGGTAACGGCATCCAAAGAGTCTTATTACCAATCAGAGGAGAAAGTGAAGGTTTTACTCCCTCAACTATGGGAATTGTCATGGCTTTCCATTTTGCCGGTTACTTAATAGGGGCGAAATTTGCGCCCATGAGTTTACGATCAGTTGGTCATATTAGAGTCTTTTCGGCCATGGCTTCTCTCGCCTCTGTTGGCGTGCTTATCAATTCCGCTTTTATAACCCCCTTTACATGGTGCGGAATTTATTTCATCGGAGGTATATGCAACGCAACTATTTTCGTAGTTCTCGAAAGCTGGTTGAACGACAGGGCAACTAATGAAAATCGCGGACAAATATTAGGTAGTTATATGGTGGTAAATCTTGCTGGTAGTGCGGGCGGTCAACTTCTCGCCAATTTAGGTGATACAGACGGATTTAAGATGTTCATTTTTTCTTCTGTTCTGCTTTCTCTAGCAATAGTCCCTATGACTCTTTCTGCTTCTTCCAATCCGCCAACTCCAACAAGTTCCTCGATGCCTTTTCGAGAACTCTACAAACTTGTCCCCTCGGCTGTACTCGGAACAGCTTTCGCATCTTTTGTACAAGCCGCTATGTCAAGTATGTGTATAGTTTTTGCTATAGAAGCTGGCATGTCTACGAGTAAAGCAACAATTTTTGTTGGAGCAGGTCTAACAGGAGCAATTATTCTTCAAATACCTCTCGGGCGCCTTTCAGATAAATTCCCGCGTCGAGTAGTCATTCTGTCATGTATTTTTATTTCAACTATTATCGCTGTGCTACAAGCACTACTACCTAATTCAAGCGACCTTCACATTATTTTGAACTTACTATTCGGAGCGTTCGTGTTTCCTTTGTATGGACTGTTTGCCGCTCTAGCGAATGACTTGGTACCTTCGAATAAACGTGTTTCTGCTTCATCTACACTGGTTCTAGCTAGTAGTGGAGGTGCAGTCGTATCGCCAATTGTTATTGGATTTCTATTAGGAAATTTTGGACCTTCTTCGTATTTTCTTGCTAATGCAAGCGTTCTTGCATTTATTGGTCTCTACATTTCTTACCGAACCCGTGTCAAAGAAGCGGTTCCTGTCGAAAAGCAATCGCCTTTTATTCCGTTGACAGCACGGTCTGGACAAATTGCACACTCTCTGGGGCGGTGGGTAAGAAATCCGCTCTCTGTATGGCCAAGAGGGAAATCCGATTCAGAATAACATCTATTTATTTAGCTGTTGAATTAGCGCTGTGAATCCAGGATCCGTTTCTAACTGATATTTAGAAACTGTTTGCCCAATCAATGTTCTTCTTCTGAGTAGATCATCTGAGTCGTAGATGAACTCATATTCTTTCATAACTGATATTTCTGCTGGACAGTAATCTATATTTTCACTTAATCTTTTACCCGTTGAAGGATCGTCAGCGATTAGTTCTATTACGTTAAAGGAACGCGATCCGTGACGTCTCCAAAGTTCTTTTGTTTCATCAGAATCAATACCAGTATTCTTCGCAGAGTGAAAAAAGATGGATCTTTCTGCATCAGATGGTTCGCCATACCAACGATTAGTGGGTTTTGATGTCTTGTATCCAAGATCTTCTAAAGAGTTAACGACTTCCTCGCCAACGTTTAAACAGTCTGAGAGTTTACCTCCTAAAACGGAGATCATTCGATACCTACGGTTTGTTTCAACTGCATGTTTTCTCGACAATTCGGTCCAATCATTGTCTTGATCAATTCCACCTTTTGGAATTACAAGTGGTCTAACTCCAACTCTTTCGGCTATCACGTCCTCTACCGTAAGTGGTTTAGAAAGCGTAAGTTTTCTATTAGCTTCTTTAAGCAAGAAATCTATGTCGTCACTGTCAACAGAAACTTCATGTTCTTTTACACGTTCATCAGTTGTTCCTATTACAGAGCATTCACCCATCGGTATGACATAAAAAAGCCGTTCTGTCTCATCAAAGAAAGCCAGTATTCGTCCGGAATCAGTGACTCGAGGGACTACCAAGTGGACACCTTTTGAAAAAACGAGCTGGCTTTCAGTTTTGGTATTAGTCATGTTGCAAATTTCTTTTACTGCCGGACCTGCAGTATTTACAAGCACATCAGAAGTTGTTTCAAACTCTTGATCTAATATTTCGTCTCTGACTTTTAAATTCCATCTTTTCTTGGAATATTCAGCTTCGAGGACGGTCAAATAGTTGCCGACTGTGGCACCTCTATTTTTAGCATCTGCAATCATTTGGATAACGAACCTTGAATCATTCTCGAGAATCAAATAGTCAGAATATTCAATTCCTCCGATTAAATTGTCGGCTCTTACAGAAGGCTCAAGTCTTTTAATAGTTCTCGGTGATCGGTAACGCGGTCTTTTAGTAGCAAATTGGCCAATACCCCAATATGCATTAGCCCCAAGAGAGGCGAACCAGGGGGCAAAAGGGGAAGAAGAATCAAGAGCTGCAAGAAACCTCTTCTCGACTAATCGTGACGGATAAGCGCGAGCTAGTCGGTTTCTTGAATGGCATAATTCCATTACAAGCTTCAATTCGTAGCTTTCCAAGTATTTGAATCCGCCCCACACCAAATTAGATGATTCCTGACTTACTCCTGAAGCAAAATCATTTTTCTCGAATAGTCCCACGTTGACACCATGAGATCGCATAGCTAGAGCGGAAACAGCTCCATTAATACCACCACCAATAATAAGTGCATCAAAATGTGTTTTTGAGATTTCTTTAATGTTCGCAGAACGTTCTTTTTCAATTTTCGGAGATGTTAATTTCATGCCGAATTGTTTCCCTCTCTTGGGAAAGCCTTAATAAAGCGTCTAATTTCAACGTTTTTGAATAAACCAGCAATTGCATAAGGGTCATTCTCAGTAAAATTCTTAACCTGAGAAATATCTTCCATTTCAAGCACGATTAAAGAACCGCACATCTTTCCTTCTTCATCTAAAAGAGGGCCAGCAAAAACCAGAGGAGAGTTCGTTAGATACGCAAGATGTCTCTCTCGGGTGTCCATTCTAAGCTGAAGAGAATTTTCTTTATCTAGTGCATAAACAGCAAAAAGCATTTCGACCTCCTTTGAGATCGTACCCTTTCAATTGTCAAGAAAAGTTAGTTAATTGTTCTACAAGGTATATTCTTTTACTGAAAGGAAAACGATGACTTCTATTGAGTTATTGATCGATGGATTAGATTTTGGTGAAGGACCCCGCTGGCACAACGGACTACTTTGGTATTCAGACTTTTTTCAACATCGTGTGTACACAGTTTCACTTGATGGAAAACGTGAAGTCATCTTGGATTTAGGTGATGAGCAACCATCTGGTCTTGGCTGGCTCCCTGACGGAGATCTCCTTGTTGTTGGAATGCTAGGCCGCAAAATATTACGCTACGACGGCAACAACACAACTGTCCATGCTGAGTTGGGTGACATCGCCACTTGGCATTGCAACGACATGGTCGTTTCGAAAAGTGGAATAGCTTATGTAGGTAACTTTGGCTATGACTATGGCTCAGGAGCTCCTGCCGTCACCGCAAACCTTGCAGCAGTCTTTCAAGACGGAACTAAAACAATAGCTGCAAAAGGGCTTAATTTTCCTAATGGATCAGTAATAACAAATGATGAAAAAACTTTAATAGTGGGAGAAACTTTTTCCTGTCAATACTCGGCCTTCTCAATTCTGTCTGACGGAACTTTAAGTGAAGCTAGAATTTGGGCAGAAATGCCAGGTCGTTTACCAGATGGTTGCACTTTGGATAGCGAAAATGGAATATGGTTTGCTGATGCATTTTCCTCACAGGTTGTGAGGGTACTTGAAGGTGGTGAAATAACTGACGTAATCGATCTACCACAACGAACTTTTGCTTGCATGCTAGGTGGTGATGACGGTAAAACACTTTTTATCCTTACCTCTACGAGTGACCCTGAAACTGGGGTCGAGCCAGGCAAAGGTGCGATTTATACAACACAGGTCGAAATCCCTCACTCCGGAATGCCATAGCAACTACTCTGGAAATCTAATTAAAGGAATCACTCTTTCGGTTCGTTTCTGATAATCGTTGTACCAAGCTCTATCCTCACAAAGTTGATCCCACAGTAAATCACGCTCCTCACCTTCTAAAATTTCTGGAACTGAGCTGTACTCACCGTTTTGAGTTCTAATTTTTACTTCACCGTTAGAGTTTTTATCTCTCAGATTCGCAAGCCAATCAGGTTCTTTATCCGCCCCCGCGAAGGAACCGACAACCACTCGATGTCCATCCGAATCGTGCCAAATTGGAAGTGCACACTTATGCTCATTACCAGAACGCCTACCAGTTGTCGTAAGAATTATGTGATGCATGCCAACTTGTTGCCACACATTGTCGTCCCCACTTGCCTCTAATGCTTCAACGTGTGCATGTGAAATATCGATTATTTGTGAGTGTGTTGGAGTTTCCCAGAATTGCTCAATTTTTTGATTCTTATTTTCCATATCAAATCCGCCTATCTTCTTCCTTCCAATATGGTTCCCTCAATGGGTGTTTTTGAATTTTGCCTGTTCCAGTTCGTGGCAGTTCATCCAAAAAATCAATTGATTTCGGTGATTTGTAACCTGCTAAATTCTCCCGACAATATGCGATTAATTCTTTTCCTAAAGCATCAAGAGACTTTTCATTTACCCCTGGAACTACGATTGCTTTAACCTGTTCGCCAAATTCTTCATCCGGGACACCTATGACAGCCACATCTTTAACTTCAGGATGACCACCGAGGACACCTTCGATTTCCGCGGGATATATATTAACTCCTCCAGAAATTATCATGTCGATCTTCCTGTCACTCAACCATAAATACCCGTCATCATCTAAAAAACCGATATCACCAAATGTGAAAACGCCTGGCTCTAGATGTGCTTCTTCTGTTTTTTCCGGGGCATTGTGATACTCGAAATCTGTTCCCATTAAGTTTCTAAAGTAAAGGGTTCCCTCTTCACCACTTTCACAACGCTTGCCATGTTCATCAACAACTATCACTTCTATAGTTTCAAGTGGTTTTCCTAAACTTCCGCCTCTCTCTAACCATTCTTGAGAACTTATAAGTGAAATTATCCCTCCTTCAGTGGCACCATAGTATTCAGTTACCTTTTCTCCGAACCAGTCGATCATTTGTGTTTTGACTTTCGGAGGACACGGGGCCGCACCATGTAAAACCGTTTCAAGGGAATCACCAGTGAAAGTTTTCTTTTCAGCATCCGATAAATCCAATAATCTCTTAAATTGAGTAGGTACTAGGTGAACATTTGTTGCCTTGTGTTCTTCCATCATTAATAACAATCCCGCAGGATCAAATTTGTGTTGCATAACAACTGAAGAACCAGCAATCATAGGCAACCAAGAAAATGCCCATTGAGCGGAATGATAGACGGGGCCACAAAGAGCTGTTACACCTGGTACTGGCAACATGGCAGCAAACCCGGCTGCCACCAATTGCATAACATCCGGGGTCACACCGGGACCAGATTCTGTCAGACCACTTCGAACCCCTTTTGGTCTTCCAGTAGTTCCGGACGTATAGAACATTGGTCCTCCGAGAAGTTGATCATCTGGATCTTCCTCTGACTGAGTTGTTAAAAATTCCTCATAATCAACAAAGTTTGAATCAGGGTTACCACCTGCCTGTAAAACCAACGAAATATTATTAGAACGCGGGTCCGTTAGACTTTTTTTGACTTCTTCTTGGAAACGTTCATCAACCATTATTGCTTTACAACCAGAATCTTCAAAAACGTAAGCAAGTTCATCGGCAACCCAATGCCAATTAACCGGCACGTATATAAGGCCAGCATGAGCACAAGCAAAAGAGGTTTCGAACCATTCCATCCGGTTGCCTGCGATGATTGCAACGGAATCACCTTGTTCTAGACCTGACGCTCTAAATCCATTAACAAGTGAATTCACTCGCTTATCAAAATCTTTCCAAGTTATCGAACCATTATCATCAACTAAAGCAATCTCTTCACCCTTAGTTTCTGCAAAGCCCTTCATTAAGATTGACATATAACTACCTTCCGTCTCTAAACGAAACTATCCTCAATTGATCGACTTATTATGATCGGAGTTTTAACCATAAATCTTTTTTTCATGGCAGGCTTAGAGTATGAGTCTTGATATTTCTAAAGATACAGAGTTGGAGTCGGCTAGTAAAACCTTTTCCACCTCTATGGTTATTTCCGGCATTAGATGCACATTAACCTACGTAGTGTTTCCTTGGCTTTTACCACTTGTAGGAGTTGCGGGCGGAATCACAGCGGGTTTAGGTCTACCCATCGGCCTGGTTGCAATTTTTTTCAATGTACTAAGTATTCGCAGATTCTGGAAAAGCGACCATAACTTAAAGTGGATCGTTGCAACT
>Ga0315318_10000366_pt1 | contig 18172 bp, 11 predicted proteins | sample M1200m3416metaG_FD_203703 | JGI IMG/M metagenome (GOLD analysis project Ga0315318, IMG submission 203703) | Ammonia-oxidizing marine archaeal communities from Monterey Bay, California, United States - M1 200m 3416 | ecosystem: Environmental > Aquatic > Marine > Coastal | place: USA: California... | reverse complement strand
GCTCAGTCACCATGGCTCGGCGAGCCTTGACGCCTCTAAATAAGTGAGCATGGCGGCCTATCCTCAGGAGGATAGTTTTCTCAAACTAACTCTTGCCGGACCAGAAAACCGCTGTGTTCCCTCTGCTATGAACTAGTCTTGAGCCGGTGGCATCGGCGAGACCTGCAAACGCCTTTGTTCTCTCGGAAGAGCCATTCAGCATACCTCTGTTGGCCTTCGCTTTTACCAGTCCTCTCTTGCTGAGCTGATCACTCAATTCCGATACCACTGAATCGGTGATTCCCTCCTTGCCTATCCTGATAGTTATGGGAGTGGATTTGTCCTTCGCCTGTCGAAGAATCGATTGAGGGATTATTTCGCTAATCTGAATCACCTCTCTCAAAATTTGGCCCCGAGCGTTCTATCCTGCCGCAGTCCTCACAGGTAATAATCAGCATGCCGTCTGAGATCCTGAATCTCGCATTGCGGCCGGGAATCAGTGCCGCTTCACAACCCCTGCAAATCAGTCTGGTGATTTGCGATTCCGGGCGCTCGCCGTGTCGCTTCCCGATTCTGAGTATATCTCTCGCGGCAGCGTCGGTAGTTTCGGGATCTGTGGTGCCATAGGAGAGCAGGACGGAAGACAGTTCCTCGATGGCTTTTGAGGCTCTCCTCTTCCTCCTAGAGTCCTTGTTTCGGCGACGATTGGTCATCTCAATCACCCAGTGATGCAATCACAACCTCGATGGCGCTTCCTACTTCCTCGATAGAGCGGTTTCCATCGATTCTTACGAGCACCCCTCTCTGCTCGTACCAATCTGCGAGAGGTGCGGTCTGTTCGTAATAGGCTGAAAGTCTGTTTCGTACCGTATCCTCAGTGTCATCCTTGCGTTGAACAACTCGTGCGGAGATCTCAGTAGGAGGGGGGTTGAATCTAATGTGATAAATCATCCCGGTTTCTGGGTCCATTCTCCTTCCCACTATCCTCTCAACGACAGCCTCGTCGGGAACCTCGATGGAAATCACAGCAGAGACCCCCTCTACCTCAGCCAGTGCCTCGGCCTGGGCGATTGTCCTCGGATAACCGTCCAGCAGCAGGCCAGACACGGCATCGGGCTCCTGTAACCTCTCCGAGATCAGTCCGATAATGACTTCGTCGGGGACGAGTAGACCAGCTTCCATGTAGCCCTTTGCCTCGGACCCCAACTCAGAGCCCGAAGCTACAGCGGCGCGCAGCATGTCTCCGGTCGATACCTGAGGCTTGCCAGTGAGAGATGAAATCCTGCTGGCTTGGGTGCCCTTACCGGCACCTGGAGGGCCGAACAGCACTATCGAGTCGCTCATGGTGCTTCGGAAGTGGTCCGAGTGATAAGCAAAGCGCAGACTAAGGCTTGTTCTGCTCCCACCACAGGTGACCATACGCAGTCCACTGTTCCATTGTCCAACCCTCGGGCAGGCCGCCCAATGGCAGAGGTGGGGCGCCTTCGGCGCTGGAAGGTGGTTTGAGCATCGGAGATGACTGGGCTATGGCGGCTTGGATCTCATCGACGCTGACCCCTCCAGTCAGTATCTCACCAGAGACTGAGGTCTCCAAAGCAGCTGCCTTTCGCTCGGATTGGGTTCCAGCCAATAATGCCGAACCCTCAGGGATCAGTTCCTCCTCGGGGCTTAGTGAGGTCGTCGAAGATCTGCGCATCCTCACTCCTGAGACTATGATGGAGCCTAGTAGAACGAGGACGATTAGTGCTAGGGTCCAATCGGGAAGTCCGAGACTGTCCAATATACCTCCGAGTCCGCCTCTGTTGGAATCTCTGGCCTTGCTGATTCCAATGTCCAAAGTGCCCCCGGTTATGTAGGCGAATTCACCACCAGAATCCGTAGAGTTCGCAGTGAATTGGATGTTATTTAGGCCGTTCGAAGCACCTTCACCAGGGGTTGCGGTGACTGGCACTGTGAAGGAATCGTTCGCCTCTAGAGACATTGCTTCAATCTGACTCACTTGTATTTCCCATCCATAAGGACCTGATGTCGAGAGAATTACCTCCGCCAGTGAGTTTCCTAAGTTAGTGACCACGATTTCGAAGGTATGCCCGTTGGTCCCGATGTCCTCTATTGTCGGTGAGTCGCAAGACAGTCCGATCCATATCGAGGGCAGTACTTCGACTTCCATCTCCACCGTATAGACATACACGTCGTTACCAGAAGGAGGAGTGGCTTCGATAATGACAGAAACCTTCTGACCTGCGGGCCCAACAGGGAGGCTACCTGGAAGATCAATGCCGACGGCGATAGTAGCCTCTTGGTTCATCTCCATCGAGAAGTCCCTACCAGAGAGGAATCCCCCTGACCAGCCGTCTGGGAGGGTACCCATTGTCAGGCTGATGTCGAGTTCGACGTTGCCAGTGTTGTGGGCGTGTATGTTGGCCGTACCGGGAATCCCCAGTGCGATAGTCATTGTTGCATTCCACGAGAGTTCCAAGGTGGCTATCTCCTGTACCACTAGGCGTGTAGCATTGGTCAAAGTGGGGCCATCAGCCAGGGTCGTGCGTATGGTGATGGTATTGGATGCTCCCATATCTGCAGCAGGGGGCACGATGGTGACGATAGTGACAGTGGAGGATGCCCCGGCAGGGATGTCGAGTGTAATCTCCTCCGATTGTACGTTCGAACCCTCCGATAATTGGATGGGCCAGGTGTTCAGGGATGAGAAGGCCTGTACTACAAACTGCATCGGGACGTTACCGTCATTGGATACGACTAGTTCGGTTGTGACTACATCGTTGTTCAAGACGGGCCTTGGTTCGGCTATTGCCAGAGGTCCGAGAGCGACGCCTTCGGAATCGAAAAGCTCGGGTGAGAAGTCAAGACTCTCTAGAACTGTGACAACAGCCTCTTCTGTAGTCTCTAGGGTCGGGTCATTGACTGAACTTGTGACGCACACAATGTCTTGAGTGAGTCCTGCGGAAGGCTGACCGTCTTCGGCATCTGGGACTCTGACCCTAATAGGTAGAGGGAGGAATTGGAGTCTGTTCAGAGGTTCAAGGGTTATCTCAGATGACTGGCTGTTGCCTAGGTGAATTGTCCAGCGATCGGTAGTCTCGCAATTGACCGTGTACTGAGTCGGACCATTACCAGTGTTCTTGATAGATAGCGAGAAGACGGCGAACTTACCTGGCTCCGCGCCCAGTCCCTCCGTTCCTGCGACTATGGTATACAGTCCCTCGACTCGTTCCACGACTGCTGTCAGCCTGATGCTGTGAGAAATCGTAGGCGCGTTAGTGTCGAACAGAGTCAGGTCTGAGACGAAAGTCCCCGGCAGGGCGTACACCGCATCTGAGGGGCTGGACAGGTCGGTGTCCATATCTGACATATTCAGAGTGACTACGACTCTGTCACCCTCCTCACCAAATGGAGCGAGTGTCCACGGCCCGGACTCATTGATTAGTTTCCACCACTCGTCCTGAGGAGAATATAGGACTCCGTCATTACCCAACGATTGTACGGGCGATACGCTCAGTCCAACTGAAATCTCCGAAGTTCCTTCGTTACGCATCTCGAGATTGAAAAGGACCCAGCTGGCTGCCCTCGGGTCCAATGTCCTCAACATGGCTTGGCTGAGCTCAGCGGGATTGTTAGGTATGCTCCCGTCCTCCATGAGAGGAGTGAGTCTGACTCCAATCTGGGAGACATTGACATGCAGTAACATGCGGTTGTTGTCTGTTCCAGTGGACTCGTCATTGAGCTCATCAACCTCTGAGCCAGAGTCAAGCCTCAGTTCAAGGACATGTAGACCAGTGGTCGAAAACGAGTGAGGGAATGACAACGAGTCGAGCATGCCACCGCTTAGGGAAGAGCGTTGTGAGGTGTGTATCACCGTCCCAGCCGTGAGGTCTTCAATCTCGATTGAATAGGTACCTGTCCCAGCAGCAGCCTGATTCTTCCAAGCGGCCTCGACGAGGAAGGTGTCGCCCTGCAGGGGACTTTCCACGGAGCTCGAGAGAGAGCCGTCAAACACTGAAAGATCCGCCTTCTCCAATTCGGTGACCACTCCGCTCAGTACGATGGCGTAGTCCTGTAACGTCCCTCCTGCATGGCCGACCTCAACAGTCCAGGTACCTGAGATGTTGGGATGTAGCCGTACCCTCTCCACATTGTTCAACCGGTCTTCACTGCCGCCTTGTACACTGAACCCGTTAGAGAACTGATTAGCGAGGTAAACTGTCCCGTCGGGCGATATCGCTTTCAAGTCGAGATCGTTTACCAACCGGGTTGCACTCTGATCTGCTACTGCCGAGCCCTCCTTATCATTCCAAACCAGCGTGATGTCCATGCCTTGGCTTGCATCGATGTTGAAGGTATAGAGGAAGGCATGTCCGGGTAGCAACTCGCGCGAGTCGTCGTACAGGACTGACAAGTTCTGCCCACCTGAAGACGGGTAGAGGCTGTTCTGCAGGTCGACCTGCCCCCAGCCCTCAGACGGATTGGGGATATCTGGAGAACCGATGTCCTCTGCGCCATTGATTAGTATGGCTCGAATCAAATCCGAGCGGGGCTCGTTAATGCCCTCCGACTCCCTGAGATACTGCCTGACCATCGCTGCAGCTCCGGCAACCACAGGGGTCGCCATCGACGAACCGTTGAGAGTCATGTATAACGGGGTGCTTCCGTCACTGTGTGTGGAACTTGAGCATGCGCCGCCGCTTGCGAACTGCGCTTCCTCTGCCCTAGCCGAGCAAATCATCACACCTGGGGCGACCAGGTCCGGTTTGATGCGTCCGTCGAGAGTCGTTCCCCTAGATGAAGAACCGGCTATCGAGCCCTCGGCAGTGCTTCCGTATGCCCCAGTCGTCGAGGCTCCGACAGTCAGGACGTTCTTGGCGGTCCCGGGTGGGGTGACACTGTTGGCTCCACTTGAACCTAAATCGCCGGCTGAGAATAGCACTAGAAAGCGTGGATAATCGACTAGGAATGAGTCGGTAGACCTAGAGTCAGAGCTGTACTCTCCGACAAGGTTCTCGTTGCCCCAACTGTTGGTCTGTATGCGCGCGCTGTTCTGCCAAGAGTGACTGAACATCTCATACAACGAGCCCCAACGGGCAAGGACCCCGGAGTTGTCGGACTCAAGCTGGTAGAAGTGGAAGGTGGCAGCGGGAACCATTCCCATTGTCGTCGAGTCGCCTGAACCATCTCCGAGCAGTGTAGCCGTCACATGAGTGCCGTGCCCGCTGTTCATGTCGGCATTCGAATTATCGGGACCAAATTGGTCATAGATTCCTCTGATTCGATTCGTGAAGTCACCTTGATCGCCGTCTAGACCAGTGTCGGAAATGGCAAGGACCTCGCCACTCCCGTCCAGTGCCCCTCCGGAGTTGATTAGCGTACCACTGATTCCACTGATTGATCTGGCGTTAGAATTGTGGATGACTATTTGCGAAGCTGAGTCTATGTGCAGAATCCTGCCATCCATAGCAAGAATCGGAATCCATGCAGCATCGACAGAGCGAGGTTGGCACAGATAGGCGTCACAGACTCCTCTGGGCCCAGTCTCCCCCGAGACCAGTTGCAGGTCCAGAGAGAGTTCCGCCAATTCATCGGAATCAAGATCAGGGGCTGGAGTCACGTCAATATCAACGAGCAACCCAGCCCTACCTGAAAGGGGAATCAGCTCGGAGGCTACTCGCCATGCAATAGGCAACTCTCCAGCCCATCTGACGTTTGGCAGCTTGTTGATTTCCTCGACTGCCTCACTGACTCTCGTCGAGTCCACACGAATCACCACGGCGTCATCAGGGACCACATCTAGGACATTTATCCCTCTACTAGAGAAGGCGTTCATCATGGCCGTCATATCAGCACTGTTGGATTGAACTAGGAGCATTTCCGTGCGCCTCAGGGCCTGCGGATCGTACAGGTTCTCGGGGCCAATGGGGACGGGGTCGTTCAGTGGGTCGAAAGCGCCGAACGGAGAGTATAGTAGGCCAGATGATTCGCGAAGAGAGTAGTAGGTTTCTGAGGCATCGATTCGTGACCACTGAGAGTTTGGGTCCAGCAAATCTTCCTCCCTCGCATAGTTGTCTGAAGAGGGGTCTTCTGAGGCACTCGCGAGGACTCCTGCCCACGTCGACAGGATGAGGGATGCGAGGACTGTTATGACAGAACGAGCTCTGTTCATGCGTCAGCCGACCCGAGGGGGCTTTTTGACCGTTCATACTAGGTGTACCACGAAGCTCGCCGACACGAGAGTGCTTTCATAGCCCGTAGTAATCCGATATTGCGCTGTCAGTCTTAGCCACAGAAGTGCGCCAATCGGCTTCAATTCCCGTTAGAGCGCGAATACAGTCGATATTTTCCGGAATCACATCGCTTTCCTGGTGAATCGCTTGGAAGTAGTACAGCCTGTCATCCACCAACTTCACTCCGTCCTCCCAGATGAAAATCTCATGCAGGTCGCCCCATTTGCGACCTATATCGCGTGCCATCTCCATGACTTCAGCGGTGGTCGTCAGCCGGTCGTCCTCTCCATGCATCACAATGACCCTTGGAGTCTGCCTCCAAATTTCTAGAATCGATTCAGTCGTCTGACCGTGTCCTGCAGGGAGATCTGCAATGATAGCGTGAACATGCATTAGGGTGGTCGGGACTGCCACGGCGAGTGAATTGATTTCTATCTCCGGCTTCACTGTCATGACATCTGGGCCGTGGTGGCTGGGGACCTTCAGCACCGGCTTAATTGCATTGATGGGTCCTTTTTTTGAGTCACCTGGGTCGGCCGCCCTGCGAATCATGGTGCACTCAACCTTGAGGGAACCGCCCAACTCGTACAGTGGCACGAGAGTGCGTGAGAGACCAGTGGTGTTGCAGGAAACTACTCTAGTTCCCTGTGCGTTTAGGTTCGCGGCGTGGTTGGCACTAGAGCTGTAGGACAGTCCAGTAAGTTCGTGCTTCTCGCCGCCTTGGAACATGTGCTTGATGCCTGCCGCCTCGTACTTAGCCAGATTTGCGGCCCCCGTCTTACCTGGAGCACAGTCGACCACCACATCCGCTGAGGCCAGCAGGTCGGAGAGCCCTCCACGGCACTCGTATCCACCGGATGAGAAGGAGGCTATGCGCTCTGGATCGTTTGTGGTGCAGAACAAGGGGTATCCTTTCTTCGCCGCTAGTTCGCACCCGAAACTGGGTCCGGTCTTGGTCACTCCTGCGACTTCCATGTCATCCTGAGCATCGACCGCATCGGCGACTCTCTTTCCGATAGTCCCGTAGCCGTTGATGGCGACCCTAATCACGCCTTGACCCCATATGGCCCCTTGAGGGCGTTTTGACGCCCTTGCAAGCCCTCTATCAACATACCCTTCCCCCCGCACCTCAAAATTTCCTCCAATAGCAGCGGCTTGAGGCCATGCTGCCCGTCAGAATGAAGACCACTAGCGTCATGTCCGCACAGGGGAGAGCCATGCGCGAGGTCACTGCGAAGAGTATGAAACTCGGTCGGGATTTGGATGGAATGCTGTCCGAAGCCCTAGAGAGGGACCTGTTGGTAAGGATTGGGTGGGGCCGCGGAGGCGATGAGAAGCCCAAGAGCGGAGAGATTGGAGCCATTTCCCATCTACCATCGAAATCGAGGGTGCTGCTGCTCGGTAACCTCGGCGAATGCGCTGGCGCCATGAACAACGGGGGCAACTTCACACTGCAAGGGTCAAGCACATCCATGCTCGGAGCTTTTCAGCGAAACGGCCGTATAGTCGTGGAAAAGGACGTCGGGGATCGTCTCGGGAGTCGGATGACTGGAGGTACTATCACCGTGCAGGGTTCTGCTGGAGACGAGGTCGGTGCATGTATGTCAGGTGGCACAGTAATCGTTAGAGGTCATGCGGGTAAGATGACTGGGGCAGGTATGAGTAACGGAACCGTCATTGTCCTCGGCTCAGTAGGCTCCGAGCCCGGACTAGGTATGACCGGAGGACGCGTAGTCATCGCAGGTAGTTGCCCTCCTCCAGGGGAAGGCGCCGCCATGAGAGGGATAGAAGCCGCAGAAATGACTCAACTGACTGAGCATCTGGAACCGTTGGGACTAACCCTAGAGGAGGATGCGTTGGTCCTAGTTCCCTCCGACACATCTTCAAGAGTTGCAGAGATGCCCGATTCATCGGTAGCAGAGGGCTTTGAGAGCATCGCATTGATACCCTCTACCTCAGACAGGCTTCCCGATCACTCTCCTCTAGACCCTTACACCCTATTGATGCCGCTAGGTTCCGAAGAGGGCGGTCTACTCTTCCCAATCCCTTGGCTGGTCGAATCTGACTCTGCGAGCGACTGGTTGGGAGAGGCTTCGTCGGCTCAGCCCGCCCTCGTCAGAGATTCGCCTCGCGAGCAAGATTTGCTCCTCATAAGTGAGGGTAATCTCATTGACTGCGCGGGCTGGCTTGGAGGATGTGCAGGCGTAGTGCTCGATCTGACTGACATGCCTCATCTGAACGATGCAGAGATAGAGGCCATTCTGGTATCCATAACCTGCAAAATGAGCGATGATTCGCTAATCCTGTTACGAGACTGCGTTGACAGGGTCGATCACCTGTTCAGACTGGTTGTAGACCTAGACCTAGATGGAGCTGTCATTGACGCAGCATCCTCCGGTGGTAGTCGCGCGGCATCAGCACTCCCACGAATAGGTCTCGCCGCACGGGCGATGAACCTAATCGAACAAGGGCGCCACCTGCTAATCGAGATGGATGAGGCGCCGAGCGCGGAGGATATGCTGATAGCAGTCGCGGCAGGATGTCCCATCCTAGTGGCACCGCCTCCGGAAGAAGGTCTAGAGCAGACTTTGGTCTGGCTCAACTCGACTGTTCGAGGCTGGATGCGTGAATTGGGTATTGACGGACTGGAGAAACTCAACAGAAAGAACCTCAGGGCTCTGGATTACGACACAGCCTCCATCAGCGGACTGAGACTGATTGGCTACGACCGTCCGCTGCCTATGTGGCTTGGCAACTGAGGTTAGAAATGCCGACTCTCAATCTTCAGCACTCTGTCCTGCAGTACATCCAGGGCATCAACGGCGCAGAGCACTCAGGGATGGACTGGTCCGACTGGCTGCCTGCCATGGGATGCCCGGTAGAGGGCAACAACGGCGATATCATCGAGATCGAGGTATTCCCAGACCGTCCCGACCTGCTCAGTCACGAATCCCTGGCCCGGGCTGCTAGGAGCTTCGTCGGGGGTGCTTTCGAGAATCCATCTGTCGAGATATCTGAGAGCGGGGTGGAAATGGAGGTCGCCCCATCCCTAGGAATGGTCAGGCCAGTCATCATGGCAGCTATAGTCCGAGGTGTCGACACTGGAAATACAGACTCCGAGAGAAACGAGTTCATCCAGTCTCTGATGGATCATCAGGAGAAGCTCCATCTTACGCTGGGACGCAAGCGTAGATTCGCCTCCATAGGGGTGCATGACATGTCCACACTGTCTGAGCCGTTCAAGGTCGTCACAGTCCCTGATTCGCATTCCTTTGTCCCCTTGATGATGAGTGAAGAGATGACGATTAAGCAGATTCTAGAAGAGCATCCCAAGGGTGTCGAGTACGCATCTCTGATGGATGATTTGGAGTCATTCCCAGTAATTCTCGATTCCAACGACGATATCCTGTCATTCCCACCAATAATCAATGGTAATCATACCACAGTAACTGAGTCCACGACAGATTTTTTCATCGACGTGACCGGATGGGACGAGCGGGCTTGCGAAGCATGCCTTATGCTGGTGTGCCTATCACTACACGAGAGAGGTGGTGCAATCGAAAGTGTCAGAGTCACCGGATACGACGGCGATGTTGACATCACTCCTCGAGGGGACGCCGTGAGGCATCGGGTTCCTGACCGACTAATCGAGAAGGTGCTTGGCCTGGATCTGGGCTCCGACGAGATCGCTGCTGCGCTGATAAAAATGGGTGGACGTCTGATTGAGTCACGAACGGTCACCGACGGTGTGAACCGGGCAGAACGTTGGGCGGACTGCGCTGTGGGAGAACGTGAACACGTGGTAGAGATGCCACGTTGGCGCAGCGACATCATGCATCCAATAGACATCGTCGAGGACATAGCTATCGGATACGGCTACGACAATATGCCGGAGAAGCTCTCTGAAGTACACCTAGATGCGATTCCACTGGATTCGTCGCACCTCAATCGCAGGTTCAGGGCAAGCCTGAGGTCGCTGGGAATCCAAGAGACTCAAGGCCTCACCCTTTCGAATGAGAGAGATCAGTTCGAGCGAGTCAGATGGCCTGCCCGAGGGGGTCTGTCTGTGATATCCAACCCTATCACCATAGATCACACCTTGATGCGCCAGTACATACTGCCTTCGCTATTGAGGCTGCTAGCCGCTAATAGGCATCACGAACTACCGCAGAGAGTGTATGAATTGGGAGAGGTCGTGAGGGACTCGGCCAACTCGACGAGGGTGGCTTGGGCATGTGCCGAGGTTGCCGGTGGTTTCACCGCGGCTAAAGGTGTCGCACAGGCCCTACTGAGGGACCTCGGTGCCGATATGGACGAAGTCGTTTTCTTAGCGACTGAAGATTCACAGGGACCATGGATAGCAGGCAGGGGGGCGAGAGTACTAGTCTCAGGGAAGGAATTTGGAGAGTTCGGGGAGGTCGATCCTGCCGTAGGCCTCGAGTTCGGACTGAAATCGCCGATTCATGCTGGTGAGTTCGATGTCGAAGCCGCGGGCCGATTGATTCCGAGGCCTGTGCTCTAGGGAATTTACTTCTTCTTGGAATCATCCCCTAGAAGAGCCATGGCATCCTTGAAAGCCGCGTCTTCGAGGTGGCTTCGGTCGGCCATTTTCTCTTCGGAGGAGTCGTCTGGCTTCCTTTCGTACTCAATGATTTTGCGCTTGCCAGACCGTTTAATCTGACGCGGCTTGATTAATTTCTTCCCGAAAGGCCATGCCTTCGCCATGTTGATGCAACATCACCTCAGGCCATCAATACTTCGTAGAGTTCTCTATCGGAAGAGAGCAGGGATAAAAGAGTGAGAACGATGGGCGTCGGACGTGAACGAGCGTCGGTTTGTCTTGATTCTCGTTTTCTTATTGATTGTATCCAACCATTCGCCGGGCGACTTGGATTCACCTATTGGAGATGCAAATTCCTCCCCCAAAACTAATGCTCTTGATGTACTAATGCTCGGCAATTCGTATACCAATCAGAACAATCTCGCTTCGAAACTCGATAGCATGCTGTCCGATGGAGGATGGGATGCCGAAGTCATAGCACTGACAAGTGGTGGATTGAAACTCTACGAACACGAAGACCGAGCTAGGGAAATTGGCAATCAGTGGAACATCGCACTCAATGAGCAGAACGATTTTGTGATTCTCCAAGATCAAAGTCAGGTCCCTTCGTTCCCGCCCGACTCCCAATACTGGCAGGAAAGTAAGGATGCTGCGATTTATCTCAATCAGCGAGTCTTAGACTCGGGAGGAAGTACGATTCTATTCATGACATGGGGATACAGGGATGGAGATTCGAGCAATCAGTGGCGGAACCCAGATTACCCGTCGATGCAACTGCATTTGCAGCAAGGTTACGAGATGTATCTTGAGAATATCTCTACGCAGTCAGAACCGGCCTTCATCGCACCGGTAGGCTTGGCCTACAAGCATCTGTACGACGCTGTCGCAGACACAGGGGTTGATCCGAGTGCGGGTTCGACCGCGTTCTCGACTCTGTATTCTGGCGACGGTTCGCATCCATCAATAGACGGAACGTATCTCTCTGCATGTGTCTTCCACGCTGTGATTACTGGTGAATCGCCCGTGGGACTCTCCTATCCGGGGCAGATCTCTCCAGCGAGGGCGCTAGAGTTGCAAGAGGTCGCTGCCACTACTGTGTTCAATGGCACAGATTACCTCTACCCGTTTGAAATCGAGTCACCAGGCATAGAATTCGGCCCGGACTCAGGTTCAATCTTTGACATAGACCCCGGTGTAACAATTGGACTCAACTTCAACTTCACCAATCACGCCGAAGTCGACGATGCTGCGATTGTCGATATCAGTGGATCTGAAGGGTGGTCGATAGAATGGTCGAACGCAGAGTCTCCCGAAATCGGACATACCTACAACGCCCCCTCCAACATCACCCAGTGGGTGGAGTTCTCAATAACCGCTCCACTGGTTAGTGGGGGCTATCCTCTGGCCGGCTCGCTGCACCAGTTCAGTATGCAGCTCACCAGCGGGTCAGATAACTCGAGGGACTGGTATAACTTCTCATTGGAATACGGCTACTACTACGCTGCCACGATTGACGAGGGCGGTGGCAATGCCTCCCTATCGCCTGGCGAGGTAATCAATCTGTTCGTGACTGCGAGGAACCTAGGCAATTCGGTGGACGACCTAGTAGTGGGAATCGCAGAAGCGGACTCGGAGGGCTCGTTGATTGGAGAGCCGGGGATGTCGCTCTCCAGTGACGGTTGGGCTGCAATCGTACTCAACAGAGCTCAACTGGACTCTATGGCTCCAAACGAATCTGGAGAGGTGCACCTTCAGGTCCAAGCTCCCGATAGGTACCCAGGAGCACTGTTCTTCGAGGTCAGGGTCTGGAGCAGCGCGGCCCCGGAGGACGTATCCGTAGTATCGCAGAGAGTCAGTATCGCTCCGCGGACCGGCGGGCTACTGACCATGGAGATAGGTGGGTGTGAAGGCGACACTCTCCCTGGTGATACCTGCCACGGCTCACTGAGAGTGGAGAACACGGGCGATGTGACCTCAACCTTCCTACTGACAGCCACAGTGGAACAAGGACTGGAATGGCTAACTGTGGAACTCGGTCAAGACGAGGTCACCCTTGGGCCCGGTCAGTCGATGAGCGGCATCGAAATCTCCTGCACCGTTTCCGAGGACACTGCTGCAGACCTGACTAATTTAGTCAGTGTCCACCTCTGGCTGGGCGATTGGTCACCCAACGCGTTGCAATTCGAGATTACTGTGGCCGAGCAATACGATTGGCTAATTGAGAGAGTCTCGTCGGACCTGTCGGACAGCAATAATCTGACTTCGCAGTGGACTCTCACCAACGCTGGCAACGAGCCGGACGGTCTAGTGGTCAATCTCGATGTCAACATGGTCATCGAATTCGGCCTAGTGCCCCCCCTAGGGGCTTCGACTGCCACCGAGAGCAGTAATCCCCGTTCCTTTGAGATAATGGATATAGAACCAGGTGATTCGGTGGAATTCATCGCTTGGATGGTAGTGCCGACAGAAGCGCCGGTAGAGACTACAGCAATCCTGATCGTTGAGGTCAGATCGATTCGGGATCCGGTTATCGTATTCTATGCAGAGGACTCGGTCACCGTGCCCGCTGCATTCGTTACCGGCGCGAGCGATGGCGGAGAGAATTACCTGCAGAATGTAATCAATTGGTTGGAGATTTGGCACGAGTTAATCCTGATTATCATCGTGGTCATCGCAGGCAGTATTGGGGTGATTATGGCTGTCAGGATTAGGAAGCAGCGTGAGTTTGCACTCAAAGGACCCAGCCCTCCTGCTGAAGAGAAGGCAGGGGAGTGGATGTCTAGATTTGAGGAAGGAGGCGGGCAGGCCCCTGAGCTCGTGGAGAGTTCTCAGATAGGGGCTCGTGAATTCGCCGCTAAATTCATCGAGAAGTCTGGTGGATTGTCCGAGAAACCACGGGAAGGCCCTAGCAAGGAAGTGGTGGAGACTGCCAGCGATGTGTTAGACATGCACCAAACAGAGCATGACATTGAGTCAGCAACTGAGATTGCAGACAGGATGACCCAGGGCGATATCCCGCACCCTAGCAATGTAATGCTAGACCCAGCTGAACAAGAGACTCGCAGAGTCATACCCAAGAAACGCAGAGATGATGATAGCCCGACGGACTACGACTTGGAGTTGTGAGTGAACTGAAGATAGGTGTCGACGAAGCCGGTAGGGGTCCGGTGATAGGCCCTCTGGTGGTATGTGCTCTGTGCATACCTGAGTCGGACGAGAATGTGCTGCGAGAATTCGGTGCAAGAGACTCCAAGGAGTTGTCGCCGGCAGAGCGTAGAAGCATTTCCGAGAAGATCCTATCAGAGTCCGAGAGCAAGGGATGGGGAGTTGGACTTGTGCTCTGCGACGCCGAGAGGATAGATTTGAACAGTCAAACTTCTGATCTCAACCGACTCGAGATCGAGCTGTTCGCTGAAGCCATTGAGGCTGCAGCTGACAGCGACTCCATTGGCACGATTATGGCCGACGCCTGCGATGTAAACGAAGAGCGTTTCACGAACAGGTTGGTTTCTCGCTTGGGCAGCGAATGGTCTGAGTGGACGGTTGTGTCACGTCACGGCATGGACTCACAGAACGTGGTGGCCGGAGCAGCGAGTATCCTAGCGAAGGTGGAGCGGGACGATGTCATATCGGCTATCGAAGCTAAACTTGGGATCAGAATTGGTTCGGGTTACCCCTCCGATGCCCTAACTAGGGAGGCAGTGAAGGAACTGGTCTCAGAGGAATTGCCGCACGAGTGCCTCAGGTGGAGCTGGTCGACCGTATCTGATGCTTGGAACGAAGTTCGTGACGGGCCTGTTCCCCTCAGGACCGCGGACGGCTCTGCATCCCTCCAACCATCGCTCGAAGAGTGGTGAGCACGCGAAGCGTGAAATGCTGCTTTTGGGCGGTATCGCTCAGTATCATGGTTGATTCAAGCGATTGGGACCCCGATATTGTCGCTGCTGTCCGCAAGTACGCGCTGCAGAACGCCGTCGAGTACGCCGGACAGGGGCAATCAGGAAGTGTACTCGGCAGACTTCTCTCCGAGCGTGAAGACCTACGTGGCATGGCGAAGCAACTCCGCGGGCTGGTCGAGACCGAAGTCGCCGTTGCTAACTCTCTAGCAGAGAAAAAAGGACTTGAACACGTAAGGGAAGAGTTGGTGAGGACGGCGCCCGAGGCCCTCGAACGTGAGAAGCATCGTAAAGCAGAGGGTCTGAAAGAACTGCCCGGAGACACCTCCCAAGTTGTCTTGAGATTCGCCCCGAACCCGAACGGCCCCCTGACACTTGGGCATTCAAGAGGAGTTGTAATCAACTCAGAGTATGCTAGGATGTACGATGGAAAGGTAGTTCTGCGTTTTGATGACACTGATACTAGGGTGAAACCCGCTCTTCCAGATGCATACGGGTGGATAGAGGATGAGTACGAGTGGCTGACCGGAAGGTCCGCCGACGTGATTGTAAGGGCCAGCGAAAGGATGCCTCTCTATCTGGAGTACGCAGAGCGGATGATTGCAGAGGGATTCGGCTACGTCTGTCGGTGCAGTGCTGAAAAATTTCGGAAATTCAGGGAAGATAAACGGGATTGTCCGTGCAGGAGCAGAAGCGCTGCTGAGAGCCTGACTGACTGGAAATCAATGAATGGCGGTCAGATGCAGGATGGCGAGGCAGTAGTCAGAATCAAGACTGACATGACACTACCCAATCCTGCCCTCAGGGACTGGCCCGCACTAAGGATTCAGCACGCACCTCATCCTTTGGTAGGGGATCAGTACAAGGTATGGCCGTTGCTAGACTTCCAGAGTGCCATAGAGGATCATGAGCAGGGCGTAACCCACATAGTCCGCGGCAAGGATTTGATGGACAGTACTCGCAAGCAAACACTACTGTACGAACACTTTGGATGGGAATATCCCGAGCCCCTCTACTGGGGTAGGGTCAAAATTCACGAGTTCGGTGGCTTCTCGACCTCGAAGATGCGCACCTCAATAGAATCGGGTGACTACGAGGGATGGGGCGATCTCAGACTTCCTACCCTCAAATCGCTACGCCGTAGGGGCTTCAGCGCACAAGCGCTGAGAGACTTCTGGATAGATCTCGGACTGTCTCAAAAGGATATTTCGATTTCAATGCAAACCATAGAGGCATTCAACTCCAGCATAATAGACTCGTCAGTTGAAAGGCGCAGTTTCGTGGTTTCCCCCGTCACTCTCGAACTACAGGGGGCCGAAGAGCATCGGGTGCTCGCGCCGAGGCACCCTGATGGAGTGATTCCGGGATCTAGGGAATTGGAATTAACCGGTTCGATATCGATACAGGCCTCCGATCTAGGCTCAAGCAGGGTTCGGCTGAAGGAGTTCGCTGACATCAAGGTCAAAGGAGATGTGGCGACAGTAGAGTCGTTTGAAAGGTCAGATGAGAGGCCCATAATCCACTGGGTTCCCACGAGAATCGCACGCGAGGCCGAGCTAGCAGCCCCTGCAGGAGATGAACTCATCACTCATACTGGAATTATAGAGGACTTTGAGTTAATTGTGGGCGAAACCTATCAACTTGAGAGAGTGGGTTTCGCAAGGTTGGAAGAACTCTCGAAAGACGGTGTGGCGAAACTAGTCTGGTTGCATGGATAGTTGGATTTCGGCGCCGTAGGCGCCGCTCGCGCAATCGCATGCACGAGGTTTCCGAGAGGCGGCGCATTCAAGGGATACTAGCCGGCCACGGGGTCTGATGCACTCTAAGCGAGGCCCCAGTGCCTTGGTTCTAGTTACACTGCTTCTGGTCATGAGCATGTCCCCTTATGCAGTCGTTGGACAGAGCGATGTGACCTGTTGCAACTCTACAAATTTCAATCTCTATCTGATGGGTGAGGCCGATGACGGCATGCTAACTCCCTTCGATGAGGAACTCGAAAGCGATGAGTCAGATTCTCAATCCACCCTCGCCACCACCTCCGTCAGCCAGACCGTCATAGGCACATGGGGAGTGGTCTGGGGCACTGATGGAGACTACCAGAACTCGACCTGGGAATTCAGCATACCCTACGAGTTAGAAGATGCAGTTGGGGTCACCCTCAACTCCACATTGGAGGTAAAGATTGGAGGCTCATTCTATGAGGGAGAAGAGGGATTCGGCCTCATCAACCCACTAACTGGTTCAGGGATTATGCAGATCAGCGTCGAAATTGGATCGGGGGACGTCAACGACGGTGACCTTTTGGAACTCGAACTCAGTGTGAGTAGCGTCTTCATCACCCAACCCGGGGACGATGCTGGACTCAGATTCCTCTGGGGTTCCGAAGCGAATGATGCCCATATCTCAGTGCGCTTCCCCCTCCTAGACATCGAGATGAAGGACGCCAGCGTTCTCGGCGATCTGGTCTACTTCCCAGTAGTCCTCAAATCAGGCTTTGACGACCGGATGTGGACCAGTTCGACTGGGAGTATCTCGGTGCAGGGTGTCGAGGTCAGTCAGATGCCGATTGCGACAGGAGTAGAAGGGGGTGTTGAAGTCACCTTCGTCTGGGAGGTTCCGGATGGATCAGAGGGTGGCAATATCAAAGTGGATTTTCAATTGAAGCCGCAGAGTGGCCTTCAGATTGACACCACTCGTAATCAGGACATCGTCATCGGAGAGGATACCGGCGGTACAGGGTGGTATCCTGCTAACGAACCGTTGAGGACCGGTGGCTCGTCCCTAGATTTGGAAATCGAAGCGAAATGGGACGGGTACGTCGTGGATCGCGAGGTGATGATCAAGTTCGATGGCTCAATGTCCCAGTGGATGCGCTGGGGATTAGACAACATAGGAAATCAGAGTCTGAGTTCCAACAGTTGGTGGCGCAATCTAAACTCCTACTCAGACTCTGTTCCGTCCGCTGACAAGCACAACGGCAGGGTAGACGACTCCGAACTGCTCGCCCTACAGGGGCACCTCACTGGATCGGCAACTAATCTCCGCTCATTCATGGAAAATGGGCTGTCACTGGAGATAGAGGCGATTCTCGGCGTCAACCCAATCGAACTCGGACCGACCGAGATTACAATCGACATGGGAGGCACTAGGGCATTCAGCGCCGATGCCGTCACCATCTTCATTGACACGTCGTACAGTTATGACTCGATGGAACAAGAGAGGCAGGTCCTCGTGGAGTCTTTCGTACGCTCGTCTACTGACAGCTACTGGACTGAAATCGAGTTAACAGCCGAGTTGAGGTCGACTCTGTTAGAGGACCTAGGGGCCGTCGCAGCTGATGACATCGAGTACAAACACAGGCGCTGGATTATCCTTGAGGTGCTTACCATTGACGAACCTGAACTCGATCCCGAACTCGACTTCAGAGTGGAGTTTCAACCCTCTGGCTTCGCCTTGTACAGCGTGCTCTACGGTGCGATGATGTCAGTTCTGTTCCTTTCAGT
>Ga0315318_10000363_pt1 | contig 18231 bp, 11 predicted proteins | sample M1200m3416metaG_FD_203703 | JGI IMG/M metagenome (GOLD analysis project Ga0315318, IMG submission 203703) | Ammonia-oxidizing marine archaeal communities from Monterey Bay, California, United States - M1 200m 3416 | ecosystem: Environmental > Aquatic > Marine > Coastal | place: USA: California... | reverse complement strand
GTCGATGCGTTGCTTGGGACTGGAATTCGAGTTCCATTAGTAGGGTTACTGCAAACCTTGGTAGCAGACATCAATGTCTCCAATATTCCTGTTGTGTCGGTTGATCTTCCGACAGGGCTCTCTGCCGATTCTCACGATATTGTTGGTGAGGTTATGGAAGCTAGTTTAACCGTGACAATGGCAGCGCCGAAGATTCCACTAGTTTTGCCCCCAGCGGAGAGTCAAGCTGGAGACATCGTGGTTGCTGATATCGGTATACCTCAAGAGGTTGTCGATAACATTGAATCTCCGAAAATCGATTTACTGACACGGGACAATATATTAGAACTTATTAACCCTCGACATGACGATGCACATAAGGGTGATTTTGGTCATGTACTGATTGTCGCGGGCTCCAGTGGGAAAAGTGGCTCAGCGAGTTTGGCAGGGATTGGTTCGATTCGTAGTGGTGCGGGCTTGGTGACAGTTGCTTCACCAAAGTCTTGTCAGGGAATAATCGCTGCAGCGGCACCTGATTATATGACCGAAAGTCTTGCTGAGACTCCAGAGGGCCTTGTCGATTTTGCTGCATTGGAAGCAGTATTAAGAATGAAAAACGATGTGATTGCGGTGGGGCCTGGACTGGGCATCGGACCCTCGGTGTCAGCATTTGTTCATGGACTTCTTGAACGTGTTGGTACGCCCATTATTCTGGATGCCGATGCTCTCAATGCGTTTGTAGGAGATGTCGATAGACTACACGGAAGGGATGGTCTCGATGTGGTTATCACGCCTCATCCCGGTGAGATGGCTCGTTTACTTGGTACGACGGTGGATGATGTTCAAGCTAATCGAGTTGAGATAGCTAGACAGTTCGCGATGGCTCATCATTTGCATGTTGTACTAAAGGGTTACCGCACGGTAATTGCTACTCCTAACGGAGATGTGTTTCTCAATTTGACAGGCAATCCTGGTATGGCGGTTGGTGGAACGGGCGATGTTTTGACTGGCGTACTTGCAGCCTGGTCAGCGCAACTCCTAGATGCAGATGCTGCCTGCAAGGTGGCAGTTTATGTGCACGGAATGGCTGGGGACATTGCTGAGGTCGACAAAGGTGAAATTTCAATGTCCGCGTCTGATTTAACTGATCACTTGGGCACTGCCTTGCTTGACCTCTCGTCAAGTAATCAAATAGAAGATGAATCGCAAGGCAATCAAAATTGAAAACTCAGTTGGTTACTTACATCACTGAGTCAGAGCCTCAGACGATCGCCTTAGGTGAGCAATTCGCGAAGACTCTCGCTCCTGGTGCTGTGTTACTTTTGTTTGGAGAACTTGGTATTGGTAAAACCGCTTTCGTTCGTGGATTAGCGAAAGGCCTCAAGTTGGACAGTGACACTGTGAGTAGTCCAACTTTCACTTTAATTAATGAATACCAGGGGCGGCCGACTTTTTACCATGTAGATCTGTATCGGGTAGATCCTAGTGAGGTGGATGACCTTGGGTTGATCGAATTAGGTGACAGTCAAGAAATAATTGCGATTGAGTGGGCTGATCACTTGCCACGGCCTTGGAGGGGTGCTATCCAGATAGAGTTTAGGGATGTCGGTGGGGACCGCCGAGAGATTAAGATCAAGAATTGACGCCGACAACCCGTGACACTGCCCACTCATTCAGCGCGGTAGTTTGGGGCTTCTTTAGTGATTACTACGTCATGCACGTGACTTTCACGCATTCCGGCTGGTGTGACACGGATTAGGCTGGCATTCTTTTGCAAGTCTTTGATATTTTCGGACCCACAATATCCCATGCCTGCACGCAATCCTCCGACTAGCTGATGCAGTAGGGCAGCGAGTGCCCCTTTGTGCGGAACGCGACCTTCAATCCCTTCGGGTACGAGTTTCTCGTTAGCGTCAGCGTTATCCTGCAACTCAAATTCATCTTGGAAATATCGATCGCGACTACCCATACGCATCGCACCGATCGAACCCATCCCTCTATATTCCTTAAAGCTTCTACCTTGGTAGAGAATTAGCTCCCCAGGACTTTCATCTGTGCCTGCGAAAAGGCTTCCAATCATTACAGAGCTCGCTCCAACTGCGATCGCCTTGGTTACATCACCGGAGTACCGGATTCCGCCGTCCGAGATGATAGGGATATCGCAACGGTTAGCGACATCAGAGCATTTTTGTATCGACGAGATCATCGGCATGCCAATACCTGCAACAACGCGTGTAGTGCAAATTGAACCTGAACCGATTCCGATCTTCACAGCATCGACTCCAAGATCAATTAGTGCTTGGGTAGCGTCACCCGTCGCTACGTTTCCAGCGATTAAGTTTACCGAAGGATATGTGGCTCTGAGCTTTCCGATTATTTGCATGACACCGCTCGAGTGTCCATGAGCGGTATCTACCACAAGCACATCTGTATTAGCCGCCATTAAAGCTTCGGCGCGCTTTTCGGTATCTTTAGCAATGCCCACCGCTGCACCAACGCACAGACGCCCGATGTCATCTTTACAGGCATTTGGGTACTTAATTACTTTCTGAATATCCTTGACCGTTATTAATCCCTTCAGCATGTGGTTCTTATCAACGACCAGCAGTTTTTCGACTTTATGGAGATGAAGAATTTCTTTTGCCTCATCCAACGTGGTGCCAACGGGAACGGTAATAAGGTTTTCACGGGTCATAATCTCTGAGATTTCTTGATCGACATTAACCTCAAAGCGAAGGTCGCGATTAGTAAGGATTCCTACCAGACGACCTTCTTTTTTGCCGTCATCGGTTATTGGCACGCCTGAAATGTGATATTCCTTCATTATTGCCAGGGCTTCGTGAATTCGATTTTTTGGTGACAAAGTAATTGGGTTGACGATCATGCCGCTTTCTGATCGCTTAACTCTATCTACTTCTGATGCTTGTTCTTCAATTGATAGGTTCTTGTGAATAATACCTAACCCACCATGCTGAGCCATCGCAATAGCAAGTCGTGACTCAGTTACGGTGTCCATAGCGGCGCTGACAAGTGGGATATTCAGTCGGAGTTTCTGAGTGAGACGAGAGCCTACATTCACTTGACTTGGCAAGATTGACGAGTACCGTGGCACCAGCAATACGTCATCGAATGTGAGAGCGAGAGGAGCATCCGAGATTGACTTATTAGTAGACTTTTCGTTTATTTGTTTTGGCACACGATCACCTTCCATGACATTTTTTATACTTTTTACCACTCCCACAAGGGCAAGGGTCATTGCGTCCAACCTTTGGAGCGTCTCGTCTGATGGTTCTTACTTTTGCATCGTCACCACCCGTACGTGGTGAGTTGGGATTAGTAATGGGTGCTGTTGTGTTTGGAAACGAAGAGGCTGGTTGTCCTGGGTTGTTAAAGGTAAGGCCCGCAGTAGAAGCTTCAGGCGTTTCTTTGGCCAATCCAGATTCCACAGTTTTCATTACTGGTCTAATACGCCAGAGGTACTTAATAATTTCTTCATCGATTCTTACTTTCATCGCCTGAAACAAGGCGAAGCTTTCCCGCTTGTATTCGACGAGTGGGTCACGTTGACCATAACCGCGTAGCCCAATCCCGTCTTTTAGATGATCAAGGGCGTAGAGATGATCCTTCCATTGGGCATCAACAATCTGTAACATCACGTCTCGTTCGAGCTGTCGCAGGAGTGAAGATTCAAGGTTCTTTTCTTTTTCCTCGTATTTTGCGCAAGCTTGCTGCCATAGGACTTTGCGGATACCTTCAACATCCAAATCTTGTAAATCGAGCGTTTCAAGTTCACTTGGTGCGAGGCCGAAGAGTTCAGATGTGAATTTCTTGAGCTCGTCGATGTCCCAGTCTTCAGGGTCGACCTGTGGTCCGCATGTGGACTCGAGCGTTTCGTCAATGGCTTCTTCGCCAAGAGTCATTAAGTATTGTCGTGTATCAACCTTCTCAGTTTCAGTAAGTTGAATTTGACCCTTGAGAAGTTCACGTCGTAGTCCGTATACACTTTCTCGCTGCTTATTCATGACATCATCGTATTCAAGAAGATGTTTTCGAACTGAGAAATTCTGCGCCTCTACTTGTCGCTGAGCGCGTTCAATGGCCCGCGTTACCATTTTATGTTCAATCGGAACTCCTTCTTCCATTCCCAAGCTTTGCATTAGTCCGGAAATACGATCTGATCCAAAAATTCGCATGAGATCGTCTTCGAGCGATAGGTAAAAACGTGAAGATCCCGGGTCGCCTTGTCGACCTGCTCGACCACGGAGCTGATTGTCGATCCTACGCGCTTCATGGCGTTCTGTGGCAATGATGTGAAGGCCACCTGCGGCGACCACTTCATCATGTTCGACTGCCGTTAGTTCAGTGAACTTGCTGAATTGTTTCTTCCACGTCGCTTTGGCAACGCGATAAAAATTATCCAGGTGATAAAAGTGTATAAAGTCTTCATCGTCGCTAAGACTTCCTTCTTCCTTTGAAAGTCTTTCAGCTGTCTCATCCGCTAGGCACTGTTGTCTGGCCATAAATTCTGGATTGCCACCGAGTAGGATGTCTGTTCCTCGACCAGCCATGTTGGTAGCGATGGTTACCGTGCCTTTCCGGCCAGCCTGTGCGACTATCTCTGCCTCTTTTGCATGGTATTTTGCATTCAAAACAACATGTTTGACACCGTTACGCTTCAAAAGGCTTGATAACCGTTCTGATTTCTCAATCGAAACTGTTCCTACGAGCACTGGGCGACCTGCTTCCTTTTGTTCCGCTATATCGCTAACGATCGCATTAAATTTTTCTTGTTCGGTGCGATAAATAGTGTCAGGTTCTTCCAGGCGTAGAAGCGTACGATTAGTAGGAATGACGGCTACATCGAGATTATAAATTTTTGCGAATTCTGGCGCTTCGGTGTCAGCAGTTCCGGTCATGCCAGATAGTTTTTTGTACTTCCGGAAATAATTCTGAAAGGTTACGGTCGCCAGTGTCTGATTTTCACGTTCAACTTTTACTTTTTCTTTCGCTTCGACTGCTTGGTGAAGTCCGTCACTCCAACGGCGGCCAGGCATGAGTCGTCCAGTGAATTCATCGACAATGACAACCTGGCCATCTTTAATCATGTAATCGACATCGCGTTGGAACAGAGTGTGTGCCCGTAATGCCTGATTTACGTGATGGAGTAGTGGCATGTTGAGTGGATCGTAAAGCCCGCCAGGACTTAGTCGATGCGCCAAGATTGTTTCAGTCTTTGCCATGCCGCTTTCGGTTAGCGATACGGTTTTATGCTTTTCGTCAGTAATATAATCACCAGTAGTTTCAAGAGCATCGCGGTCTTCGCCTTTCACGTCTCCTTGGGTTACCGCTCCTGCCTTCAGTTTTGGCACAATCCGGTTTACTTCTTCGTAGAGTTGGTTGGATTCTTCGGCTGGTCCAGAAATGATCAGCGGCGTTCTGGCCTCATCAATTAGAATGCTGTCTACTTCGTCGACAATTGCGAAGTGGTGCCCTCGCTGCACGTGGTGAGATAAATTGAATTTCATATTGTCGCGAAGGTAATCGAATCCAAACTCATTGTTCGTGCCATAGGTGATGTCCGCTGCGTAGGATTCTTTACGTTGGAGATCCTTTTTGTCGTGTTGGACTACGCCAACGCTTAATCCAAGGAATCGATAGATTTGACCCATCCATTCAGAATCACGCCTGGCGAGATAGTCGTTTACGGTGACAACATGGACGCCTTTTCCGGTAAGGGCATTGAGATAGGCTGGAAGCGTGGCAACTAGAGTTTTACCTTCTCCAGTCTTCATTTCGGCGATCGTGCCACGGTGCAGCATCAAACCACCAATAAGCTGGACGTCGAAGTGGCGCATCTGCAAAGTGCGACGTCCGGCTTCCCGCACGACAGCAAAAGCATCGGGCAACACGTCATCAAGCGGCTCTCCTTGTTCGAGCCGCTTCCGAAAAGTAACAGTATTTGAACGCAGATCCTGATCAGAAAGGGACGTAAAGGCGGCTTCTCGGTCGTTAATCTGCGCAATTAGAGGTGTTAGGCGCTTGAGGTCGCGCTCATTTTTTGTGCCGAAGACCTTGGCCAAAAGCGAGTCGAACATAGGTAGACAGGTCGACTAGATGATGAACGTTTTCATCGATATATCCGATTGATTGTATGAAAGCTGTAGTCCTTCAGTCAAGAAAGACCAGTGCTTTAATAGTTACAAGGAGTTAACGATGGTGCTGTTATACCAGTGTAATTTTAATTGGTTGACAAGGTTGCCACTGGCATCAGGAATTGTGATGGATTAAGTGGACGACCGTCGGCCCAGACTTCATAGTGTAAATGAGAGCCAGTCGAGCGTCCGGTGGAACCCACGTAACCGATTACATCACCTCGCTGGACCTGCGTGCCTGGTCGAACTGCGAAGCGAGTCAAGTGACCATACCGGGTAGTGATTCCAAAACCGTGTCGAATAACAATCAAATTGCCAAGTTTTCCGTTCCGTCTTGCTGATTCAACCTTTCCTAAAGCTGTAGCAAGAACGGGTCGACCATGTTGTGCGGAAATATCCATCGCCCTATGAAATACTCTGCCTCCCGTGAACGGGTCTTTTCTATAACCGAAAACACTGCTGACCCAGCCATTTGTTGGCCAAATCGACGGTGTTGCATCAGCTAATGCTGCACGTTGATCAATGCCGTGACTGATACTGTCTAGTCGTCCACGTAAGTCACCAAGAAGGTTATCTAGTAAATTAAAGGTACTGTGTGGAGCTATCAGGGCGGCGCTGTACAGCGGATTTGAAGGTCCAGTCTCCGGCCCCGGGCCACCACCCACTACCCGGACTTTAAGTGCCGCAGGGAGGGCTTCCATAGCTCGAAGTGAAGCTACATCTAAAATCGCTCGCTCATCAATATCAGCGAGAACGGTATGCAGAGACGCTACCTCTGATGCGAGTTTTCTTGTCGCCTGACGAAATCCTGAATTTTCTATCTCAAGTGTGGCCAAGCTCGTTCGCAGATTTTCAATTTCGGTTGAGGCTGTCCAGCGATAGCCTACCCCCAGAAGGATAGGTGTCCCGATTATGGCGATTAGAAGCACCACCGCTGAGTGCAACTTCACCGTGAAACGGTAGAGCGCGCCCTCGGACCTTTCGGCGATAACGACGGTATATCGCTGATTGAATATTGGCATCAGAATTAATGATATTAGTGAAATTCTATTATCTCAAAATCTTATAAATCATTGAAAAATTTAACATATTGAGGCGTCAAGTGGAAGCATAGCTTCTCAGAGAGCAAAAATAAAGCGAAAATAATACCCTTTTCCAGTATTACTCACTGTTTCACATTCTTGCTCTGTTTATCGTATCTCTACCGTCTACGACTTTAGTAGTTTTTGATTTAATTTGAAATCCGTTGGACTCGACCTCAATCGCGTCGAATGAAGATTGAGTGCTCACTTGCAAGATCATTGGCAGCCGGTGTCACGATGGTTTTTGCATTAATGCCTATTTTCTGACCTTCTTTGATCGCATCACGGACATCTTGTTCGCAGACAAATGGTACGGCATCCAGTTCGATTACAGGAGGTGAGAGTCTCGGAAGTGTGTGAGGACTTGCAGACATCGAGGGCTGATGGTCTTTATTGACAAGGGGACCATATCCTCTCGTGGCGAGAAATTGATCGATCCGGTTGCCGAGATTCACACTGCCTCCTGCCTGCGAACCTGGAATCGGTTCCATTCGAGGATTTTCAACGATTGGCGTTGTAGCGATCTTTGCATGTGCAGAAGTGGTCTCATAAGCTAAGCGTTTAATGTTTAGCAAATGAATTGGAGAAATGTTGTCGGAAGTGATGTTACCACCGTAGCCACCACATCCTAACGTCATTGCCGGATCAAGGCCAGTGCTAAGGCCGGTCGAACCGTGTGTCGTTGGTGTATTGACAACAATCCTGAAGGCAGGTTTCTTCAGACCGAACTGCAGAATAATTTCGTCGTTTTGTGAGTGAATTGACATCGTGTGGCCCATACCACCATAAGCTAGAATCTGGTTGCATCGTTCACACGCCTCTCTCCAGTCTCGAACAACATAGAAGGAAAGAACTGGGCATAGTTTTTCCATTGAGAGCGGATAGTCTCGACCGACGCCCTCGAGAGGGGCAATCAGTATTTGAGTCCCATCCGGCACTTCGATGTTCGCAGCTTTTGCTATCTGAATCGCCGATTTTCCGACAAGATCTGGATTCGGATGACGCTGTGTCGTAATCAAGGTGTTAGTTAACGCACTAATTTGGTTGGGTGTTAGAAAATAACCACCTTGTGATTTAAATTCCTCTTTCACGGTATCTGCAATACTGTGGTCGGCAACCACTGAGTTCTCTGCTGAACAGAGGACTCCGTTGTCGAATGTTTTACCAAGCGTGATATCTCGGACGGCTTTCGGAATGTCCGCCGAACTCTCAATGTAGGCGGGAGCGTTACCTGGACCGACACCGTAAGCAGGCTTTCCAGCGCTGTAGGCGGCACGCACGAGCCCCATTCCTCCAGTTGCGAGGATAACCGCGACGTCTCGATGCTTCATTAATTCCTGCGTGCCCTCGATTGTCACAGTTCCCATGACATTAATGGCATCGTCGGGCGCACCCGCACGTTGGGCCGCTTTTGCCATGCGTTCAGCTATGTCGGTGATGCAGCGGACCGCTGCCGGATGAGGGCTTAACACGACAGCACAACGGGCTTTCATTGCGATCAGAAGTTTATAGACTGTCGTGGACGTTGGGTTTGTAGAGGGGATAACGGCTGCTACTACGCCAAAGGGCTCAGCGATTTCAATGATTTTTTGTTTTTCGAGTCGCCGAATGATGCCGACAGTCCTGAGTGGACGAATAAAGTTATGTATCCGGACTGCTGCGAAAAGATTTTTTTGCAGTTTGTCAGCCACCACCCCGTAACCAGTTTCATCGACAGCAGCCTTTGCCGAATCTTCCGCATGATGCGTAGCTGTTGAAGCCATAGCGTCAACTATGGCATCGACTCGTTCCTGAGACAGCTCAGCGAGTTTTACCTGTGCTTGCTTAGCACGATGTGCCAACACTCGAGCCTCTTGGATCGAGGTTAGATCGCGATCTTTTGTCGCTTCCGCCATCGATCGTCCTTAGGCTCAAACCAACGTTTGGGTTATCGTTACTCGGCGCGTTATCCCCAGCTACTGATATTGCTCACGGTCAGCGGCTATTTTGTCGGGGACTTAGGCAGATATTTTTCAACTTCGTTGTGTGGGCGAGGAATGACGTGCACCGAAACAAGTTCGCCGACTCGTCTTGCTGCTGCTGCTCCGGCATCCGTCGCTGCTTTAACGGCTCCGACATCGCCGCGCACCATGACGGTCACATATCCAGCGCCAATGTACTCTTTACCGATCAAGATGACATTCGCTGCCTTGACCATGGCGTCAGCGGCTTCGATCGATCCCACAAGTCCTTTGGTTTCGATTAAGCCGAGCGCTTCCATTGGCATTGCCGTCCTCCTATGTGAAATAAGTGTGTTTAGAATGCTTCTAGCTGCAATGTGATGCGAATGTAGCACATCGCCTGCCATACGACAACTATCAAGAGTCTAAAACACAGTAGTTGTGAGAGCTCTTCAGGCTGTGAATTCTTTGGAACTTTAAAGGTTCTTCGGTTGTGACCTACGTTCGTCAGAGGCTTCGCTTACTCCAACCTTGCTTGGATAGATTTCTGTTAATTGTGACGGCTGCAATAGTCGCTGCAATAGCATAAGGTGTTGCCGCGATGACCGAGGTAAGGAGAATCGTGCCCACGCCGAACAGTGTCGCGTAAACGAGTATCCATCCCGCTATCCAGTTGATTAGCATTGGTGTAATCGGCTCGGGTGCAGGAAGATGCGCCGTGTCAGTTATGTGTCGCCAGCCTGGTCCACTGGGTTGTACGCGTCTATAGAATGCTGTTAGATGGGATAAAGGTTCTGGTTGCGTCAGATACGTGACCAACAGCCAGCACGCTGTGGTCCAGGTGACCAAGTAAAACAAACTGTTCGGGAAGACAATATTTGTAAATAGTTTTAAGTATGCGAAACCGATTGCGGGCGCTACCATCGCGGCAATTTCTGACCAGGCGTTTACCCGCCACCAATACCACCGGAGAATCAGCACTAAACCAATTCCGGCGCCAGACTCAAGAATAAATTCCCAGGCCTGGCGAATGCTTTCAAGATAGAAGGTCACTATGCCTCCCAGTATCATCAATAACAGGGTGGTGAGCCTCGAAGCTCGAACGTAATGCGCCTCTGAAGCATTGGATTTGATGAATCGCCGATAGAAATCATTGATCACGTAGGAGCAGCCCCAATTGAGTTGAGTGCCAATCGTTGACATATAGGCCGCAAAGAAACCAGCAAGTATCAAGCCGCGCCACCCAGCAGGCACGTGATCACGAATCACCATTACGTACCCAGCTTCGCGGTCAGTGATGTCCGGATACAGCACGAGTGATGCCAGTCCGACAAGAATCCACGGCCACGGACGTAGGCAGTAGTGGGCGACTGTAAACCAAAGGGTGGCGATGAGGGAGTGGCGTTCGTTTTGCGTTGACATCATGCGCTGTGCAACGTAGCCACCCCCGCCAGGTTCTGAACCTGGATACCAACTTGCCCACCATTGAACACCAAGGAAAGCAATGAAAGATGCTAGCGGTAAGGCGATAGTCTGTACAGCGTCTATGCCATTTGTTCCGATCGTAGGGAGGAATCTAAATGTAGATTCTGGAAGAGCTGCTTGGAGACCATCGATTCCACCCACTTCTGGCAATCGTAAGGCGAACCAGGCAAGGGCAATCGTGCAGAGCATTGCCAATGCAAATTGGATGAAGTCTGTAACAACGACTCCCCATAGTCCTGACAGCGAAGTGTAGATGCCGGTGAATGCTAAACTCACAAGCACGGCAGTCAGTCGGTCCCATCCGAGCGTGACTAGAAGGATTTTCGCCATAGCGAGATTAACCCAGCCCATGATGAGAAAGTTGACTGGTAGTCCTAGGTACAATGCTCGAAAGCCCCTAAGAAAAGCTGCTGGTCGACCCGTATAACGAAGTTCTGCGAATTCAACATCTGTGACGATGCCGGCGCGTCGCCATAGTCTTGCGAAAAAGAAAACGGCAAGGGTGCTGCCTAAGGCTGCGTTCCACCATATCCAATTACCAGCAATTCCATCTCGAGCCACAATCCCTGAGACAGCCAATGGAGTATCAGCAGCAAACGTTGTAGCCACCATGGAAGTTCCTGCGAGCCACCACGGTAACGATCGACCTGAAAGAAAGAACTGCCCGACATCAGTGCTGGCACGCCGATAGTAGGCGAATCCGACGGCCAATATCACAAAGAAATACAGAGCAATAATGAACCAATCAAGAATTGTGAGTGCCATGGTTTCTTGATTACTCGGTTAGCCAATCCTCGATTACGGCGTCGTGCAACAGCGGTCGTATCGTTTGGATGTCTGAGTGAGCGTTGTTAGTGGTTGGGTAAAGACGATTTGCGAGTAGGACGATGTAAAGGTCTCTCTCAGGATCGAGCCAGAGCGATGTGCCGGTAAACCCTGTATGGCCAATTGAGGAAGGGGACATTCGCGTTCCGCAGGACGAGGTCGGAAGCATCCTATCCCAGCCGAGGGCGCGCGAACTGTTTGGCACTCCACTCCGGGTAGTGAATGCTCGAACCGTTTCGGTTCGCCCAAACACTGTTTCAGATTCGTATCCTTGGAGCATGAGGCGGGCGAACTTGCCTACAGCCGTGGCAGAACCGAACAATCCAGAATGTCCTGCAGCACTGCCTAGCGCCCAAGCGTTGTCATCGTGGACTTCTGCATGCAGAAGTCGATTTCTCCACTGGCTGAATCCGCTTGGAGCGATTCGACTTCGCCAAGTGTCTGGTGGATCGTAACGTAGGTCGTTAAGGTCTGCCCGTTTGGTGAAGGCCATAAATTGATCTGCGAGGCTCTGGCCTCCAACATCTTCAATAAGAAAGCCGAGAAGAATAAAACCTAGATCGCTGTAGATTGACTGCGAGCGGGGAACATATTCGAGTGGCAAATCGCAAATGGCTTCCTCAAATTCCTGTCGTCCTGTACAGGTGTGGTAGAGAGGTTGGTGGGCTGATAATCCACTTGAATGATCCATCAAGTCACTGATCGTAACGGTGCTTCGATCGTTGTTAGTCCACCTGGGTAATCGTAACGAAACTGGTTCATTTGTATGGAACTTGCTGGCTTCTTGGAGGCCCATCAGCAGGGTCGTTGTGGCTACGACCTTTGTTAAAGAAGCCAAATCAAAAATGGTTTCTGAATCGGTTGTTGGAGTATCTGTGTCGTAGGTGCAATGACCGAATGCTTCGTGCCAGAGAACAGTTTCAGCAGTTCCTACTTCAATTACCGCAGCTGGAAACGCTTTCATACGCACGCCGTCGTTCAGGATTGACCGTGCTCGGTCGAATCTATTCATACAGAGTTTTCACCCGAGAGGTTTCGCCGGTCGTAATTGCCCAACATTAGGCCTGACATCCATCCAATCATGAGCGTCGTAATCGACCCTATCAAAACGTACCACTGCCAGGAAATAGCTGTAAAACTCCACACCGCAATCATGATGGAAACGCCAGAGGCAATTCCTAGAGCAGCGGCTCTTTGGCCAACTTGGGTGAAAGTCCCAAGAAAAAATATCCCAAGAATAATGCCATTTGTGAATGAGGCGACGCCAAGTACTTCGTCAATGACGCGGGTAGATAACTTGATGGCTAGCAAAGCTACACTAATCTGTGCGGAAGCCCAGAAGGCGGTGGTCCAACGCGAGACGCGGAGATAGTGGCCAGCATCACGGAGATGTTTTGTGAGTGGAATGTAAAAGTCTCCTAGTGTTGCAGCAGATGAAGAGTTAAGCGATGAAGACAATGTTGACATTGCGGCTGCGAAAATTGCGGCTACAACCAGTCCGACGACTCCGCTTGGTAAATGGGTCACAATAAAGTACGGGAAGATACGGTCAGTCTGCACTTCTCCGTTGATGGTAAAAGCTGTTACATCATGCGGGGCGTAGGTTAAATAGTAATACCAGAGCATTACACCAATTAGTAAGAACAGCACAAATTGACTCGCAATCAATAGTCCGCTTCCAAGAAGAGCTTTTCTAGCCTGCGTTGTGTTCCTGCAGCAAAGGTACCTTTGCACGATTAGTTGGTCGGTTCCATGTGTAGCCATGGTCAAGAAGGCGCCGCCGATTAATCCGGACCAGAACGTATAATCTTGAGTTGCAGTTACAGTAAAGTCGAACAGTTGAAATTTGCCCGCGGCTGACGCAGCGGTAGATATCTCAGCCCAGCCTCCTGGAATTTGATTTAAGAGAATTGTTGCTGCGAGCCCAGCACCTGCGAGATAGAGTCCTAACTGGACGACGTCGGTCCAAATAACAGCGGACATTCCTCCTAGAACCGTGTAGATCACCGTGATGCTTCCGATTATCAGGATCGACAAAATCAAAAGGCTCACATTTGGTTCAAGTGTTGGGAACCAAGAATGCAGCGTTGTGACGACGCCAGGTGTTACTAAAAATAGGGTGGTCAGAACCAAACCCGTAGCAAATAATCTGAGGCCATCCGCAACGGTTCTAGTCAGTAGAAACAACAAAGAGGTAAACCTTCGCACGCTGTCGCCAAAACGATTTCCAAGTATCTCGTAGACGCTAACTAAATTTCCGCGGAAGTAGGCTGGTATAAATATCACCGTAACAGCAATACGACCCAGCAAGTAACCAAAGACTAATTGAAGAAAAGAAAAATTTCCGGAGTACGCAAGGCCAGGCACACTAATAACGCTCACAGTGCTCGTCTCAGTGGCGACAATCGAACCCATAACGGCCCACCAAGGGATATTTTTCCCAGTTGTAAAGTAGTCGCGAACGTTCTTTTGCGATCGGGAAAAATACGCACCGAACAATAAAACGCAAAATAGGTAGACGGTGAGAACGACGAGGTCTAATGCGCGCATTTAGATGAAGTTAGCATTTCGAGCATCCGATCACTCGAGTGTCCATATTCTATAAAAATTAATTCTTCGACAGTTTTAGGTTGCCAAAGGTGCATGCTACGCTTTGTATTCTATAGAAATTACTGACAAGGAGATCGGAAGTAACGACAGTAAGCTAAATCTTAGTATTTACGATGCTTGAGCTAACAGTACTATGAAGAATAAGGTTGCCATTTTTGTATGGCTTGTGATTTTAGCTAGGTGCACTGGGGCGGGCCCGGAAGAGTGGCCTGTTTATCAGGGGTTTGGCAGTAATCAATACTCTGCTCTCGGTCAGATTAATCGTTCAAACGTGCACACATTGGAGGTTGCTTGGACTTATCGAACAGGGGATAGCGATCCAGACAACCGTTCTCAAATTCAAGCGAACCCGATTGTCGTGGATGGCATTTTGTATGCGACGTCAGCTCAATTGAAGGTGTTTGCACTTGATGCTACGACAGGTCTACATCGATGGACTTTTGATCCTTTTGCTAGTTCTGCTTTAGAGACCGAAGGCCGTGGTAACGGTTACGATTTATTTGGTGCCGGTGTGAGTCGTGGCGTGACTTATTGGGAGGATGGGGAAGACCGGCGGATTTTCTCTACGGGCGGCTCGTTTCTCTACTCAATTGAAGCATCGACTGGTCAGCTCATTACAACATTTGGTAATAAAGGTGCGATTGATTTACATGATGGCCTTGGTCGCGATGTTGAAGATCTATTCATTGTTTCGAATACACCGGGTGTTGTTTATAAAGATTTGTTAATTATACCAACGCGTGTAGCAGAGGGAACGAAGGCGGCGCCAGGACACATTCGGGCCTACGACGTTCGAACGGGAGAGATTGCCTGGATCTTTCACACGATTCCCCAACCTGGTGAATTTGGTTATGACACTTGGCCCAAGGATGCCTGGAAATCCATTGGCGGTGCGAACAATTGGGCTGGGATGACGGTTGATGATGAACGTGGTGTGGTCTATGTACCCACTGGTTCGGCGACACCAGATTTTTACGGAGGTGACCGCATAGGTGCGAATCTCTTCGCCAATACGCTACTCGCTCTTGACGCGTCGACCGGACACTTAATCTGGCATTATCAAATTGTTCGACACGACCTCTGGGATCGCGATCTACCAGCACCTCCGAACCTTGTTAGTGTTACTCATGCAGGGCAACGGCATGACGCAGTAGCGCAGATTACAAAATCTGGCCATGTTTTCCTATTTGATCGGGATACTGGTGAGCCCTTGTTTCCTATAGAGGAACGCCAAACACCGCCGTCTGATCTTTCTGGTGAGGTTGCGTGGAAGACGCAGCCGGTTCCACTGAAGCCTCCGGCGTTTTCGCGTCAAGTGTTCTTGCAGGATGACGTAACCGATATTTCTTCAAACGCAACGTCTGAAGCATTGGAACAGTTATCACGTGTTCGTACGGGTGATCCTTTTACTCCACCCAGTCGTGAAGGAACCATAATTTTTCCCGGATATGACGGTGGAGGGGAATGGGGTGGTGCGGCCGTCGATCCCAATGGCATTCTTTATGTAAATGCCAACGAGATGCCGTGGATTCTCAGAATGATTGAACTCGAAAACGATATGCAAAATCCTGGTCACGCGGTTTATTCTAACGAATGTCTCTATTGCCATGGTGTTGATGGCCGAGGTGATCCTTTAGGAGTTCATCCCTCACTCGTCGATGTGCCAATGAAGTTGACGAAGTCAACTGTCGCTAGAATCATTACCCGTGGTGTAGGTGTGATGCCGTCACACGAGTACCTTTCCGAGCAAGAAGTTGATGACCTAGTGGCGTACCTATTTAGTGAGGATGCTTTGCTTTCTCGCGATAACAAAGAGAGAAAACCAGTCCAAGAGACTAGCAATGCAAACTACAGCTCGACTGGGTATGTTCGGTTTCTTGACTCAAATGGATATCCGGCGATTAAACCACCTTGGGGAACGCTGACTGCGATCGATCTTAATATAGGTGACATCCTTTGGCAGGTTACGTTGGGTGAATTTGAATTGTTAACTCAAAAAGGGTTTTCACCGACTGGCACTGAAAATTATGGAGGTCCAATTGTGACGGCAGGTGGACTCCTATTTATTGCGGCGACGAAGGATGAAAGATTTCGGGGATTTGATATACGGGATGGCGCACTTCTGTGGGAAACTAAATTACCAGCTGGCGGATATGCAACACCCGCCACGTATATGATTGATGGACGACAATTTGTGGTTGTTGCAGCGGGTGGTGGCAAGATGGGTACGAAGTCTAGTGATGCGTACGTTGCATTCGCTTTGCCAGACGACTAGTAAAGTGTGAAGTATTGTGAAGAAAGACCTCAGATATTTTCTTCGGTATATCGAGAAGCATGCGCCTGAACTGTTGATGCAAGTGCCTGGTGAGGTGAATCCTCGTTGGGAGCTGTCGGCAGTACAAAAGCGTCTCGAAGTGGACCGGAGACTGCCGGTGCTTCAATTTCAAAAAGTGATCGGCTCTACAATGCCGGTTATTTCTAATTTATTTGCGAGCAAGACCCACTTAGCGCTTGCCCTTGAAACGACTCCGGAAAAAGTTATTCCACGGTTTACAGATGCTCAAGTTAACGGTCTTGCTCCACGTAATGTTAAGAGTGGACCTGTTAAGGATGTGGTTTTGGCGGGCGATAATGTCGACCTGAACGTCTTGCCGATAGTGACCCATTGCGAAAAGGATGCCGGTCCTTATCTCTCGTCAGGTGTGACAATTATGCGGGACCCGGTATCAGGATCCTTGAATGCAGGCATCTATCGAAATCTAGTCACATCGCCGACGACATTAACCATGAATATGGCGCCGTTGTGTCATGGATCAGAAATAGCTGCCGACGCAGAAAAAGCTAAACATCATGTGGAAGCAGCGATTGTCGTTGGGCATCATCCAGCCTTAGCTATTTCCTCGCAGCAGAGAGGTCAACGGAGTGAGCTGGAACTCAACACGATGGGGGCCTTACTGGAGGAACCCTTGGATATGGTACCTGCGGAAACGATTGACTTGCCTGTCCCGGCCGATGCAGAAATTGTCATAGAGGGTCGAATCAGAACTGACGCGTGGGCCGATGATGGACCCTTTGGAGATTACTGGCTCTATTATGCACCACCGAAGCCAGCACGAATTTTCGAGGTTACCGCAATTACTCATCGGCGGGACGCAATCTTCCACGATATCTTTAGCGTAGGTCCGGAACATTTGACTCTATTTTCCCTTGGTATGGAGGGGGTCGTGTTCTCTCAACTTAAGCAGCTTGTACCGGACCTCATAGCGATCAATGTCCCAGTCTGTGGTTCCGGCAACCTAGTTTATGTGCAGATTCGAAAAGGTCTCGACGGACAGGGGGTCAATGCAGCAATAGCAGCACTCGGTGCTTACAGGTTTAAGTGTGCCGTAGTTGTGGATGAAGACGTGGATATTAATGATGATGGAAAGGTCCTCTGGGCGATGATGACGCGAACACAGGCTGATCGCTCCATTTTTATGATTCCTGGTTCTTACGTATCACGAGTTGACCCTACGGGGTACCCTGCATGGCAAACAGGTAATGAAGGGGCACCCTTGCTTAGTACCCGTCTTGGTATCGACGCAACTAAACCTCTCGATCCGGCATTTCCTGAAGTGGCGGAGCCTCCAAGTGAGTTGTGGAAAAATTTGGATTTGAAACGGTATTTAAAATGAGAGCGGTTCGGGTATTTGGCTGCGTTCTTGCGCTGTTTGCCTCTCTTTCCTTGTCGATTAAATCTACGCAAGAAAATCTGAAGTCAATCACCTTTCTAACAAATTATGTTTTTATCGGGCGCCACGCGCCATTTTTTGTCGGTAAGGAAAAGGGTTTTTATCGAGAGGCAGGGTTTGATATCAATATCCTACCAGCGACTGGGAGTGCGTTTGTTATTACTGCACTGGAGGGGCGTCAAGCTGACTATGGCATGGTTGAGGCTGCGTCCTTGGTGCAGGCGATTGCTCAAGGCGCTTCCGTAAAGGCGTTCGGTGTATATATGGATCAGAGCACCAGCGGACTTGCTTCGCTGGATCCGTATCCAACATTAGAAAGTCTTACAGGTAAGACTGTCGCTGCTTCTCTGACAGACAGTGCACGAGTGATTCTGCCAAGTGTTCTCGCCGAGGGTCAATTGAACGAATCAACCATTGACTGGCTGAC
>Ga0315318_10000359_pt1 | contig 18322 bp, 13 predicted proteins | sample M1200m3416metaG_FD_203703 | JGI IMG/M metagenome (GOLD analysis project Ga0315318, IMG submission 203703) | Ammonia-oxidizing marine archaeal communities from Monterey Bay, California, United States - M1 200m 3416 | ecosystem: Environmental > Aquatic > Marine > Coastal | place: USA: California... | reverse complement strand
CAATACACTGAGACATTGAATGGTAGCTCGAAATATTAAGTTTCCCAGACTCTACTCTACAGTTCGCACGATCGGATACACAGCGGCACCTACAAGCACCTCGTCAAGCAGATTCCAATTGACGAAACCGTCGTCAGACATAGGCTCAAGCAACATAAAAACCAATCGACCAAGCGGCTGATCAAGTGGCACGACTCTCGTACCAGCTGCCAACACAGCCTGTGTTAACTCGTATGAACCAGTTAGGGTTCGTTCGCGATGCCCTTGAAATTCACGATCAGCACTGGAAGTTGATCCAATCTGAAATTGTTCAACCTCCCGTGTAGACTCTGCGTCAAGCGACTCTGTGTGAATTCCATGCGCTTCCAGTCGTTCAATAACATTTTCGAGATTGGAGGGAACATAGTAGGCGCGGGGAACCCGTTCAAGTGCCGACGCGGCGAACGTTCCATACTCATACATCGATGTGGTTGTCTGGATGTCGAGACGTCGAAGCATTTGTTGTCCAGTATAGGGATGCCGCTCTGACATCACCTCGCCAAGTAAAATGTCGACCGGCTCCACCGATTGTTTGAATCCAGCTCGTACAGTAAGTTGCTGTCCAATAATCGATTCGTCATTGGCAGACTCAACAACCGCACGAATCGCTTCTCCGTGCGCCTCAACATAGTTAAGAATTTCTTCAACAAAACGTTTTGTTACTGTTATGCGATCCTTAAATGGGAGGTATGAATAGGCTTCGCTCAGAATCGAGACGCGATTACGAAGGCCGCCGTAGTTATTCCCAAAACGTGGACGGTGGTCGAACGTATACCAACCAAGTGCACGTCCAGACCCAGGCCTGGGGGTGTTTCCGTAATAATAAAAATCCCACCCATAAGTATCCTTAATAGTTCGCGTTACAGTTGGTAGCAAGCGCTTGCGAAGCAAGTCCACTATTGGAATAGCGGTATTCGGATGCAAGGGTGGTGCATACGTTAGGTGATAGCCATGATAAGTGCCATTGGTTGCATGGAGATCCATCAAAACGTGCGGATCATATTCCTTAAGCATTTTCACAAATGACCGTGCCTCTGGAGATTCAAGCTTCATATGATCTCGATTCAGGTCATACCCTTGTGCGTTTGGTCGTTGGCCTACACCACCAATTGGACCGTGCTGACGACTACGATGGGTTAACGCAATCCGCTCGTTGCCATCTGCGTTATAAATCGGGGCAACCAGCAAGAGCATTGTTTCAAGCCACTCACGATGCTCGCCGTTCGCCAGCTCACGAAGCAACATGAGCGTTGCTTCTTTCCCTTCGACTTCACCACCGTGAATGTTGCCTTGAATGTAAACTCGCGTGAGGTTGCTTTGTCGAATCGCCGCAGGACTCATTTCATGCAGCTCACCAACAACTGCTAATAAGAGCGGGCGACCTTCATTTGAGTAACCGAAGCGATGAACCGTAATGTCTGGTGAGGATTCTGCAATACTTTGCAAAAACAGTGAAGCTTCATCATACCTGGTCGTCTCGGTATAACCTGACTCTTCCGCTCGTGTCAGCAACCCGTTAGCCGGTTGCGCCTCTACCTGCCAGACAGTTGTCAGCAATACAGCTAACGTTAATAGCGGAAAAGAGCGATGCCGTCTTAAATTGAATTTACGCATTGTTTATGTCACGTCAGCTGTAATGACCGACCACATTTCATCTCGCCACACACAATCAATCCCCACAAATCCCGCTTCCTGCAATAAGTGGAAGTGAGCGGCCAGTGGCGTGTGATGGTCGTGTGCTTTCGCGTGGTCCAAGAGGCCCTGAATCTCCGCATCCGTACAGTTGCCTGGCGCTCGCTCGAAGTCAAGCATACCTTGCCACATCCGTGCATGGTTTGCCTCGGTTCCACCACTGAGTTGATCAACAAATCGAAACGTGCCTCCCGATTTGATCGATTCACGCACACGACGAAACAAAGCGCCCTTGTCTTCCACGTGATGCAGGCTAATTGACGACGTGACGACATCGAACTGGTCAACTCCCATGTTGTACTCTTCAAACCGCGCTGTCACGAACGTCGCACGACGCGCCGTTTCTGGAAAGTCCTCTTGTACACGCGCGCGGGTTAACTCAACCATCTCCTCAGATGCGTCGACGAATGTGAACTCGCAATCAGGCACATGCCGGACGAGTGGTACCGATAACCCGCCTGAGCCGCAACCCAGTTCAAGGACGGTTTGCGGATGCCGCGGAAGATACTTGATTAATTTCCCGATCATTGCATCATAGCAAGGCACGGAACGATGAATCAGGGAGTCGTACTCAAAGCCCATCGCACCGAAATAATCTGAAGCCGTCTTTGAGGAATCGCTCATTAAACTCGCTTTATTTCGCGTATTACCCGCTAAAAAACCTTCGGTGAAGAACGAAACCATTCATGGCGTCGTCAAGTGACCAGGTGTCACATGGTCCAACGAGCTGCACTAAACCACAGAACGGTCCCAAAAAGCGCCAAAGCTGCATGTGTTTCCCATGCGATTAAACCGGAAAAAACAAAAAATGCTGGCACCAGCACGAGTCCAAGGCCCGCACATGCAACTACCCGTGCAACCCAGATCACCTCACCTCCTGCACGATTCCACCTAGCTTCCTCTGCTGTTGGATATAGCAGAACAGTATGTAAAAACCCACAGCAAGAAACCAGCCAGGCAAACCAAGAAAAAAGATTTCCATAGGCAAGAAGGCACAAACTGCCAGCGTTCCCGTCCAAGTCAAGGCAGCAGGCCAACTAAATTGCAGTCCGTGGAGCTCCGCGAAGTACGACTGTAGCCCCATCCTTGGTAGCAACCAAAAATCAGCAAAAATGACGACTCCCATTGGCATGAGAATTAATCCGTAAAGAGCCACAAAATCGAGTAATTGCATCATGAGTGCGGGAAACATTGCTGCGGTGGTCGTGACCGCACCTGCTGCAACAGTTACCTTCCAGCGTTTCCAGTTTGGTGTTGCAGTTTGAAGTGCCAAGCCTGCACGATAGAGTGTCGGATTGGCTGTCGTCCACCCCGCAACAACAACCGCAATGGCACCTGTAACACCAATGCCCATATAGGCGATGGGTCCCGGCGCGATCTCACCTAGAGCAGCCGCGCATAATATTCCGGAGGCGACCCAGGCAACGAAGTGACCCAAGTACATTCCGAAGGCGCTCAAGAACCCGTGGGTCCAATGCCGCGCATACCGGAGAATGGTCAAGTCAGCCATACCGATATGCATCGCCATGTTGCAGAACCAGGCAAAAAACATCACATGCCAAAACGTGAATTTTGATTGACCCGCCAGCGGCACACCAGTCCAAATCCGTTCGTTTGCTACGAGCCAAAATTCCCCGAATGAACTAACACCCAGTTGTTGCAAAACGGCAACCGCAGAGGCCACAAATACCGCTAACATCCACGGCCACGCAACCTTTGAAAATCCGGTAATTCGGTCAAACCCCAGAACCGCAAATCCTGTAACAACCGCTCCAACTAAGCCCACAACGATCACCCACGACACACTATTCGGATAACGATCATTTAAGCCTGGCATCGTCATATCAAAGGGAAGACCAACAGCCGTTGCTGCTACTGAGATCATTGCACCCGCTAAAAAACAGAACATCAGTGCGTTTACAATGTTGTAGACAAACAGGAGCTGTGGGCCGGTGATCTTGCGGAGCTGCCAGTAGAGGTTTAACCGAGTTCGGACAGCGATTGGGGCAACAAAGAACGCCCAGCTCAACACGGCCAGGAGGTTGCCGACAATTAAGCCTCCGAATAAATCGGTAGCGGTCACACCGTGTGCCACAAACAGTGGACCAATAACAAATTCAGTACCCGCTATATGTTCCCCAGCGAAAAGCGCAACAAACGTGCCTGAACCTTGGATACGATCTGCACTTACTGGTTGCCGGTCGAATTCGTTTATGGCATCCAGTTTTGCGGTTAATGACATGAATCGCATTTAGATGGCGTCTACCGTGAAGAACTCGGACATTCACGGATCAGTGACACGGATTTCGAACACGGATGGCCACAATTTACCCGTCACAAACAGGCGGTCGCCCTCAGCATCATAGGCAATGCCATTTAAAACACCTTCGGGATCTATCAGGTAATCTTGAGGCAATAACCCTGACAAATCAATCCTACCGTTAACCGAACCAGACTCTGGATCGATCTGCAGGATCTCGTCTTGATGCCACACGTTTGCCCAAATCTCTCCGTTGATAAATTCCAGCTCATTGAGTTGATCGATGGGTCCTAAACTGTCATGGACGAGAACGCGACGCGCTTCAGTGAATGACTGAGGATCAAGAAAATACAGCCACGCCGATCCATCACTCATCACCAGATGGCGACCGTCGTGAGTTAACCCCCATCCCTCCGTGTTGTAACTAAATTGTCCGCGACGTTCGAAGGTGTCAGCGTCATAAATAAAGCCCGTATGAGCAACCCAGGTTAGCTGGTACAGTAAGCCGCCAAACTCCGTAATCCCTTCACCAAATAACCATGAGGGAAGGTCGACTTGTTCGACGATACGACTTGTCTCAAGCTCTATTTTCCGGATTGATGAACGACCGTAACGTCCAGTACCCTCCACGAGAAAGCCATCGTCAAAATACAGCCCCTGGGTGAAAGCTTCTGGATCGTGTGGATACACATTAATGACTTCATATCCCTTGCTAGAAGCTCTCTGGGCTCCCCCTAAGACAGATGACTGGAGTACTAAACTACACGTCACAACAACAATGATCGCAAACGACAGCATTGTGGACGTCCAGCGCACAGGTATCGGCCCTTCGGACTTGAACATTTGTTTTGAGCGAATCGCCCTCAAATCGCACCCGTCGTTTTGTGCTGCATTAATCATCAGCCACACTCTGGGCACGTAATACCTGTTCAAGTCGCCCGATGTAGTCACTAAGCATGCTATTCAACTCCTGATAACGATCAACAGCATCCTGGCCAGGCTGTTGATCGGCTCGCGTCAAGCCCGAGTACAAATAGTTAAGCTGATCGACTAACATCGGTCGAGAATATCGGCGTGATGCGGTTACTAGCTGATCTCGGATCTCGAGGAGCGCTTGCATAACATCATCAGGCGAGTTGGCCTGCGCTTCGTCCAACTTAGCCACAGCTAGACGCGCGTCACTCAGTGCGTTTCTCACGTCGAGACTCAGTTTTACCTGCGCCTGTACGTTCGCTACGGTGACCGTGCCTTCTTCTTCAATCCGAGGGTCCATCAATACTTCAAACGATACGACCTGACTCCAACTTCCAACTGAAAGTCGTGCTTGGTATAAACCAGGCACAACCATTGGCCCATTCCCACCCGACTGTTGTAAGGATTGAGACCATGGCCCGGCGTGTCGCAGATCCCAGGCAAAGCGGTGCATGCCCGCTGTCTTTGGTAGCTGTGGCGTACCAGCACCGGCAAGTGACCAGTTCCCCATTCGAATAGAATCAGAAAATTGAATTGCGCTGTTCGCTTGCTCGCTTGAAAACGCACGCACCACATCGCCGTTAGCATTCAATATCTCAAGGCGAACCTCACCGGAAGGTTCAGACGCAAGATAGTAATCAACGCGTGCGCCGGGACTAGGATATTGGGGTTCATCCGGACCAGGGTCGCGGAACCTTCGTGCAGCATAGAGGCGATACGGGTCGCGTACTTCGTACAGATGCACCTCAGAAGCGGCAACCTCGTCCGACACTTCGTGCAATGGCAGCAGATTATACAGAATCCAAAAACCGCGTCCCATCGTCGACAACACTAGGTCTTGACTCACGATTTTCATGTCGGAAACTGGGGTGGCCGGAAGGTTAAGTTGCAATGACTGCCACTGCGTCCCTGCATCGAACGATATGAACATGCCAAACTCTGTACCGGCATAGAGTAAGCCTTCACGATCCGGATCTTCTCGAACAACGCGTACAGGATGATCTGCCGGAATGCCATTATTGCCTGTGGTGATTCGTGTCCAGCTATCACCGTAATCCTTTGTTCGATACACATACGGCGAGAAATCACCGAGTTGGTAGCGTAAAATCGCAACATACGCCGTAGCCGGATCATGAGGCGACACCTCAATGGTTTGAACGCGGCCATAGGCGCCAAGATTCGGAGGGGTAACGTCGGTCCACGTTTGTCCATTATTGCGTGTCACGTGAACCGGTCCGTCATTAGCGCCCACCCAGATCACACCTTTTTCATGCGGTGATTCCTGAATTTCATAGATGACGCTAAAATGTTCTTCACCGGTAACATCAATGGTGATTGGCGACCCAGACACTACCTGTGTTTCTGGCGTGAACGCTGTTAGGTCTGGTGAAATCGTTTCCCACGTCTGCCCACCATCCTCGGTCACGTGCACAAACTGCGAAGTGTGATACACGCGATTCGGATCATGCGGAGATACATGAATTGGGGCAACCCGTTGAAACCGATAGGCTAAGTCGCGCGGGTTATGTCCATAAATGTTCCAGAAGCCAACGTAGTACTGTTGTTCCTGTCCTGTCCGTCGATTAAAGAGTCCAAATCGACCCTTGCAGTTCGCATAAACAATGTCCGGATCATCCGGCTTCGGTACAACTGGTCCGGTCTCACAACCACCAACCGATTCCCAGAGTGCCGTGTGCCCGCCAGGCATTCGCCGTGGCGGTAAACTTGGCATTGAAATTGTCGAGTTATCTTGTTGACCTGCAAATAACCGATATGGAAATTCCTCGCTAATATCAACCTGGTATAGTTCCGCCGTCGGCTGATTATCCTGAGTAGACCAAGTCCTGCCACCATTAACAGTGACATTAGCACCGCCATCATTCGACTGAATAAAAATGTCTGGGTTGTCTGGATTGATCCACATGTCATGGTTATCGCCGTGCGGTACGGTAACGCGACTCCATGTTTGACCAGCATCCTGAGACATCCACTGCCCTTCAGCCATACCCCATAGGATGTCTGGGTTCGTCGGATGCGCTTCGAGATTGCAGTAGTAGAACGGCCTATTAATAATGGGCTGGAAATCTGTTACCTGCTCCCAACGTGCTCCCCGATCATCAGAACGGTAGACACCACCTTCACTTGACGGTGCTTCAATCAAGACGTAGACGCGGTCAGGGTCGGCTGCTGATACCGCGAGATCAGCCTTACCGCGCAAGCCGGTTGGTAATCCGGCGGTTAATGGCAGCCAGTTATCACCACCATCGGATGATTTGTAGACGCCACCTTCGTATCCGCCACTAATAATGGTCCAAGGTTTCCGCTCAGCCAGCCACATTGTGGCGTAGATCTCATCAGGGTTGTCTGGCACAAACTCCAGGTCGACGGCTCCAGTCTGTTCGGAGATAAACAGCACTTGCTCCCATGACTGACCGCCATCCCGTGTTCGATATACGCCTCGATCGGGATTCGCAATAAATGGATTACCAATCGCTGCTACATAGACAAGGTCAGGATTGCGTGGGTGAATCAAGACCGCACCTGAATTACCAGTAGCAGTAAGACCTACATGCTGCCAAGTGGTCCCCGCATCTATCGACTTATAAACACCTTTCCCGATAATGACGTTACTCCGTAAACCGTCCGAACCAGTGGCAACATAAATAATGTTTGGATCAGACTCCGCGACACTAATGGCACCAACTGAACCAGTTGCGAAATAGCCATCTGAAATGTTGTGCCAACGCTGGCCATAATCTGTCGTCTTCCAGACGCCTCCACCAGTCGCGCCCATATAGAAGGTCGACGGTTGATCCCGATGACCAGCAACCGCAGTAACACGTCCGCCACGCGACGGTCCAATCATTCGGTACTCCAACCCCTCGAAGAGATTCGGAGAAAACACGTCCTGCGCGACGAGGCTTCCTGGGCTGGCTGTCAAGATAACCAGCGACATAACTAGTTTCAAATATAGACGCATGAATTCGTGCCTCCCTCGGCAAATAATGTCGTGATGTTAGATTGACACGGATAAAAATGACAAGCGTTACCTTAATTAAGTTGCAAACCTACTAATCTTCGATAGATGCTCGGGGCGCCCGCACGTTGGGCTCGGCCTGACCCAAATTAGGTCTTGGAAAAATTAGATGCATCAGCCAGACCAACCCTAGAATAATCAGTCCAAGAATCGTCCACCGTGTAAAGATTTCAAACAAGGCCATATTAACCTCTGGCAACTGAAATCGAAATGGGTACTGCGACAGTTGGAGCGCACGTTCACTAGTCCAGTGCCAAGCCGTATGGATCACAATGACCGACAAGAGAATTGTGCCTATGCGATCCCCTACTACAAATCGAAATAACAATCCGAGTGTCGGTACAAGTACTAGGAGAACGAGCAATTGGCCAAGCTCAACACCGAGATTAAAAGACAGCAGTGACATAAGGAGGTGAGATCCTGCAAACTGCAGCGTCTCACGCAAGGCAAACGAGAATCCAAAACCGTGTACGAGGCCAAAAGCAAAAGTAATAAGCCATCGACGTTGAAACGTAATACCGACAATGTTTTCAATTGCCATGTAGACGATGGACAACGCAATGATTGTTTCGACGAACGGTGGAAACCAGATGGCATCGGGTGCCAAATCAAAGGCAGATGCAATCAGGGTCACCGAATGGGCAACGGTGAAGGACGTGACAATCGCCACCAAAGGACCAAACCGTCTAATAGGAATGACGAGACATGCCAAAAAAAGCAGGTGGTCGATTCCATCAAGAATATGTTCAAAACCGAGAACCACAAAGCGAAGCATCGCCTGATGCCAGCGAGGATCGAGGCGAACTAGGCCAGGATTCCCGGAATACTCAAAAGGCCGCACTGTCCCATCAGGCAACACAAGTCTCAGAACAGTAATTGTTCGCAGTCCTAAGCGTGCAAGAGTTAAGTCGGTTGAGAATGCGGATTCGTCCGAGTCAATCGTGTACTCAAAAAGCGCATCAAACATCGCGTCACGCCAGAAAACTCCCGGGTCGGTGGGCAACCGTGGACCCATGACCCGCGCTAAGGCTTCGTCGTAGGTTGCAAAAGATCGATCATCAGGAAGCGACACCTGAATCTTGACGAGACGTTGGTCGGTCAGCAACCTGTCTTCTTCGTAGACAGTTAACTCATCACCGACCCACAGCATAATTGCATCGCGAAGCATGGAGTCAGCCGCCGCAATATCAAGATTGCCTTGCTCGTTTTGCGGAAAGTTAAAATCCTGCATCGCCTCAAGCGGCACTCGAACAAGCAAGCGCAGACGTTGTCCTTCTGCTTTAACGAATGCCTGGACTGTCACATCGGCGGGAATGTCATGACCGGCCGGCCGGGATGACATTATGAGGGTCATCCCTAAGACCAGGACCAGCATGAAACGGGGCGTGCGAGCCCTCAAGTGTTGGCACATGGACAAATCACGGTAACTATTTGTTTTTAAGCTTGATACAGCCCTATGGCCGAACCCACGCACGCCAGCAATCCACTTGATTCCGTTATTAAAAGAATTTCGCTGCATCTGGACCAATCGCCAGTATACTTGTCGGCGCTGTCGACGACTAAGGGCCACTGCGGAATTGGTGGTTAAAGGTCGTTTTTTCGTAAGGGAGGACAGGATGAGGCGAAAACGGAATCTTTTCATCGGGTCGTCGTTGTTGGCCCTCATAATCGCGTGCGGCGCTGAGCAACCCGTCGTAGACGAGGCCGCGGACGAGCAGGCAACGGGCGGAAAAATGGCTCCAATGTTTGAAGTCGATCCGTTGTGGCCGAAGAATTTACCGAATCACTGGCTCATGGGTGCAACGATCGGCGTCGACGTCGATTCCCAGGATCACATCTGGATCGTGCATCGCAATACCCCAGACCAGTTCGCAGCAAGGACCGAGGTTGGGCTTGTACAGGATCCACCACTAAGTGAATGCTGTGCACCAGGCCCACCCGTTCTTGAATTCGATCAGGAGGGTAACCTCGTTGGACATTGGGGCGGTCCGGGCACAGAAACAGGAGATTACGTGTGGCCCGAATCGAATCATGGGATTACCATCGACCACATGGATAATGTCTGGATTGGTGGTAATGGTCGGGCAGACTCTCACGTCCTGAAGTTTGCGAGAGACGGCACTTTCCTGATGTCGGTAGGAAAATACGGTGCCCGCCTAGTGGGCGAAGAACTCGTCCGCGATAGTCACGATATGGAAAGTTTTGGGCGCGTTGCTAAAATCGGCATCGACGCAGAGGCGAACGAAGCGTACTTCGCCGACGGCTATTTCAACAAACGTGTTGCCGTCGTCGACATGGACTCTGGAGAGATCAAGCGCTATTGGGGCGCCTATGGCAACGAACCGGACGATGAATTAGATCTCGGTCGTTACTCACCGGATAGTGAACCAGCTTCACAATTCAGAGGACCGGTCCACTGTTCTGAAATTTCTAATGACGGGTACGTGTACGTTTGCGATCGAGCCGCCGATCGGATCCAGGTATTCCAAAAAGATGGTTCGTTTGTGAAGGAAGTGTTCATTGCCCCAGAAACCCTGTCACAAGGGTCGACATGGGACCTCGACTTCTCTCCTGACCCCGAACAAACCTATCTCTACCTCGCTGATGGGCAAAACATGAAGGTCTACATTATCGAGCGCGAAACGATGGAAGTGCTGACAGCCTTTGGAGATGGTGGGCGTCAACCTGGTATGTTCTTCGCGGTCCATAGCATCGCCGTCGATTCGGATGGCAACATCTACACGACAGAGACGTACCAAGGTAGACGCGTTCAAAAATTTGTCTACAAGGGACTCGGGCCGATCCCTGCTGGCGCTGAGGGCTTGAATAGCCAAGGCCCTGTGTGGCCAAGTCAGTAAGCCAATTGCTTTGAGTGTTCCTTAACATTCGATGGCCCGGGTATCTCGTAGAGGTGCCCGGGCCATCGTCGTCTTTATGTCTGGTTAGGCAACGCTTACCACAGAACCCCAGCAGTTGACGAACGGCATCAAGGTCTCAGGAGGTGTGCGGTGTGGCGAATGTTCTACATAATAGTCATTCTTGGGACACTGTCAGTCCCTGCTGCCAGCAATCAACAAAGCACAGGCCTTCAGTTCATTGACCACACGATCGCGACTGATTTAGGTGGTGGTTATCAGGTCGTCGCCACTGACATGAATTCAGATGGTCGTCCTGATCTGATTGCTCTTGCCCCAAGATTGAATGAGTTGATCTGGTTTGAAAATCCAAGCTGGGCGCGTCATGTCATCGCAAGCAACCTCTCCGGCATGATCAATCTTGCAACACACGACCTGAACGGTGACGGAATTCCTGAGATCGCATTGGCCAGCGGATTTTCAACGGTTGCGGCACGGAGTCAAGGCGACCTATCAATTTTAAGTAAGAGCGATAATCCAGATAAACAGTGGTTGGTAAATCGTATTGACCGCATTCCAACATCACATCGACTTCGTTGGATCGACCTAGACGGTCATGGAAACATGCACCTTGTTAACGCGCCCCTGATTGGACAAGAAAGCGTAGCACCCGATTACCACGGCACCACACCAATCTATATCTATGACACTGATAACTGGCAACGTTCGGTACTCTCTAATGATAACGGCGTTGTCCATGGTATTCACCAAACAGCATGGGACGAAGTTCCTGCTCAAGTATTACTGAGTGCAAGTTTTCTGGGTATCCATTTGCATCAATACGCGGATGGGGTTTGGAAACGCACGCGTGTCCACTCAGGCAACTCAGCAAATTGGCCGGCAAGTGGATCCAGTGATGTCAGCGTTGGGCAAAGTAACAACAGCCACTACCTGGCTTCCATCGAACCGTGGCACGGACATGAAGTCGTGGTATACAACAAGACTGATACAACATGGCAACGGCAAGTCATCGACGAAAGCCTGACGGATGGTCACACGATAGTCACCGGAGACTTTGATGGAGACGGTGTGGATGAAATCGTGGCTGGTGCAAGACGCGGCAAGCAAGTATTACTCTACCGCTTATCAGAGTTGAACAACTGGACACGACAACTTATCGACGCGGGGACAATTGCAGCCGCTGGCTGTGCCACTGCGGACCTCAATCTTGACGGTTTGCTTGACCTAACCTGCATCGGTTCGGAAACCGCCAACCTAAAATGGTACGAAAACGTTAGTGGAAGGCTCAACTAGGACAGATTGCAACGGGCCTCAGACTCTTAATAAATATCTACGTACAGCACCACCGACGGGCAATTTCAATATACGCCTCAAGCGACATCTCAAGGTTGGATACGAAACAATACTCATCCGTCTTATGAGCCTGCGTCGTCTCACCAGGCCCCAGAATGATCGTCGGTGGGTCTCCATACGCAGTCTTCAAGTTTGATCCATCAGTAAAGTAAGTAACACCAGCAGGACTCGGACGGCGACCCAAGCACTCAGTCATCACTTCGTATACGTCTTGCACCCATTCGTCCCCAACATCAGTTATTAGACTGGCTTCACTTTGTAATAGTGTGACGGTGGCCTCTGTACCGGCGACTTCCTGTAGTCGAGTCTTTATGTCATGAGCGTCCTGACCAGGAATTGTTCGGATATCGATACCTAACCGTGCTTGATCGGGAACCGAGTTAATGTTGATCCCGCCAGTTATCGTGCCAATGTTTAACGTAGGAGCACCGAGAATATCGTGAGGATCGACACCAAAATTGAAGGACTGAAGTCGCTGCACGACTTCGGCCACCTTGTGAATCGCGTTATCGCCTTGTTCAGGCATGGAGGCATGCGCGGTAATGCCAGCGGTAATGATTTCGTACCGTGCAACTCCCTTGTGACCGATTAGTGGTTGATTTGCCGTGGGTTCACCGACCACGATGGCACCGGCTTCACCCAACACCTCCCCACCAAGGCCAGCCAAATAGCGCGATCCCTGACAACCAGTTTCCTCGCCGGCTGTCAAAACCAGCACGATGTCAGCGACCCGCCGTTTGAGCTCAGACATCCGCCGCCCCATCAACAATATGGTGGCAATCGCCGCCTTCATGTCGCTCGTTCCTCGTCCATAAAACCGATTACCGTCCATTTCGCCAGCAAATGGATCCATGCTCCAGTTCATCTTGCCGAGTGGCACAGTATCGAGGTGCCCTGTAAAGCAGATGGGAGGCTTTGCACCACTACCTACAAGGCGTGCCACTAGACTGGTGCGTTGTGTTCCAAATTCATGGTAATCAACGTGAAAGCCGCTCTCTTCGAGGAAGCCGCCCACATAGTGGGCACAGGTTCGCTCGTCGCCTGGAGGATTAATTGTGTCGAAGGCCAGTAGGCTACGAGTTAACGAAACCGGATTGGTGTCAGTCATGACTGAGGCTGATGAGCACCGTCACTGCTTTTCAGCAGCCTGTTGCGCTTCTTCAATAAACATCTGCCACTGTGTCTGAGAAGCTGGATCCCAAATTTTTGCCATATCTGCACGGGCGACCTCATCCAATTCTCCGAGTCTTAGTGTGCGATACAGGTAAACGAATGCCGATGCCCGCATGTTAGCAAAGCAATGCACGAAGACACTGCGATCTTCATTCGCCTTCATAACATCCATAAACAACTGAAGATCACGCTGGCTCGGGTCTTCCCACGAAACAGGAATGTGCACATACGTCATCCCCTGTTGCGTGACCAAATAGCCTTCAAGGAGGTTCCGTTCTTCACGGGCAGGGCCAAGGTTGACCACCACATCGTAGCCTGCTTGCTTAACTGCAAGGACTTGACTATCAGTAATCTGACCCGCCGTCCCTAACCGCTCGGAAATTCGAAGATAAGCACGCACATCCGCCAGGTTAGTGTCGGACTGAGCCTCCAGTAATGGCAGAGGCATGAAAAACAGCAAATAAACAAAAATCCATCGCAACATGATTGCCTTCATCATAACTCGTGATAATCCCTAGGTTTCAACATAAAAACCGAGCAAGAGTGTGTTAGGTTTACCGCAAGCACACTACGTCAGCTGGCAATATGTTTACTCGTCAATGATTGATCAACCATCTGAAGCTGGTTCGTCGGTAGGTATGTCTTTATTCGTAGACTGTTCTGGAGGTGTCCGTGTCTAGAAGAATTCTTGATCTCATCCTTTTGGTCGCAATGTTCACGTTTTTCGTAATCAATCCCATACCAGCAGGCGCACAAGGCCTGCCGACCATTGAAGAAAAAACGGCCAGCATGGACGTAATACACGGCTACTTCCCTATGTATTGGGACGATAGCACCGGAACGCTGTGGCTAGAGATTTCTCGTTTCGACACTGAAGAACTCTATCTATCAGGACTCTCAGCGGGTCTTGGGTCGAATGACATCGGACTCGACCGAGGGCAAACGCGGTCTCGACTCGTTGTTTTTGAGCGAGTTGGCCCGAAAATCTTGATGGTCCAGCGAAACTATCAGTTCCGCGCCGACAGTGACAATCTTGACGAGCAGCGCGCGGTCGAGGATGCTTTTGCCAAGTCAATTCTGTGGGGCTTCACGGTTACTGCAGAAACGAACGATCGAGTGCTTGTAAACACAACTGATTTTCTCCTACGCGATACGCACGGTGTAATCCCTCGATTGCGGCAAGACGGGCAGTACCGAGTCGATCAATCTCGAAGTGCCGTACACCTACCACGGACGAAAGGCTTCCCACAAAACACGGAAATTGACGTGACCGTCACCTTCACGACTCAACTGCAACCTCGAACTTTTGGAAGCCGAAATGAACGAAGGCAGGGAGTGGCTGATGTCACTCCAGCAGCTGACGCGGTGACACTCCGGCAACACCACTCACTAGTGCAATTGCCAGATCCAGGATACCAACCACGTTCCTACGACCCTCGGTCAGGATTTGGAAGCCTATCGTGGCAAGACTATTCCACTTCACTCGGCGACTCGATGACAAAGCGACTCATTCGGCGACACCGACTGCAAAAACGTGATCCAACTGCGTCAGTGAGCGAAGCTGTTGAGCCAATTGTCTACTATCTCGACCGTGGCACACCCGAACCTGTACGATCAGCACTGCTAGAAGGTGCACGCTGGTGGAATCAGGCATTTGAAGCTGCCGGTTATCATGATGCTTTTCGCGTCGAATTACTGCCCGAAGGTGCTGATAACTTCGATATCCGCTATAACGTAATTAACTGGGTACATCGATCGACACGTGGCTGGAGTAGTGGCGGTTCCATCACGGACCCACGCACAGGTGAGATCATCAAGGGCGTCGTTACCTTGGGCTCCCTCCGCGTGAGACAGGATTTCCTAATTGCCGAAGGACTGCTGTCTCCCTACATTAGCGGTGATGAGATGCCGTCGGAGCTTTCTGAGTTGGCGTTGGCACGTATCCGGCAACTTTCAGCCCACGAAGTAGGTCACACACTCGGACTTGGTCATAACTTCTACGCCAGTCGGGCAGGACGAATCTCGGTGCTTGATTACCCACACCCACTAATCACGTTGAATGATGACGGCGCCATCGATCTATCTGACGCCTACGACGTCGGGATTGGGGAATGGGACAAAGTCGCAATTGACTACGGTTACCAAGATTTCTCACAGAGCACCGACGAAGGGACGGCACTGAAACAGATTCTGGATCGCGCCTGGGAGCGTGACCTCATCTATTTAAGCAATCAAGATCTGGACGCTAATCCGAGAGTTCATCAATGGGCGAACGGCGTGGATCCGGCTATTGAGCTAGAACGCATGCTTGATGTGCGCCGTGCCGCACTGGACAACTTTGGCGAAGCAGCGATCAGGCGAGATATGCCTCTTGCAACCATGGAGGAAGTGTTCGTGCCGCTCTATCTCCATCACCGCTTTCAGATCGATGCGGCTGCATCAGCGCTTGGTGGAATGCACTACATATATGCAATGCGCGGCGATGGCCGAAAGCCAGTCGAGGCTGTATCCGCCGATGAGCAATACGCAGCACTTGATGCACTTATGAAGACGATCAACCCGACTGAGTTGGCGATTCCAGAAAATATCATTGATAAGCTACCTCCGCGCCCAGCGGGCTTCGGACGCCACCGAGAACTGTTCCCTCGCTACACGGGCTTGATGTTTGATCCAATATCGCCAGCCGTCGTAGCCGCCGATCATACTGTGGCAATGCTTCTACGAACTGACCGTGCGGCGAGACTGATCGCACAACATGCAATCGATCAATCTATGCCTGGGCTGAACAACGTGCTAAACGCACTGATCGCTGCGAGTTTTGATGTCACTCCAACAAACAGTTATGAAGCAGAAATCGGCCGCGCGGTCGAACGTGTGGTTGTTGATCGCATCACTCGTTTAGCAGGATTAGCAGCCATGCCACAGGTACGTGCGGTGGCATCACTTCATCTTGAGCAGTTGATAGAGCGTCTTGGTCGTGAGGCTGTGAGTAACAGTTATGAAAATGAAGCCCATAACTCGCTTCTCGCGAGAGACATCACCAGATTTTTGGAGAGGCCTGGTGAAACATTCAACCAGATGGACACGCCTCCTGAACCCCCCGGCGCACCGATCGGCGACATGGGTCTGGATTACTTAATGCCTAACCCAAGTTGCTCGGTCTGGTGGTGGGAAGTTGATGATTACCAAGATTCCACTTTCGACAAGTCACGCTAAGACAAAGTTGTATTTAAGTCTTCAGTGCCGCAGTGACGAACTCTTTGAGCTCGTCGATGGTATGACAGATGCGTACCGTGGATGGAAGATTGGGAACATCTTCAACACTCGCAACGAACGCTGCAATTGGCTTATTGTACCTGACGGCCAAATGAGCTTCACTGGAAGTGCCTGCACGACCGGGTAAGACGATGACAATGTCAGCCGTGAGGACATTGATGTGATTTCTCGATAACACATCTGTGCCTCGTTCACCCGAATATGGAAGATGTGTAGCAATCGGAATCTCTACCCACTGATTCGGATACCCAGATGGGGCCTTACCAGTCCCCCTCTTACTCGGCAAGATCCCAATGACTAGACCGTGCCGGCCTGGTGTGCCTGCAAACGCGCGGCTTACTGCTGTCATTACGCCACCGCCACCGCCTGTCAGGAGATGCACTTGTTGAGTCGCCAACCAACAACCGACAGGTTCGGTAAACTTGAGATGTTCGTCCACTCCAGACCCAATGACAGCGACGATAGGAAGGTGAGTCATGACTCAAACCATGAATCGAGTTGGGTCAAGCGCACGTATATCGAGGCTCGGCGTGGCTCCAATGACAAGCTCAGCAATCAGTTTCCCCGTAACTGGGCCGTGTGTGAGCCCTGACATCGCGTGGCCTGTTGCAACAAACACACGACCCCGGGCAGGAATTAGTCCAAGAATTGGCAGACCATCAGATGAAACCGGTCGCAATCCACACCACTCTGATCGCATCTGATCGGTACCTATTTCTTGAAGATATTCGCTGGCAGAATCGGTTAACTGTTCAAGACGCGTTCGCCGCATGGTGTGATTCAGGCCGGAAAACTCCATGGTGCCAGCCAAGCGTAAGACACCACCCATCGGCGTGCAGAAAACCGATGCCTCACCGAGCACGCAAGGAGCTTCAAGCATCGGCGCGCTACCTTCACTGATTTCCAAATCTCGGTGATAGCCTTTCCCGGGTTGGATTGGTAGCCGGCAGCCAAGCTGACGCGAGAGTTCTAAACTGTAAGCACCCGTCGCAAGCACTACCGCATCGGCTTCAATAAGATCCCCTGCAGTGGTACGAACGCCTGTCACATCGTTGGCGCGATTCTCTATAGCCGTTGCTGCTTGGCCGAGACTGAACGTGCCGCCGTACCGTTTGACACACGATGCCATCGCAAGAACGAAACGGTGTGGATTGCACATCGCAGCCTGAGGATAATAGGCGCCTCCAAGTGTTCCGTCTTGAAGTGACCTGAAACGATTACACAAGTCGTTTTCCCACAGTGCCTCCGCCTGATAACCCTGGGTACTCATCAACGACACGTCATTGTGTGCATGTTCGACACCAGCTTCTGTTCGACAAATTTCATAGTAACCGTTCCTTTGATAACCAAAGTCAAGCTCTTCCTCTTGTACTAGGGTCTCAAAAAGTGGAAGAGTCGCGTGGCCGAATGGACCAATAATGCGCATACCTTCTCTAAGGCGGGCCATCGTGCAATTAGTGCTAAAACGCAGCAGCCACAATGCCAATTTGGGATCGAAGCGCGGTTTAATGTACAGCGGTGTCCTCGAGTCGAACATCCTCTTAAGGGCCTGTTTCACTCGGTCAGGTTTATTCATCGGAGGATGGCCAGGAGCAATGACACCAGCGCTCCCATACGACGCACCTTCCCCGATTTTCCCGCGCT
>Ga0315318_10000357_pt1 | contig 18388 bp, 16 predicted proteins | sample M1200m3416metaG_FD_203703 | JGI IMG/M metagenome (GOLD analysis project Ga0315318, IMG submission 203703) | Ammonia-oxidizing marine archaeal communities from Monterey Bay, California, United States - M1 200m 3416 | ecosystem: Environmental > Aquatic > Marine > Coastal | place: USA: California... | reverse complement strand
AGCAGCTCTCCATCCCAAATCCAAATCATCATGATACAAAAATAGAAAGGAGTCTAACAATCCTATTTTATCTAAAACTTCTTTTGAAGTAAAAAGACAGGTACCAGAAGCATAACCTATTTTTTCAATATCTGTTTCTACAAGATTATCGTTTTTGCCCTTATCCTTTGCAAATCCAAAACCAAAAATATGTAACATATTACCAGTACTTTGCAAAATCTCTGTTTTGTCTAATGAAAGAATTTTTGGTTGGTATAATCCCTCTCCAAATTTACTATATGCAGAAATTAATTCTTCAATCCAATTAGGTTCTACAATTGTATCAGGATTAAGAATTATAATATAATCTCCTTTCGCTTCTCTGATTCCAATATTATTTCCTTCACAGTATCCAAAATTTTCATCGTTTTGAATCAATTTTATGTCTGAATATTTTTCTTTACATATTTTCTGACTTTCATCAGTTGAAATATTATCAACTACAATAATCTCCAAGTTTTTGTACGCTGATTTTTTGATAGACTCTATACAATTCAGTAACAATTCTCCCGCATTATAGTTCAAGACTATTACGCTAACGAGCGGATTTTCACTCATATTTCAAACATTTTTCGCTTAGATATTTACTGTTACTAATCAAAAATTTTTCTTACAAAGTAATTTTTGTCCCTTCTCCAAGCAAGAAAACTTTCTTAGTTTTATCTTTATTATTACCATGTAGATGGCAATTTGCTGAAATTATACTATCTTTGATGTTTAAACCACCGTCTATTTTACAACCAGACATTATTATGGAATTTTCTATAACAACATCAGATGATATCATTGTATCATCACCTATGCTTACATTAGGACCAATCGAAGCAGATTCATCAATCTTACAATTTTTGCCAATTATAGATGGATGACTGCCCGTTTGGTTACAAATATGCTCTAACACTTGTCTATTTGCATTTAAAATATCCTCTGGAGTACCAGTATCTTTCCAGTAATCTGTTATTGTTTCGTAACCAATATTGTCATTTTGTTTTAATAAATTATCTAACGCATCTGTTATCTCTAATTCATTCCGCCAAGATGGTTTCAAATTATCTATGACTTCAAAAATTTGTGGTGTTAACAAGTAAATGCCAGTTACTGCTAGATTTGATGTTGGTTTTTTTGGTTTTTCCGTGATTTTTATAATCTTTTCATTTTCAACATCTGCAATTCCAAATCTGCTTGGATTATCTACTTCACATAACAAAACAGTGGCATCATAATCTGATTTGGTAAAATTTTCTACAAAATTTGTAATGGGTTTTTGTATAATATTATCTCCTAGAAAAACAAGAAATTTCTCATTATTGACAAATTCCTTGCATAATCTAATTGCATGTGCAATTCCTCTAGGCTCATCTTGTTCAATATATGTAATATTTACACCAAATTTTTCTCCATTTCCATAATACTCTCTGACTTTGTTTGCACCTAGACCACCTATGATAATAGCAATATCTGTAATGCCAGCATCACAAATTGATTCAATACAATATTGTGACATTGGTTTGTTTGCTATCGGTAAAAGTTGTTTCGGGCCTGTATGGGTTAGTGGCCTCAATCTTGTTCCATGTCCACCATGAAGAATAATACCTTTCATTTTAATCACACATACCACATAAAATTAAATCTAATTTTTCCAAGGAGTTGAATCTAATATTTTAGGTGGCAGATCCTTCCAGATTTCTTCATGATTTAGATACCATTTAACAGTTTTTTCTATACCTTCTTCAAAACTAATTTTTGGTTTCCAGCTTAATTCCTTAGAAATTTTGTTTGAACTCATACTATATCTAAAATCATGACCGGGTCTATCTTCCACATATTCAATTAAATCTTCAGACTTTCCCATAATATCTAGGATCTTTTTTACAATTGTCACATTATCCATCTCATTATTTGCAGAAATATTATATGATTGCCCAGATTTACCATCTAAAAGTAATGACATGATTCCATTACAGTGATCATCTACGTGAATCCAATCTCTAATGTTTTGGCCTTTTCCATAAATTGGAATTTTTTGTTCTTGATTTGCTAGAATAATTGTTTTTGGAATTAATTTTTCAGGGAATTGCCTTGGACCATAATTATTAGTACATCTAGTAATTATTACATCAGAATCATATGTAATACAATATGAGTTTACTAGAAGTTCTGCTGCTGCTTTAGTTGCAGCATATGGACTAGAAGGATTAAATTTTGATGTTTCAACAGCAGTACCGGATGATAAACTTCCAAAAACTTCATCAGTAGAAATTTGTATCATTCGCTTTTTTTGCTTGGTGATTATATCTAGAAGAGTAAATGCACCTCTAATGTTGGATACTAGGAATGGATTTGCATCGCTAATACTACGATCAACAAAAGATTCCGCAGCAAAATTTACAACTAAATCACATTTTGAAATGATTTCTTCCATAAGGCGCTTATTTGTTATATTCCCCTTAACAAATTCATATTTTTTATTATTTTGAATTTCAGATAAATTTCTTTTATCTGCACCATAAAGTCCAGCATCCACATTAACTATTTCAAAATCATCTGATTCCCTTAATAGTTTTGAAATAAAGTTACTTCCAATAAAACCAAGCCCACCAGTAACAAGTAATTTCATATAATCACGATTTTTCCAAACCTAATAAAATATTGTATATTTTACTACGTACCTTTGAATCCAAACTTTTATTGGCTAAAATCATTGGTTTTTTCAAATGGGAGGAAAAAATTTTTCCATATGGGATTTAGAAAAACACCAAACTAAAGACATCGCAGATTCTCATATTAACGGTGAATTAACAGTAATTTGGAGAGATTGGGACAATCTTCTCAAAAATCACCCAAAAATGGTTTATGTAAATTCTATAAATCCAGGAGAAATTAAAGGTCCACATATTCACAAAAACAGAACAACTTCATTTTTCTGCATGGATGGCAGTATAGTTTTGATCATTCAAGATGATGGTAAAAAATTTCATGAGATGAAAATGAATTCAGAGAAACCAGTTTTAATCACAGTACCAAACGGTATTGCGGCTGCAATTGTAAATCCAACTAGCAAAATTGCAAGAGTGCTAGTTTTAGCGGATATTGCATGGAGACCAAATGATAACGAAATGAAAGATGTCTTATTTGATGACTATAATTGGAAAAAGTGGAAAGAAGATTAAACTATTGAGTTTTGAAAAACATGAATAATAATTCTAAATCGATAATTTTATTTGATTCTGTGTCGGATTATGATGATTTAGATGAAATTGCTAGTAAGAATAAATCAAAAATAATATCTTTTAATTATGATACACACAAAATATTAAAAGATAAAAAAATTCATCATGAAATTTCAGATAACTATCTATCTAAAAAAGACTTGAGAACTATTCAAAAAACTGCTTATTCAATTTCAGAATGGTTTAATGCGGATGTAATTTCAAAATACATTTACTATAATGGAGTAAATTTAGGTTCATTAATACAAGATGAATTGATTAACATTCTTGTAAATTATATCAAAAAAGTTTTTGAGTTATTCAAAATTTCTAAAGAATTCACTAATTCTACTTTCATTAGTTCTCATACATGTTGTAAAATCATGAAAAATTTTTCAAAAAAAATTAATGAATTTAAAAATTCAAGTACAGAAAATTTACAACCGTTTCCCTTAGATTCCATTAAAATAAAAATGAAAATAGGGACAAAAAATCACTCGATGGAATTTGGAATTTCAAAGAATTTATTCAAAAAATTAAAAAGCGTTTCTGAAAAATCTTCAAAATTTCTGCTTTCAAAAAATAATTCAATTGGAGAAACTTCCAAAAATATTCTTATTGTTGAATTTAATCCTATTCAATATCAATCTTTTTTTGAACAAATGCCAGATTCTAAATTAAATTTTTTAATATATAATAGACGGAGACCGGCGTTCTGGAATTTTCAGAGCTATAATTTGATAAAAAGATCTGGTTGCTTGGCTGAAACTGAAAATTCTCTTCTTGATGCTAAGCTAAAAAAAATAATTTTAAATGGAAAGCGCCAAATAGAAATAAAAATTTCAGATTTATTTTTAAAAGAAAGTTTTTTTAAATCATTTTTCTCCTTAGAGGAAATCTCATTCTGGCCTACTTTTAAAGAATTTTTTCAGGAATACTTCAGAAAAAGAGCACTTGAATTTATTCAAGAAGTTGAGCTTACAAAAAAATTAATGGAAAAATATGATTTCTCATCAATTTTGATTTTATCTGAGGCTGGCCTTCATGAAAGAATTGCTCTCCAACTAGCCTATCAAAAACAAATTCCTGTCTGTTTAGTACAACATGGTATAAACTACAATACGAAAGAAAGTTATGATATGAATGTGGCTAAGGGTGCTTTGCCAATAAAATCTGATTATTATCTTTGTTGGGGTAGAATAAGTGGAGAATATTCTAAAAAGATGGCAATCAAATCAGAAAAAGTTCATCCAATTGGTTCCGCTGTTTTTGATGGTGTTACATTTGATGAACAAAAGTGTTCTAAAAAGGATCATGTGTTACTTGCTACCGGTAGCCCTACTAAAGAACACGCTTCTGACTTAACTGTAGAAATAATTGAGAAAAATATGGACGCTGTAAAAAAAATCTGCCAAGTTGTAACTAAATATAATAAAAAATTGATTATCAAAACACACCCATCACCAGATGAGTTTGATCCATCCTTCATAGCAAAACAAGTTAATCCCGAAATCAAGGTGATTAAAGAAGGAAGAATTTCACCTTTAATCCAATCATGTGATCTTCTAATTATAAATGATTTAACTTCACCCATTTTGGATGCATATATTTTAAAAAAACCTGTAATTTCACTTCGTGTGACAGACAATGGTTGGGGAATTCCTACTGCGTTTAAAAATAATTCATGTATTGTAACTGATCTAGAAAAATTTGATGATGATCTAAAAAATGTATTAAATAATGAAAGTGTTAGAAACCAGTTAATCATAGATGGAGAAAAATCATCCAAAGAATACTTGGCTTATCAAAATAATGGTTCAAATAAACTAATTACGTTTTTAGAAGAATTAGTGAATTAAATTGAATCAAGATAAAATTGATTGTATCATACAAGCGAGAATGGGTTCATCCAGATTACATGGAAAAATTATGGCTAAGGTGGATAGCGAGCATATTGTTTTTGATTATCTAATCAACCAATTGAAACACTCTAAATTCATTGAGAAAATAATCATTGCTACAACTACAAAGAAAGAGGATGACCTAGTAGTAGAATTTGCAAAAAAAAATCAAATTGAATTTTTTAGAGGCAGTGAGAGTGATGTCTTAGACAGATACTATCAATGCGCTAAAATTTTTTCATCAGATAATATTCTACGAATTACGTCGGATAATCCACTTGCTGATCCAACCATAATAGATGATTTAATCATGAATTATAGGAAAATTAGTTGTGATTATGCATCTACTAAACTAGTTCGCACATATCCCATCGGACTTGACGCAGAAATTTTTTCATTTTCTACATTAGAAAAAACATGGAAAAATGCAATTTTACCTTCTGAACGAGAGCATGTTTCACCATACATGATAAAAAATTCAAACATATTTAGCCAATTTAATCTAAGAAATAAAATTAAGGTTCCTATGCTCAGATTAACACTTGACAGAGAAGAAGATTTAGAATTAATTAGAATCATAACATCCAAGATTCTTCAACGTCCAATTCTTATGGATAATATTCTACAACTTTATAATAATGAACCTAAACTTTTTGAAATTAACAAGCATATAGATTTGCTAGAAGGATACAATAAATCACTAAATTATGATAAAGAATTTTTAAAGAATAAAAGTGCTAATTATGAAAAAAAAGATTAAACTGTTTGATCCTAGCATTGGGCAGGAAGAACAAGAAAAAATTTCCGTAGTTCTTAAGAGCAGATTTTGGGCATCCGGTTCTGGCACTGGAAATGTGTTAAAATTTGAAAATGAGTTCAAAAAGTATGTTGGTTCTAACAATTGTATTGCAGTTAATAGTGGAACATCTGCGTTAAATTTAGCATTATCATTAATTGACATAAAAAACAAGGAGGTTATTTTGCCATCACTTAGCTTTGTGTCTACCGCACATGCGGTAATAATTAATGGTGGGATACCTGTTTTTGCTGATATTGAACCAGAAACAATGTGTATAGATCCTAACGAAATTCAAAAATTAATAACTGCAAAAACCACTGCCATCTTACCAGTTCATTTCGGTGGTTTTCCATGTAATTTAAAAGACATAGAAAATATTGCAGAAAAACACAACTTGATAATTATAGAGGATGCAGCACATGCCGCTGGTGCAACGTATAACAAGAAAAAAATTGGCAGTCATGGAACAGCTGTGTGTTTCAGCTTTCATCCAGTAAAAAATTTGGCAATGCCTACGGGAGGTTTAATATCAATTAATCATAAGAACCATAAGCAGTTTAGAAAAATACTATTGGGCCGCAGATGGTGTGGAATAACTGATAGAAGAGGTTCAGAATATGATGTTAAGGAATTAGGTTGGAATTATTACATGAATGAATTTTCTGCAGTTATTGGTTTAATGCAATTAAAAAAATTGGATAGATTAAACAATGTCAGAAAAAATATTGCTAAATCTTATGATAACGGAATTGATGTTGAACATAAAATTCTATTCGATAAAAGGTGCTCTTATCACCTTTATTGGATATGTGTAAAGAACAGAAACAAATTCAGAAAGGATTTAGATGATATAGGAATAGAAACAGGCACTCATTACAAACCTATACATAAAATGTCATTTTATAAAAAATCTAACAAAATTTTGAATACGGAAAAAGCTGGAAAAGAAATTGTTACAATTCCTATTCATCCAAACTTAACCCAATCTCAAATTGATTACATTATAAAATCAGTTAACAAATTCTCATAGATAAAAAAATTATTAGGTAATATACCGCAAGCAAACACGAATTATTTAATAGGTAATATTAAATCTTAAAATCTCTGAAAAATTTTTAGATAGTAATTGAAAAATAATAATAAAAAATATAGTTTTCTGGCTAGTAATAAATTTTGTTTAGATGAGTATTGTTTGGTTCCGTTTATGGAACAAGAAATGGAATTAATTAGGAAATGGCGAAATGAACAAATTGATTATCTCAGACAAAATAAACCTCTAACTAAAGACGAACAATCAAAATATTATCATCAAGTAATAAAAAAATCATTTTATGAAAAAAAACCGGAAATGATTCTGTTTAGTTTTATATTAAAAAATAATTGTATTGGATATGGTGGATTTGTTCACATAGATTGGAATTTGAAAAAAGCAGAATTATCATTTGTACTTGATACAAATCGTACTGAGAAACTAGAAACTTATAAAAAAGAATTTAGTATTTTTCTTAAAATAATTTTGAATATAGGTTTTAAGCAAATTTTATTTCATAAAATATTTACTGAGACATTTGATATAAGGCCTAATACTATTTTGGTATTAGAAAAAGCTGGTTTTGTGTTAGAGAATAGACTATCATCAAAAAATTATATTAATGGTTCATATGTTGACTCGTTATTTCATCGTATACTAATTAGCGAGTATGTAGAAAAATAAGGATATTTTTGAAAATAACATACTGTGGAAATTAAAAATATTCTTGTAATTAGGATTTACAATGGTTTTTCTAGAGAATAGGCATATGGTTTATTATTTTTGTAAATAATTTCTTTTTTTATCCAACCAGTTTTCATTTCAAATTCTATTGATGTTTCTCGATCCATTTTAACTTGGGCGGTTAGCTTTGTAAGACCAAGCTTTTTTGCTTCCTTGAATACTAGTGCATATGCTTGTTTTCCAATTCCCTCCCCACGATATTCGTTTAATAGCATACTACCAAATACTAGACCATCGATTTTGATATATCCAACATCTTTTTTGTTATAGGTAATTATCCATTGAAAAAAATTTGGGTTTGCTTCCATTTTTTGCATGTATTTAAGATGAGTTTCATCATTAATTATTGAACTATCATGAAAAGCTAAACGAATATCTTCCAGGTTTCTTAAATGTAAAATAAATTTCCAGTCTTTTTTTTCTACTGGTCTTATTTTTACATTCATCACATCCAATAATAATTTAAAATCATTAATAAATTACGCATAAAAATTATAGAAGCAATAAAACAAACTCAACTCATACAAATTTGGTACTCTATCAAAAAAGATATGACCACCACCTTCTGCAATATTCCAATGTTCCTTAGTTGGTCCTTCTAAAAGCCTTTTTAGCAGTCTTTTATCTAGAGACATTTTGACATATTGTTTATATTTTTTTAATTCATCTTTTCTGATAAAATTAATTCCACCACCATTGCATGAAATATCTACAAGATCTTGAGAGGAAAAATCAAGAATAATTCTAGTATCAGTAGAAAAGTTAATTTTTTTTCTCATTTTCTCAAATCTTACGAAAGCCTTTGCGATTAATTTTTTTATTTCCTCAATTGATGGTTCAGGATCATATTCATAGTCCATCTTTCTTTTAGATAGAACATGTTCAAGATAATTCTTCTTCTCCTCCTTGTCAATCGGAATATAAGAATTGGTAGATTTGCCCGTAGTTAAATCAAAACTTTCTTTAGCATTAAGTATGATTCCTTTACTTTTATTTTGATCTATTTTTGAAACAAGAAAATCAAATCCTTCTTCTAATTCAGGCTCTCCCCTTTTATCGTTATATTTGGCTAATTTTCCACTGTACGTATATCTGCCAGCAATCGGCATAAAATATTTAGGCTCTAATAATTTTATGTAATTCATGGCACGTTCGTAGCCAATTAATTTTTTTTTCGCAGCTGCAATCGTTCTCTCACTCTCTGTCATTTTAAACATGTGCGGATATGCTGACGCTCCCGTGAATGCATTCAATAAAACATCCACCTTATCATATTTCTTTTTTATTCTCATTGCAGCAAATTGTGCTAAATCAAAAGGGCAATCGTTAGTATTTACTATAACCTGATTTCCATCGTCAACAACAGACATAGTATCTATCCAGTTTGAGCCGACTTTGTACTGCAAATTTGCACAGCCAATAAACTTTCCACATAGTTGTGGATCACAGTTATCTGCCGCTAAAATATTTATATGAATGTCATTTTTCAGACGAGTTCTTTTATCATGTTCTAATTCAATTGTTTTAAAACCAAGTCCTTCAATGCGGTTTTTTAGAGCCTTAGCTGGAAAGTCATGAATTAATACTGGTATATTTTTTTTTAAACGGGTTAATGTTTTTTTGCTAGAATGGTCAGGATGAATATGACTAACATAGATGTAATCAACATCATCAAAATCTGCAGGCTGAAAATCATAAGGTGGATAAATGCACCAAGCGCCTATGTATACACCATCCACTAACCAAGGATCACATAATATTTTGGTACCATTTCCCTCAATTACGAGACTAGCAGAATTATGGAATGTGACTTTCATTTATTAATACATCATTTTGGTAATGATTTTAAGCTTTTTCTAATTCTTACTAATGATTTTTTTATTTTTGAAAACTAATATTTATTAATATTCTAAAATTTAGAGTAGTGATTGAATCCTCTAAAAATTTACTTGCTAGACTTGACATATGATACAATTACACTTTCAACTGAAGCATTTCCATTAAATGTTGGTTATATTGCATCTTATACAAAAGAGCGATTTGGTTCGAATGTTGAGATTACGCTTTTTAAATATATTCACGATATAGAACACGAATTAAAAAAATCACCTCCAGATATTTTAGGAGTTAGTAATTATTCGTGGAATCATCGTATTGGACGTGAAATGTCTAGTATCTTTTCTAAGTTAAATCCGGATGGAGTAGTTGTTTGGGGTGGACCAAATTTTCCAGTCGATTTACCATCACAAGAGAGATTTTTTAGAGAAAATCCTAATGTTGACATTTATGTTTCTGTAGAAGGTGAGATTGGATTTACAAACATGGTGGAAAAAGCTCTTGAAGCCAAATCACATAAAGAAATTAGAACGAAAGTATTATCCAAGCCTATAGATGGTTGTATGACAAGATCAGCTAACGGAAAACTACAATATACTATTCCAGAGATAAGGATTAAAAAATTAGATGAAATTCCTTCACCATATCTTACGGGTTTAATGGACAAATTTTTTGATGGAAAACTATGTCCTACAATACAGACCAATAGGGGCTGTCCATTTCATTGTACTTTTTGTACTGATGGAAGAGATTCTGTTAATCAAGTTAATAGTTTTAGTTTAGATAGAGTATCTGCCGAAATAGATTACATTGCAAATCATGTTACTTGGAATACAGCACAATTACTCATCAGCGATTTAAACTTCGGAATGTTTCCTAAGGATTCAGAAATATGTGATTACATTGATGCATCAAAGAAAAAGTATGGTTATCCAAAGTTAGTTCATACTACTACTGGTAAAAATAAAAAGGAAAGAATAATCTCAAATATTGAAAAATTACGTGGTTCAATTAAGATGGACATGGCTGTTCAATCAATGACTCCTGAAGTTTTGAAGAATGTGAGAAGAGATAACATAAGCACAGAACACTTGATTGCAATAGGACCGGCCATAAAAAAAACAGGATTAACACTTAGTTCAGATATTATAGCTGGGCTTCCTGGTGAGACATTTGAAAGCACTTTACAAACAGTTAAAGAAATAATTCATGCAGATGTTGATGAAGTTTTTATTTGGACATTAATGATGCTGGATGGTTCAGAACTCAATGTGCCTAAGGAACGAGAAAAATGGGGCATCAAAACTAAGTATCGAATGATACCAAGAGATTTTGTAAAACTAAGTAACGGTAAAGTCGTAGTAGAAATTGAAGAAGTTGGAGTTAGTACCAACACTCTATCTTTTGAAGAATACGTTGATTTGCGGTTATTGGCACTAGTTGTTAAAGTTACAAAAACCGGTTTAGTTTTTGATCCGGTTCTGAAATTTCTTAAGGAGCAAAATCTAGATGTTTTTGATTTGATCTATAATATGACGTACAAGTCCAACCGTGCACCAAAAAATATTAAGGAATTGTTTAACATGTTCCTTAAATCTACTACTGGTGAATTATGGGATTCACCTGAAGATATCGAAAGGAATTATCAAAATGATAATGAATACAAGAAATTATTGGATGGTGTTGCTGGCCAAAATCTAATCCTGTATTATCACATGATAATAATTTCTCGCTTGATTTCAGATTGGACTGAATATATTTTGGATACAGCGAAAAATCTAATCATGGAAAAGAAAAAGATTTTCGACGATGAATTGAAAGAACAATTCGATGCCATATCAAATTACTGTAGGGGATTGGGTCATAATGTGTTAGGTAAAGACCGTATGCAAACAAATCCAGAATTTAATTATAATTATGATATAGTTAACTGGTTAAAAGGAGATACTACACTCAATGATTTTAAATTAAAAAAAGTTTCAAAAGCTGTGTTTAAACTAACGGATAAGCAATTCGAACATATAGAACAGCTCATCAAAATTTACGGATATTCGAATTCAGGACTATGCAAAGTTTGTAATTATACATATAACACAGAATTATGGAGAAAACCAGTTTTAAATGAAGAAATTATTGTTGACATTAAGTCTTAGCTAGTTGCTTAAATCAGTAAATTAGATACGCCATTGATCAAAATTATTAGATATGACTTATAATTCACCTATAAAATTAAAACAATTAAATTTTTTATTTTCTTAGACATTTTATGAAATCATACATAATCGCTGAAATTGCTTCCAACTGGGAAGGGAGTATTTCTAAGGCTAAAAAATTAATTCTTGAATCAAAAAAAGCAGGTGTAAATGCAGTGAAATTTCAGATGTGGCGTGCGAATGATTTGTATTCAACACAAAACCCTCAGTGGGAAATTATAAAAAAATCTGAACTTACGTTTAAAAAAGCTGAAAAATTAAAAAAATATGCTGATGACCAAAACATAGAATTTTTTTGTAGTGTTTTCTATCCTGAAGGAGTTGACTATTTAGAATCGCTTGGAGTGAAAAAGTATAAAATAGCATCTAGAACGTGCTTGCTGAATGACAAGCATTCATTAGAAACGTTAGAAAGTGTTGCAAGAACTAGAAAACCAGTTATCATAAGTATGGGGATGGGTGGGAATAAAAAACAAATTATGAAAATTTTCTCAAAGAATAAGATAACTTTCTGTTACTGTATTTCTGAATATCCTGCACCATTCAAAAAAATTAATTGGAAGGAAGCGATCAAATACGATGGTTTTTCCGATCACAGTATTGGTATAGTAGCTCCTTTTTTGTTTGCATTGTTAAAAAAAGAAAGAGATGCGAAACGCCTAATAATTGAAAAGCACATTAAATTGAGAAATTCTAAGGGTCCAGATGCATCCACATCGATGACCACTGAGCTTCTAAAAGAATTGATATCTAAGATTAGAGCAATAGAGAAATTCAGTATAAAGAAATGTTAATTAGATTAAATTTTTTATAAGTTGTTTCAATTGATCTTTTGGGATTTTATCTACACGATCTGATGAATATATTTCCATGTTTTCAATTTTTTTTGCACTAGGATATGTTTTCATAATTTCAGGATTTGAAATCATATACATATCATCAATTTCCCAACTATAACGAATTTCTTCTGAGTTGATCAGTGTTTCATTTAGCTTTTCGCCTGGTCTTATACCAATATTTTCTTCACCTGTATTTTCTAACATTTCAAAAAGTGCTTCCTTTACATCTGCCAAAGAATAAGCCCTTAATTTTGGTACAAATATCTCTGAGCCTACTCCTAATTTAGTAGCATGAAAAATGAAATCCAACGCTTCATCCATAGTAATACTAAACCGTGTCATCCTTGTATCCGTAATTGAAATTTTTTTCTTAGATTTAATTTGATTGATAAATAATGGTATTACAGAACCACTGCTTCCAAGCACATTTCCATAGCGTACAGCAAAAAATTTTGTTCTGTATTTTTCCTTGTTCAAATAATTATTTGCCGTAACAAATAATTTTTCCATAAGCAATTTGGTAGCGCCGTAAATATTAAGAGGTGAAACAGCTTTATCTGTACTTATACAAACTGCTTTTTCTACATTGTGAGTTAAACAAGCATTAATTATGTTCTCTGAACCAAGTATGTTTGTTTTTATGGCTTCAAACGGATTATATTCAATTTTTGGTACATGCTTTAAAGCTGCAGCGTGAAAAACAAAATCAACATCTTCAACTGCTTTAATTAATCTCTCATAATCTCTAACATCTCCTATGAAAAATCTTAATCTATCATCCCTAATCTCATTCTCCATTTCAATCTGTTTACTTTCGTTTCTACTGAAAATTCTAATTGTTTGAGGATTCATTTTAAGAAGCCTTTTTGTAAGGGCTTGGCCTAATGAACCAGTTCCTCCAGTAATTAGAATAGTTTTATCCTTGAACAACGAACTTCGGTATTTTCGTTTTCTAAAAAACCTTACGTGAAAAAGATAACAAAGTTTAACTTTATCATAAAAAACCGTTTATCGTGAAAACTATCAGGCAGATAGAAGCCACTAGGAAGACTTACCATAAGGATCCTACTCTTAATACCATACATAGGGCTTCTTTGTTGGTTCCAGAAATTCCAAATGCGATCGCTGAAATCAGTTTTATTAACCATTTCTTACTCAAACGTCAATATTCTAATGTAGCATGTAAAATTACCGCAATAGATACTAGTGGTAAAAAGCTACAGTCAAAATTACATAGGATAGACAAGCCAGTAGTTTATAATTTCAAATTAACTGGAATGGTTACAGAACCTGTCTCAAATTATATGATTGAATTTTTTGCACCAGATAATCTGTTTATACCATTTCCCGCAGTAATGATTAATCATCATGGAAAAAACTTCATCAATCAAGTACATGCGTTTAACAGAGTATTAAATGACGTTTTTGAAGATGACGATATTAATTCACACCAAGTTAAAGAGGCTTCAATTGATTTAGTTGTAAATGAGGATACGGATACTTTTCTTTTATTTACTACTGGGCCATTACCATGCAAGGATTCTTTAGAGATTGAAGTAATTACGCCAGATCAATCTATGGTAAAAAAGTTTGATATAGATTTACCTAGATTCGGCGTGAAGAGAGTTGAGTTTAAAAAACTATTTGACCAAATACAAAATGGTACAAGAGGAATAATTAAAGCAGCACAACCATCTCAATTCTTGTTTTATGGTAGAATGTTATCTGGGCAAGTAAAAAATGATGGTACTTTTAGTGCAAATCATACATTTTATGATTCAACTACGTCCCATGAATATTGGGACGATTCTTCTCATTCGCAGAGATTCTATCCGTATTTTCCAAACTTAAAAAACACTGTTAGACTATATCCAATACTATCCCCCAGCGAATTGCAGATTAAATTGAATATTTTTGATCATAATGGCAATGAAATTAAAGAGTATGATATTGATTCACTTTCTAGTCCTAGTACTAAATTTTTAGATGCAAATATTGAATCATTGATTGCACAGGATTCTATAGATAGAACTGCTATATCGACTTTTTCTGTAACTGCAATGGTTTTGTCAGGAAAAATGCCTACTAGAATAGGACATCAATTGGTATACGGTAATGGAGGGCTTGATACATCCATTGCGGTTTCTCTTTTCAACCCTAACATATACAATCCTCCAAACAAAAAAAGTTTCAAATGGGGTCAGATTATTACTGGAAATGAATACAACGCATACGTTGGTCTTGTAGCTGACAAGGCAGAAAACCCTGATGTAGAAAATCATGAAGCTAAGATAAAATTTTATGATGATACTGGCTTCATTTCAGAAGAATCTTTCCTTATTAAGAATCGTAGTGCAAAAGTGTTAGAATTTCCAAAGTTTATTACATCAATTAGTGATCACACTATGAACGAACCTAAGAGTATATGGTGTATTGTGGAGAGCGAGAAACAAGGGCTTAATTTCTTCAGTGTCACACACAGCAAAGAATCAAATCACTGTTCTGGTGATCATGGTTTCTAGTTTAAAAAAACTAGGCTGATCTGACAAAAATAATAATTTTATTATTAATTTTTTATTATATACGACGGAGTTTTGGAGAACATGTGTTTTCTTATTTTGATTTTTTTATCTATGAAGTATTCATCTACAGCCATTGTTTCACCATCCCAAACTCCATAATCATCAAGCATTAAAATTCCGCCTTTAGACAATTTTGGATAAAAATTTTTTAGTATAGACATAGAAGGCTCATAGAAATCTACGTCCAAATTAAGTAAAGAAATCTTTAATTTTGGATTTAATTTCAAATAGTTAGGAACAGTTTCTGTGATATCACCTTTAATTAATTGAATATTTTTTTCTAGGCCTTTACGCTTCAAAATATTCATTAATTGTTTTTCTGATATTGCTTCTTTTCCATGAGATAGTAATATTTTTCTACGTTTATGATCACTTGATATTTTTGTTGTAGTATGCTTTCCAAAAGTATCAAATGCTATGATTTTCTTGTTTGATTTGAGTAATTTTAGAAATGTGGCAAACCTGATTAATGATGCACCCTTAAAAACACCACATTCTATGATACAGCCTGGAATTTTAGAAGACAACTTGAACAATTCATAATGAGCAATCATTTTACCAATTCTTGAATTATCACATGAAAGGTAGAAATTATTCTCATAATCAAAAGATTTGTGGAAATTAGGTAATTTGATCATAATACCATCAAATATACTAATTTTAAAAAGATTACACTAAACTACTATTATTACCTCACAAAATATAACAAGTTTTAACTAATCTATAGAATTATTTCTCAGTATCTTTTATAGATTTTGTAATCATTGTTTTGAATGTGATTAAAAATTAGCAGGTTTAATTATTAATATAAAAAAATTTGAAAAAATATGAATGAAAACAAAAAAGATGAAAACTGGTCAAATATTAGGAATAAATTATTTAGCTACAAAGGATTAGCATTAATTGGTTCAGCTGATCTCATAGGTGGTGCTATTTCAGCAATATTCTGGCTGGTAATAGCATCATTGTTATTAGTTGAGGAATATGGTGAGATTAGTTATTTTGTAGCTATAGCATCATTGGGAATTTGTTGTGTAGTAGGATCATCGGATACATTGATGGTATTTTCTACAAAAAATCAGAAAATTGTTCCAACATTGCTACTTCTTACGTTAATTTTTACTATGATAGCATCATTGATCGCTTTTGTCATAATTCAAAGATTTGAAATAATTTTTCTTATTTTTTCATTTATAGTTTTTCAAGTATCTATAACTCTCTTACTTGGGAAAAGACTATATGCAAAATATTCAAAATTTTTACTAACACAAAAAATACTTCAATTTGCAATTGGAATAGGTCTATATTTTTTGTTAGGAGTTAATGGGGTTTTAATTGGAATTGCATTATCAAACTTTGCATTAATTCCTATTTTTTATAAAGAATTAAGAAATTTTAAAATTGATCTCTCATTATTAAAACCAAAAAAAGAATTCATAATTAATAATCACATAATTTATGCCATTTCAGTTTTTCGAAGAGATATTGATAAAATTATTGTCGTACCAATATTAGGTTTTACGGTGTTGGGCAATTTTGCATTGACACTTCAATTTTATGCAATTATGATGATTTTTTCTTCTGTTGCGTTCAAGTATTTACTACCTAGAGATGTTAGCGGAGAAAAAAATATTCAATTAAAAATTTTCTTAATCCTACTTTCTGTCGTAATTACATTATCAGGAATCTTCTTTTCTCCTTTTTTTATAGAAAATTTCTTTACAAAATTTAGTGAATCTATTATTCCGATACAGATTGCTTCTCTTAGTGTAATTTCAACTACTATATCTGTAATATTATATTCAAAAATTTTGGCACTTGAAAAAAGTAGATTTTTAATGATCGCAAACTCGGTTCAGTTATGTGCTATTTTAATCGGAACTGTAATTCTTGGAATATTATATGGTATTATTGGTGTTACAATTGCATTTGTGTTAGGCAATACTGTGCATACAATTACATTAGCAATAATGAATTACAAATATGTAGGGAAGGGAAAATTTGAAATTTAGAGAGAATTTAGGATTTGTATATTTTGTATTACCTTTCATTTCAGTAGTTGAGAACAAGGTTTCGTTAATTTGTTCTATTTTGTTTGGAAAATCTGAATACAAGATCAAAATAAAAAATACAGTTGTTAAAATTCCTGGAACTAAATTTAATGAGCTATGGGATTTGCTTGCTTGTTTGACATATTCAATTTCCTATTCGTTAGACTCATCTGGAAATTTAGAAATTTCATTTGATGAAAACAGTAAATTCAAGATTTCATTGAAGGAATTATCATTTGAGGATACTAACTTATTGCACTTACTTCACTTTGGACATAAGCACTGCGCAAATTTTCTAAGTGATGTTTCGTTCACAGATATTCGAAAGCAAACTTATAGAATAATCTCTGAAAATAACAAAAAAATAATTATTACATCAAATGGAGTTAGATTTTTTTTAGATTCAATTCATCCTGGAAACACAATTATTGAAACTTTTGTGAGGGAGATACATTCGATAAATCCCAAAATTGATTGGAATGATAAAATCATAGTAGATGTTGGTGCTGAATGTGGTGATACGCCATTATATTTTGCTAGTATGGGTGCAAAAGTATTTGCGTTTGAACCTTTAAAAAAACATTTTGAATTTTTTAAAAAAAATATGACACTTAATCCAACTCTGTCTGAAAAAATTGTTCCTATTAATGCTGCCATTGGTAAAGATGAACAACTGAAATTTTATGTAGCAACAGATGATGAATATGGTACAGCTGCTGCGTCTTTTGTTTCTAATAATCAAGGTGGAGATTTTAAATACGAATTAGTGGATGGTTACAAATTAGAAACTGCTAGAAAAAAATTTGGTATTAATCATATTGATTTACTTAAAATGGATTGTAAAGAATGTGAGTTCTATCTTACAGATGAGGATTTAAAAGATATTGATCGAATAAAATTGGAATATACAATACGAGATAAAAAATACACATTGGATTTTTTGTTGGATCTTTTGAAAAGAAATGGGTTTAAGTGTTCAATTTACCGAGCTAATGATCGTGGTAGACTTTCAAATAGAATTAGTGGACTTATTTATGCAACAAAACTATGATTAACGAACTATAAATCTGGAACAATAATTATGATTTTTGGAATTCATTTTATTGTTTGAAAAAATGAAGTTTGAAAATTATTCCGTTTTACAA
>Ga0315318_10000356_pt1 | contig 18394 bp, 36 predicted proteins | sample M1200m3416metaG_FD_203703 | JGI IMG/M metagenome (GOLD analysis project Ga0315318, IMG submission 203703) | Ammonia-oxidizing marine archaeal communities from Monterey Bay, California, United States - M1 200m 3416 | ecosystem: Environmental > Aquatic > Marine > Coastal | place: USA: California... | reverse complement strand
GCCATACATGGCGAAAAGGATTTTGGCTTGCTCCTGCACGGGGTGCAGCCAAAAGGTAGTAAGTCTGCAAAGGCTTTGCGGGAACTCAAAAAGAAAGGATTCACAGGGTACAAAGCCGCATAATGCTGATCATAGGATTGTTGGTTTTATGGTTTTGCGTAGCTATCATAATTAGAATGCAAAAATGAAAATAAACGAAATAAGAAATGGAGCCCTGTATTATAATACAGAGACTAAAAGAACAGAGCGTGTCATAGGTAAGGTGTCACCGGTTAGAGTACTAACCTATTGGCATCAAAAAGATGAGCGAAGCTGGAACCATCGAAAGCTGGAGAAGGCGACACAAGAGCAGGTCGAAAACTATCTAGATAAAATAGATATGTCTCCCATTAAATTGAGACTGCGAAAGGCACGCGCTTTGTTGTCTAATATATTCAGGCAACAAAAGGAAACAGCCTGATTCTATCGCCGCCCCCTAGCGGGGCGGCTCTTCCCTAAACCATTGATGTTCAGTGACTTAGCGCGGCGGCTGCCGCGTGGGGTAAGTCATTGACTATCAACGACTTACGATGTTAACTTTTATGCTTGACTTGGGAGCACGTGTATGATATACTATACGCATGAAAACGAGTTCGGAAAAGCCCAGACTACGAGCACTTGTTCCTTGGAACACAGGGCAGCGTATACATACGCCCAAAAAGGGTAAAGGAGCTTACAACCGAAAAAACACGAAGAAAGGCATTGACAAGTAAGCCCTTCTCTGCTATACTATTAAAAGTTATGAAGGAAAGATTCATTGATGCAGGAGGATGCACCTACACCGAGGCTTACGAGCCGGAACACACCTATACATTCACAGGGGCGTGTTTGGTTACTGGTGACAATTATAGCGTGACGGTTAAAGGGTCAGAGCTTTTTGACTTTCGTCGTACTGGTAGCATTATGATGCTCAAGTCGTTGTGCGCTGGCGACAGGGAGTTTTTAATCTCTGGAACAAGCCCAATGGGCTGGGAAAAGTTGTTTGGGACAATGGAAGAAATTGCCCAAGAAGTATGAGTAAAGAACCAAAAGGATTCATTAGCTGGAAAGATGCTGGGCCTCGCAAGATGATGGACGGCATCGAGGTTGCGCCAGATCGCGTGAAGGTTTACTACAACATTCAGAAGGAATGCCTTTCGGTGATTGATGCGGAAACTGGATTGCTTTATTGTCACGCTCATCGTGTTGAATTGCACAATGCGGAGTTTCGGGTGCAGGAAGCGGGTCGGCAGCGAGTCCTACGGGAGAAGCGTAAGAATGTTCACGCTTACATTATCGGTAACTGCCATGACATTGGCGAGGTTTCGAAAGAGCGTCATCGGTTAGTTCGTGACAAGATAGAAAAGTATGAGATTTGTCAATGCGAAGGAACCATGTGGTGTGAAAAGTGTGTGCCAGAGTCAGGCGAGGAATTTCGTCACGCTTATTACAATCCTTATAAGTATGACACTTTTGTAGATGACATATCTAAAAAGTCATTGTTTAAGTCGGAGCGTGTTGTCATTAGGGACAAGACGGCTGTTGGGCCGCACTTCAACATATTCTACATTCCAGAGCCAAAGCCAAAGCGTGTGCCGTGGAATAAAGGATTGAAGTATACCTTTGATCAGATGGGCTTCAAGAAGAAGCATCCACGCCGCAGAAAGTATACGCCAAAGAACGCAGAGAATTTAGTTAATTTAGGACTTTTATGAGTTATTATCCGACAGATTGCGCAGGATGCGGCAAGCCCATAGAAGGAGCTTGGGATTCACAGATAGAGCTTGGCGTAGAGACAGGCGAGATTGCCGACAAGGCAAGTAACCGCTTGTTTATCTATGACAAGCATATCCGTTGTTCGCCCAGTAGGGCGCAGAGGATAGTTCACCCTGACTTTCCTCCTGTTGTCGAGGAGAGGGAAGCGTTTGACCAACGGCTGTGGCCAGAGGATAGGCGTGAGAAGTTCCGCGTGTTGTATACGGAGGCGTGGGTGCGTTTACAGTCCAAGCATAACCCTAACTGGGTTGACAAAGAAGCCCGTGGGTGCTATAATGAGGGAATGGATGACATAAATGATTTGTTGGAACAAGTGAAGGTTGAAATTAAGAACTTCTCGGAAGATTTTCCAGAGAGTCGTGGAGAGATGCTGACTGATGTTCTTTGTCATAGGATAGAAGAACAGTTTGACAGGTTCAAGTTTGCGATGGATTAGGCTTGACCTCGGCCCCGATTTGTGTTACTATTTACTTTAACGAATGAAGATAAAAGATAGAATAAAGAGATGGCTTGGGTTGGCCCCCAAGGTTACTAACTATGTGATGGTTTACTCGCCCGAAAAACACGCTACCAAGGTTTACTACCTCAAGGGAGCGCGTAAGGGATGGAAACCACTCTACAATGATGGTCGCGAGGTTGGGTTCTATGCTCGCGTGATTAACCGTGATGGCGATGTTCGGGCCTTTCGAGCAGACAGAGTAATTTCTTTGGCTGCTTTGTAAAAAGGCGTTGACATTGAACCCCGACCATGTTATCATATATTTTCTTGGTTGATTTGGTCATGAACCAAGGTTTGGGTTGTTGAAAGTCTGGCAGGGCGGACTTAAAAGATTAGGGTAGGAATACAATGCTAATCATCCCTGACAATTTTTTTGTTCTTTGAATTTGAGTTGGCGATTACCACGCCTCCATCGCTCACGAAGCAGTTGTCTTGCGTCATTTCTTGATAAACACTTCACCGAGACAGGGATGGTAAGACATCTTACGCGACTGCGCTTGAAATACAGCGTGATCATACTGCTGGCGGCGCGGCAGCAACTCATTTAATTTTCTCTCTCGACGGAGGGAGATCGGTGTGACGGAATAATCCCTCCCAAAGGGGTAACGTAGCGACTGCGACAAGTACGGAGACCAATCGGTTGAGGAATCTCGTGGGTGAGTCCGAAGTAAGTAGATCTGAAACATTTGTTTTCTGGGTACTGAAAAGGTGCGGGTACACAAATACTCCCGCCACCATTTTTTTTAATATAATGAAGTGTTGCGAATGCGATAAGATTTTTGAATGGGATGAGGATGTTTATCCCGATCATACAGATAATTTACTGTGTGATGATTGCAGCAGCGCAGATTGGTCTAAAATATGGAATTCGAAGAGTTATGCAAAGCATTTGAACAAGAGGAGCAGATGAAAACAAAACATTTACAGAAGAGGGCCGCGAAGAAGAAGGTCACGCGAAAGGTAAAGCATGATAAGATTGTCATGCGGGACCATGTTCGGGGTGAGATGAAGAGGCACATTGAGTATCAAATCAAATCTCTTCGGCAAAGAAACGCAAAAGACTGTGATGTCGTTGCGTTTATCAATAAGAAGTTCGCGCAAATACGCCAAGTGATTTCGGAATAATCTTCCTGAGAACATACTGTTCTTACTCACGACCTCTCGCGCCGATGCGAGGGGTTTTTTTGTGATAGGCAAATAGGAAGTCCTTAAATATCAAATAAGCGCGGGGTAGCCAAGTGGTTAAGGCGGGAGATTGCAAATCTCTTATCGGCGGTTCGATTCCGCCCCTCGCGTCCATCTCTTTGATTATCAATGACTTAGCTGGGCCGCAGCCGCGTTTGCTAAGTCTATGATAGTTAACAACTTACGACAAGAAAAAAAAGTGTTGACATGGACACCCTCTGATGCTATAATGTGCGGAGTTATGACAGAGAAGATATACGACAAGAGACATGGCGGGCCTTATGATCGAGGCTCCGCAGATCGTTACTACGGCAGAGGCAGCGATCCCCACCACTACCCGAACGGCACAGGGAACGCTCCCCGCATCAAGGAGGAGGATATGACGGCAGCGGATATAAAAGCCTATAACCACGGCTACGACACCGAGACCGACAGGAAGCAATGGATATGAAAAAATCAGTAATTATTTCAGAGGTGTTCCCGAATACCAAAAACCGTTATTGGTTGCTAACGGTCAAGCGCGGAGACAAAATCATCGAAACCAAACAGTCAACCGACTTGGGGTACATTAACCAGTACGCTAACACAGAGCATTGCATCTTTGATGACGAGCCAAAGCATCCAAAATTTATTCTAAAAAGTGCTTGACTTGTTAACCTGTTTGTGATACTATATTAAAAGTTATGAGAGATAGAACCAAAGAGACAGCAGAGGAAATCGACCAGACCCGCATGGACATGGCAGGGGTCGAGGGTTCGTTGACATGGGTGCAGCATTTAGCAGAGCGCAACCGTGACGGCGACATGGACGACATTAAGCGGATTGTCAAAGAGCAAAAAGACATCCTGACGGCCTTACGGAAGGGGCTTAACAAGGCAAGGTTCGACAACACATTTTCACCGTTGGGCTTCGAGCTTGGAAAGAACACATGAAATTTTCAGATATTAAATTTAGGTGTCACGGGATAGATCCCGAAGGTGTCCACGCTATCGTTCGTTTCAAGAACGGTTACGGCCTGTCTATTGTCCGTCACAGTTATAGCTATGGCGGCAGCAAGGGTTTGTATGAGTTGGCTCTGTTGAAGATTGGCACACTTAAAGGCGCGTCACAGGAAAACGATTGGGAGCTTGTCTATAACAACGAATTGGGTTATTCTGATGTTCGCGGTTGGATGAATGAGGAAGATGTCGAACATGAACTCAATAAAATTGAGAACGCTCCACGGTTTGATGATTTCGACAACGAAAAAATAGTATCATTTGCTCATGCTGTACCAACAATAAAATGAAAAATAGAATAAAATGGTTAATCAACGATACTGGACTGAACGAACTCGATGCGTGGTGGCGGCTGGTCTGGACGGCAGCACTAACGGCAGCGTTAATGACTGCGGCTTTTAATACTGTTAACGCACACACACATAACAATGTCAAACTTACCAGAGAGACGAAGGTCATTGCGATCACTATACTTGCCGAGGCGAGGGGAGAGGGGCAAGGAGGAATGTACGCGGTTGCTGCTGTCATTGCTCAACGAGCATTTGAACGAGGTAGAACACCAAAAGAAATCTGCCTCAAGCCCTACCAATTCAGTTGTTGGAACGGTAAATCATTAAAAAGCATGGAACACTTGCTTAAAGTGCCGCAAGCCAAATACGCTATCTCTCTGGCTAAAAACATAAAACTTTTAAGTCGTGATTTTGTTGGCTTTGCTAATCACTATCATAATAATAAGATAGACAAGCCGAAGTGGGCTAAAGGAAAGAAGCCTGTTAAGGTTATAGGTAATCATATATTTTATAAATTATAAAAGTGAAAAAGCGAAATAGCAAATAACATAATAATGACTCTAGCGTAGTTATTCATCTCTCATAACCACGCAGCCCTTCCGAGCTTTCATGTTAGCTTGGGAGGGCATTTTCTTAAGCCCTTGACTATCAATGAGTTAGGTGCGCGGCAGCCGCGCTGGTAAGTCCATGACTGTCAAGGACTTAGCGCGTGCTTTTACCACTCGTCGCCGCTGTCGTAACAGCCGTAATCCTCATCGGTGCCGAAACCAGCACTCGCCAACGCCCATGAGTCCGCATCCACCGCGTCCACATCGTCGTCCTGATCCCCGCGAGGATCGAACTCCACGACCCCGCCGCGCATCACGACGCTGTCATGCTCCTCGGCCAAGTCCATGGCCGCGTGCAACCCCTCGGTCGTAGCCGCGAACGACTCGACCCCGTCCTCTAACTGAACAGTAAACATATTCATTTTCTCACTCACAAGCTATATGATAGCACAGGCAGTTAACAATGTCAACAAAAAAATCAACTTCTTTCTGACCCCCACAGGCTCGTCCTGAGCACCCGGTGGTGCCGGGGAAAGTTGGTTTGCGGCTCTTGAAGCAGCGACTGCTTCCGCACCGTCACGCTCTTGAGGGTGCGGTCGGGCTGCACCTCCATCAGAGGGAGGCCAGTCCTTTTAGCCTCGGCATCTGCCCACCACCAGTTGCGGTGCTCACGGCGACCATTCTCAAACACCTCGTTGCCCACGACCCATATGCCGCGTTTGATGTTGCTCCAGCTCAGCACCTTGGTGCTCCAGTCGTTGTTCATTTTCTCACTCACAGGTTATATGATACCACAGGATACTGAGAAAGTCAACAACTATTTTCACTTTTTTTCACTTTTTTTTCGTGTTGTAAGTCGTTGGTAATCAGTGAGTTACTGCCGCGGCAGCCGCGCTCGTAAGTCTTTGACTATCAGTGGGTTAAGGCGGTTATACTTTTCGGATTTTTTTATAATCACTTGGGCTTAAAAAAACCTCCGCCAAGGAAAACCAAAAAACCTTGGCGAAGGTACACGTCGAAATGAAAAACAGTACAGACCGTTCGGCTAACCTCCACCGACAGGGACTACAAATTTATAACCCCGAGCGAGGCTCGGGTGCGGATGGCTTACGCGCCACCTAGCTGCTTGCGGATCTCCTCCAGCGCAGCCTTGTCGGCGTTCTCGGCCAACTTCTTTTCGGACTGCTCCGTCACCACCTTGACGAGGCGCAATCCGGTGCGGAGTCGAGCGATCAAGCCGTTGGGCTTCTCCTCCTCGATCATCGACCACTCGGCCAAACCCTTGTCGCGCAACGAGCCTAGGTGCTGGTTGACGATGTTGGCCGTAGTGCCGTCTTCTCGCCATGCGGCGATGTCCTTCGCGGTTGGCTCCTTGGGGGCATTCGGGTCAGCCAGTATGCCCTTGAGGCCGAGGTAGGTTAGGTATTGGTGACTGGTCAACTCTACCCCGTTGTCCAGTACCGTGTTGCCTTTTCGGCTTGGTTGTGGGCGGTTCGCCGTGCCGCCTGACTTTTTGGCACCGAGCGCTAGTTTGGCGATTTGCTCGATGTTCCGCAAGGCCGTGCTGCTCACGCCTTGCCCGTTTTGGGCTCTTGATGAGTTATTCATCATATGTTAGTAGTTTTAGTCGTTTTCACTCGCACTTCAAAAAGTATACTACAGGCGGGTCTTGTTGTCAACTGTTATTCTTTGATTAAAGGATGCAACTGTATTGCCGTGCTGATCTTGGTTCTAGCCTCGCCAAGCGTTTGGGCCATGCGAGCCATGCAGCTACGCAGCTCCGCGTTTGTGAAGTCATCGCGCCTTGCGAAATCTTCCAAAACACCCTCGACGCCAGCCATATCGAATTTGGCATCGTTTATTTTTGTGAACTGTTCCTGTCTCATCTTACTAGAAAAGCCAGCCACGTGATAACAGCAATCACCAACAAGGTCGAATCTGGATTGTCTTTCATCGTTTGGGCGGGTGTGGAATAGGCATCTTTGATATAGCGAAGGTAGCTCTTCGTTTCTTCTTTCGTCGGGATGATGTATTTAGTCAAGAAGTTCATTACAGGCAATCCTCCATCATTCCCTGCCAGTATTCGCTAATGGCTTCGTCGATTACTTCTGCGTCGAACTTGTGGCCATCTTGTTCCCAACAATCATGTAGAAAGCTGATGAAGTTTCTTTCGGTCATCAGCATCGTGATGCCTTCGTCGCCGCCATAGTAACCGCCGGAAAGCTCTCTCCCGTCCAGTATTTCGCTGGCCGCTGCTTTGTATTCGTCGAACGTTATTTCGTTTTTATTTTTCATGTTCATTGTTTCTCTCACTTCCATAAGTATGACAGGATTGACGAAAATGTCAAGTGCTTTATTTGTTGGTGTACATTACGTCGTAAAGCGTTTCCTGAACTTCTTCGAGCCTTTTATTTGCCTTTGCCAATGTGGCATCGGCTTGCTCTTTGCTGCACAAGCCGCCGAGGTTATTGGCCATAAAGTCCAAGCCGCCTCTGACTTGCGCGATTTTTCCGGTTAATTCTGCCAGATTGATGTCCGTGCTGTAGGTTTTATTTTTCATGTTATTTCTCTCACTCACTTCAACTATTGTATCACAAGTTAACATTGTTGTCAAGCGTTTTTAGTAATTATCTTTATGAAATCTTCCCTTGGGCGATCTATCTTCAAAGCACTTGGCTATCTCGACAACTTGGAGAATGTCTTCGTATTTTGTCGTGTTGTTGACTTGTTGCTCAAGGAATTGCTCGACCATCTCTTGCTTGGTTGTTTCTAGCGAGTAGGTGTTGCCCATAATTGAATTACAGGTAGCAAGGTAATGGTTGCCCGTGTAGTTGGGATTCTTCTTTACCTTAAAGGTAACATTCCAGAAGTATATGTAGTTTTCGGTATCTCTCATAACTGCAAACAGTATAGCACAACTGTCTAAAAAGTCAACACTAAAAACAACTTTTTTTTATTTTTTTTTGTAAGATTATGCTTGACACGTAAGTTACTGACTATCAAGGACTTAGGCGGCGCGGCAGCCCGCCGTGCTAAGTCACTGGTGGACAATGACTTACAGGCCGCAGGCGTAGCAGGGCAGGTAGCCCTCAAAGGGTGAATCGTTCCCATTCCACGCACCACCACCCCAGCCACCACACTTGGGGCAAACCTCTTTGTTTTCCTCTGATAGTTCCTCCTCTTTATTATCAGGGTCTTTTCCTCTAATGGGCTTGGTGTATCGGTATTGCTGTTTCATTTCAGTAAGTGGTATGATGCGAGCACTATCAAGGCGGCTATTAGGCACACTCCCAGAGTAAGCCTATTAAAAAGCCTTTGCTCTGCTAGTGTGTGCCCTACTATATTGCACCCACACACATCGTGTTCGCACCCCACAGGCCACACCTGCTCACCGTCTACATCTAGCACCTTGCTGTCTACACGGTGGGCATATTCAATGGCCTGCTCTAGGGCCTTGTGCTGTGGCTGCTCTCGTATGTAGAAGCCCACACCGTTGACTGTGTAGCACTTGGTCATAGCAGGGCGGCGCATCCTTCACGCACCTCTGACAGGGGCTTGGGTGTGAAGCTCATGTCACGCTCTACCAGTAGGCCGAGCGGCCCACGTGCAGCCTCAAGCTCTTTCAAGCTGAAGTATCCTAGCTCTGGCTCTACGCCATCCACTAGGCCGAAGAAGGTATCCACACCATCAAACTCGGTAGCATACCATGTCCAATGACTATCTGGCGTGAAGTATTTCACCACCACGATTGTCTCTGATTCGCTCTTGCCATCGTTAGCGTATAGCTTGGGCAAGTCCTCTCGTATCTGTTTGGTCAGTAGGGTCATATCAGTATCCTCTCACATTCTCGAAACACACCTCACATAGCTTCACCGCACCGATGAAGGAAACGTGCTCATCGAACACCACCTCGGTGTCTCCGCACTCGTCGCAGCACATCTCTGCATCCTGCGCCTTGTTGGCCATCGCGCACCATTGGTCGCACACGGCTTCCATCTCTGCTTTCGCTCGCGGGTCTTTGAGCGCCTCGTTGTAGATTTGGGTCGTTGTCATTGTTTCACTCACTGGGAATATTATAACACAAGGGGTTTACATTGTCAACACCTTTATTAGTCATCTTTTACTACTCGGAACCATGCTCCACGCACCCGCTTGTTCAGCGGCGTGTAACTCGTCCACTCGTCCAGACTGATCTCTCTGATCGTCTCAACGCCCTTCATCCAAGGCCCTTTGACCTTGACCGTCTTCCACTCTCTGTCTCTGTCTCTCATAACTGGGAATAGTCTATCATAGCTTACCCCTAAAGTCAAGCCCTTTTGCAACTTTTTTTTCGTTTTTTTTTCGTATCGTAAGTTACTGAGTATCAACGACTTACGGCGCGCGGCAGCCCGCGCTGGTAAACCATTGACTATCAGTAGGTTACGGACACGTTAAAAAAATTATACTTTTAGGAGATTAGTATAAAAGATTATTATGTGATTTATTTTGTTTTTATTGTTGACATTTGCGGAGATTGTGTTATACTATGTCCAGTTATGAGAGATAAGAACATGAAAACCAAGATGGTTAAGTTAAGAGGCCCTAACGGGACAACCAAAGAGATCACAGCAGAGGAGTGGGCGAGCTATACGCCACTGAACGCGCTGGCTAACGCTAAGATAAAAGCCTATAAAAAGGGTTAACATGAATAGCACTACCGAAACGATTACGGCATGCGATCAGTGCGGAAGCACGGACATGGGTGAAACTGGCGGAGTACATCATGAGGATTGTACCTTATGCGATGACTGTCAAGAGGACAACATGGATGAATTTGAGGGGTATGATGCCGAGCCGGAGGATTAACGCTTGACATACTAACCCTTAACTGTTATACTTTGATTTTGCTTATGAAAACAAACTACTACAAAAATCACGATAGGATGGAGAAGGTTATCTTTGGCTGGCTACGCAAAGCGTGGATTGCTTTCTTTATAGTGTGGGGTATCGCAACCCTCGCAGCAGACGAGCCGAAGCTAGAGTTGATAGTAGACAGAGAAGGTGCGCTGCAAGGTGTATACTTCTATCTCACAGACATAAAGCCTTATGTCATGTATATCCTTGAATGTTCGACCGACCTAAAAGATTGGAGCGAAGTCGTTCAGCTTGGCACTTATCAAACTGGTTCTTACAACGAACAGAATTCTGTCAGCATGATCTCTCCCCTCTGGGAGTGGGAGAGTTTGCCGAAAGAAAAATGCTTCTTCAGATTAAGAGAGGTGTGGTAGGGGGAGGGGTAGACCTACCCCCTCTGCTTTGAGGGGTCACAAATGGGGGGCGCGACCCTCCCCCCTTTTTGAAAAGTAAGAGTTCTGCGACGCGCAATATGACGCAGGGGGGGTTAATTTTCATTCTCCCCGAGGATTCGCTAATTGCCTTTTTAGTAAACTCGAAAAAATCCCCGGGGCTATTTAATTAATATCCAAATTTATAATATACAACCCCAGTTTAAGCCAATATAATAAAAATATAAAAACATTTATAGAAATAGGCTCAAGTGACTTCAATACATTGCTTCCCCTGTGCAGGAACGGATGGCGGGGCGCTTTTGTTGAACCGATTCCGTTACTAGCGGAAAATATGCAAAAAAATATAGCGGCCGAAGGCCTTCAAGCGGCGGTTATCAATATGGCTGTCTCGGATCACAATGGCGAGCTCAAGATGAAGAAAATTCTAGGTTACAAAAACTCTGGTCTCGTGGATTCACCCATTAAAGAGGGAGATGTATCATGGTACAGAGGGATGTCTTATGTTGATTTTTCGAATGTTGGAGGAGTGAGATACGGTATTCCGAGCGACAAACATTTATCTTTTGAAAGTATTACTGTAAAATGTGTCACGTTGAGCACGTTAATAGAGATGCTTGATCTAGATTCAATAGATTATATGCAAATTGACGTTGAGGGACATGAGTTACATATACTTGAGAATTACAACTTTGAAATACGCCCGACAATGATAAAAATTGAACATGTGCATGCGGAAGCAAACGGGAAGACCCCCGAAGATATATTAAATATACTTAAAAAGCATAAATACCACACATTTAAAGAAGAAGAAGATATTTATGGGATTTATTAATCTTCTTCTGTAACTTTAAGCATATAACCCGGTAACCGCGGTAGGGCGAAATCCTGAGTCGTGAGGGTCTGTTATAGAGGCAGATTTACCCAACTCATATAATTTGCTAAAATATTCTCTGCCGACGTGGTTCTTGAGGGTGTTGAGATGCGCAGCGTTGCCGGAATCGAGTAGGTCGGTGATTTTAGCTTTGTAGCCTGTTGCAAGAAAATCTGCGTCTGTCTCTGCATGAATCAAAGAGGACAAAATCATCGGGTTGTTTCCAGTATACTCCGGCATCTCTTAAATATTACACATGTTTTTTGTTATTTGTTCCATTACGCAGGAAAACTAACTTATGTTTAACTTTTTCTATTTCGGAGACCATTTCGTCGACAGTATCTTCATATTTACTACGCTTACCCAAGATAATAGAATTATGATAAGTGAGTATAGTTATTAGTTGATTTGCGATACATACAGTTTCTTGCGCTTTGGTCATCTTTTAGATTTCCACATCAATACCTCGGGATCATCCGGGGCTTTATGTTTTAAAAAATCTGGTATCCAGCCATATGGTCTGGCGTGCCAGTGGAGATGGTCTGGGACTTGATTTTGTACTTTGTCTATATACATGTTCACCTTGCCAAATTTAGCCTCTCCTACGCCCCTCAGAGCCTTTTCCATATCTTGGGCGTCCTTGTCCGAAATATCCATCGTATGCAAAGGAGAGCCCCACCAGACGGCCATAGGGAGGAAGCATGACATACAATCTATAATAATCCACCTATCTGTCTCCTCGTAGACACGTAGCCTCGTTTTTAATTCGCAAAGTTCGCATTTCGTACGCACTTTATAGATAACTTTCTGGCAAGCCTACGAATTCATCAATAAGGCAAATGAATAACGCCTTTTGGGGTTCTTACTGTCGGGTTGCTTGATTTAACCACTTCTTGAACATCTTTGTAGTAGGGGTGCTCTTTATCAGGCCATTCTTCTAGTAAGGTCTTGAGCTTGTCAACAACTTGCTTAACAGCTACGCCAGCCAGCTTTTTTTCTTTATCGGAGTATTCCGCTTCAACAGGATGATTAAGATAATTCCAAAGATTGTTATAATGGTTTTCCATACCAGATGTAATTACACTATTAAATCTTTCTTTTTTCTATGTTTTTTTGATTTTCCCACTCTAGAGGGACAACTGGCAAGCACCAGCTTCCATTGTACCTTTCGAAGCCGTCTGTGCTGCTTTTATCTACTATGGCCCATCTTTCTGGTTTTTTTCTATTTTCTTTATTGATCCATAATTTATGATTTTTAAATGAATTATAATATATTTCTTTGTATGGTATTTTAAGCTCGCTTCTCTGGTGAAAGAACCATTCTATGTATTTTACTAGTCCTATGGGTAGATAGTCGTATTCGGGTCTCGTGTACTTCTGTCTTTCGAACGATTCTCCTGTCCAGTTTAAATTATGCTGTGACTGCATTATCTCTGATGGGTCTCTCAGACAAAAAACAATGCAAGCACTAGATTCTGTTAGCTTATGCAAAATATGAGACATACCGGGGGCTTGCATTATTATTTTATTTTTATTCGTTAAAATTTCCATAAAGTCTTTTTCGAAATGAAAGCCGAACTCTTCCTCGTCTATGAAAGTATAACCAAGCTCTTCGCACAGAACTTTCGATACGAGATTAGTACCTGATCTTTGAGGCCCAGAAACAACTATTTTCGAATACTGCTTAAACTCAGAAAAGTCCATAGAAGTTAGACGAAAAAAAACCCCACCTCTTTCGAAGTGGGGCAGTTTTTTTCTTAAGGACGTCCTTAATTAACTGGTTTCAAAATGAATGCCTTTAGTAGCCTTCAATACCCAATTAGCAATCCAAGCATAAACCCAACCCGCTACCCAACCAGCTATGCCAAAAGCGGCAACAGCAGAAATATCGGTAGCAACAGCCGAGCTAACACTCTTTACTGCAGCGTCAACGTCAGCAAGTCCACCAGAGCCTATGGCAGCAAGTATAGGTAAAATAATACCCTTGATTGCTCCTGTAACGACTCCCATCAAACCAGTAAAGTTTGCAAGGGACCATGTGCCGACCTTAGTTATAGTTAATGTCTTCATAGATACGTTTTTTTTCATCATACTTCTCCCTACCACCCAGTAGGGCTAACTAAATTACACATTTAGATACACAGGAGAAAACTATTTCAACTTATTTAATTGATCTAGTTTGGCGTCTATTTTGTCAAACCTTTCATGAATTATGTCTATTGCTTTAGAAAGGTCGTCTTTTGTGACATATTGTTTAGGAAGCTCTATCGCTAATCTTGTTAATCTTTGGGTGACTTCATCGTGTTTCCTCCATAATTCGTCTATACTATGATATATCCGTGTTACAGTCCACCCTAAGAACATCGCTGCTAGGCCAAATGCGGCATCTATTACATATTGCACTTCCATAATTCACTAGGTTATTAATACACAAGAATTATAGAAATCCAGCCAATTAAAAAGAAAGCAGCCCAAAAAAGCCATCTATTTCTTCCCGCCGTAATACTCTGTAGCGTGTCCTTCATCTACTAAAATTTCATTGTAAGTTTTATAGGCGTCTACTTCACTGTTAAACAATTCGCCTAATAAGCGTCCAAACTTCCCCTTTTTGTCTATCTTTGTTTGTACGATAAATTTGTTTTTGCCTTTTTTTATCAATTCTTTAAGACGGGCTTTAGCAGCTAGGCCTCTCTTTTTCTCAGCTTTGTCTCTAGTTCTGCTCTCTGGGGCATTAATTCCATATAGCCTAATACGTTCTTTTTTGAAGGTGCTGAATCCGCAATCAATCAGTGCATCGACCGTATCTCCGTCTACTACTCTTATTAATTTAGCTGAATATTCGTACATTTTTATAAGACTTGGGTATTGCGTTAAATTTTCATATAATCAAATAATATGAAAGGATATTTTCAATTAGCTCTTGGGAGGAAATACATTGAGGAGTCTGTTCAGTTCATTTCTTCCATAAGGGCTTTTGGGGACGATCTTCCGGTTTCTATCTTAGTTAAGAAAGAAGACCATGAATACGCTTTGTCTCGAAATATATTTGACCATGTGATTATTTTTTCCGAGAACGAGCCTCTGTTCGGTTTATGCGGAAACAACTTTGAAAAATACTGTCTTTTCCCTAGGCTTAAACTTCTTGACTATATTCCATATCGAGAATGTATTGTGATAGATACCGATGTACTTTGTATCTATAGCGCAGACAAAGCTTGGGACACCTTTAGAGACAAAGGGCAACCTTTCAATTGCGTGGGTGGCTACTATGACCCTTCTTATCATTGGTCTCGCATAGATGAAATCAACGAAAAGCTACAAACGAATATAAATTGCGCGCACGGAGGAATATTTTATATAAACAAAGATTTCGGAATAAAAGAGCTGGAAACGTTTTTCCTTCACCTTCTATATGCTTTTGTTAACTACGACAAACTCGGTTTTTTCAGGGGGTTCGAAGATAGGGACAACATCGCAGGAGCAATGACGGATGAAATTCTTTTCGGATACGCTCTTTCCAAAATGAATTTTAATTTATTGACTTATGAGTTATATCCTATAATAACTTTTGAAATAGCCGGTTATTTAGCCGACAAGCTAATCATTCCTCATTATATACAAACTTGGAAGTGGTTCTCAACGCACCACGAAACAATAGGGAAAGACAAGCCTATCGAGACAAAAGACCCTATACCATTTGTTCACTGTTTCGGAGATGAAAAACAAAAAAAACAATCTTATCAAAAGATAAAATCTGTTATTTCCGAGCTTCAGGGTCCTCGATTCCAAGTTCTTCGTTAATGTGAGCTGGATCTACTTTTATAGCAGATAGGGCTTTCCCTTTTTCTTTTAGGAACTGTTCCTTAAATCCGGATTCGCTTCCAGACCATAAATATGGGACTCCGCCGTTTTTGTCTAACTTCTTTTCAACAGTGAGCATTTTTAACCTGTCATTGGGAACAATCATTTTAGTCCCGCGGTCTGTCATGTAAAAAACCGTTTTCAAAACTCCGACGCGAATTATTCGAGCTTGTCTGCCAGAAATGTATAAAACATCATCATTATCGAAATCATGACCCATCCAAACCATAAAGCCTTCCACCGCTTTATGAACAGTCTCCTTGAAGAAAAAGCCCAATAACGCTACCAAAGCGATCCACCCATAATTACCAAGAAAATCCTGAACAGCCCCTTTGAATTCAGGGCTAGTAATGGCATCTATTGCTTCTTTTTCCATTATGTTATAAATTACACTACAAAAAGGATATAATAAGATAATGATTTTCGATAAAATATATGTCATTAACGTCGAAAGGAACCTTCATAAGTTCGAAAAAGTTAGAGATAGGATAAGAGAAATTCTACAGGACTCCACATCTATCGAAAGGATCGATGCTGTAGATAGAGATGATCTTACCGAGGAGTGGTTGAAAAAAAAGGGGATTAGGCCCGCTCCTTCATGGAGAGAACCTTGGAGCAATAGAACATTCACCAAAGGCGACATAGCATGCGCATTGAGCCATGCCAAAGCATGGGAAAAGATAATTTTGGATAAGGTAAATGTAGCGTTACTTCTAGAAGACGACGCCGTTATAGAAAAAAATTTCATAGAAGGATGCTCCAAAATAAAGGAGGAAAGAGGAAATGATTTTGATTATATTTATTTAGCTAGGAATAAAATGTCCAAAGAAGAAGAGGAACAAGTTTCAGCCACGCTAGTTAAACCAAAGTATAGCTACTGGTGCCTAGCTTCTCTGATAAGCCAAAAAGGAGCCAGAAAGCTTTTCGATAAAGAATATTTTAAAAACCTAATTCCCTCAGACGAGTATGTTCCTTCGAGAGTTTGTGAAGAGGGCGGAAACATACAAGCTAATTCTCTATTCGGGGGTTTGGAGAAATTAAATGCGTTTGCAGTAATGGAAGGTCGTAATCTAGTTTCTCCTGAAGATAGCGCCTTCGAAAATAGTGAAACGGGTAAAGGAGAACCTATAGCGCTTCAAAGTAGATACGATTACATAAACAAAGAATTAAAACTAAAGGTCGTAACAGCAGCGACTGAAGAAACCGACGGCCTCGTAAGACTCAAAGAGTCTGCCCTAAGGTACGGAATACCGTTAAAAGTATTAGGAATAGAAAAAGGCTGGACTGGCGGAAACGTTTCTAGACTAGAGAACCCCGGAGGAGGACAAAAAATAAACTTTCTGAAAGAGTATCTTACGAGCAAAGAATTAAATGATGATGACTTAATTGTGTTTGTGGATGGATACGATGTTGTATTTACAGGGCCTATAGAATTTGTCTTGGAAAGATATAAAACTTTTAATTCCAAGGCGGTCTTTGCCGGGGAAAGGTCTTGCTGGCCAGATGAGGGCTTAGCTAATAGTTACCCACAAACCGATTCTCCATACAAATATCTAAACTCTGGAACCTTTATCGGCACGGTTTCTGAGCTCAGAAAAATAACAGAAGAGCCTATATTAGATACGGATGATGACCAGCTTTATTATTCCCATAAATTACTTTCGGGTAAGTACGATATGGAACTAGATCATCGATGCGTTATGTTTCAGCCTACAGAAGGTTGTTGGGAAGATATGGATTATATGATACCTGCTGAACGTAGCGAAGGTAATTTAATAAATAAGTTGTTTAATACTTCTCCCTGTATTGTTCACGGAAACGGAAGCCCTAGGGCGAAGATTTTTTTTAATAGGGTTTGTGATTATATTTCATGTAATAGATTAGGCCACTTTCTATATAACCCGATTAAAGAACGAAAACTTTCAAAAGATTATTCTATTTCTATATTTGCTTTTATTAAGAATACCAAAGAGATGCAAAATTTTGTTCTTGGGTTAGCCTGCTTAAACAACCCTAAAGAAAAGATATCGATTTATATATGCGGGGAAGAAGGTCTTTCTAGTTCTCAGGTGGACATTTTAAGTGGCTTCAAAAGTTTTAAATTCAAGAAAACTAAAATAAACGTAAAACAGTTAGACGAGGCCTTGGAGTACGCAAACGAAATTGGCGACGACTATACCTTTTTGATAAAGTCTAATGTTATACTCAATAACCCTCATGTCTTGAATAATTTAATTAAATCTGATAAGGGAATCATAGCTCCTGTATTAAACGTACCAAATCAGCTTTATGCAAATTTTTGGAGGGGTGTAGATGATAATGGTTGGTATGAGGAATTCCCAGATTATTTCAAGATAGTATCGCGGGAATCAAAGGGGGTCTGGAATTGCCCCCATGTAGCAGAAGCTGTTTTGATAAAGAAGAAGAATGTTAAAAGGTGCTTGGGAAAATTCAGCTTGAACTTTACACCGGAGAAAGGAGACTTCATAACTTTTTGTTATAATTTAAGAAACTCTGGAGATTTTGTGTATGCCGATAATAGAGAAAAGTATGGATACTTACTTGAGGAGTAGTGTATTAATACTATGACATGGCAAGAAAAAAAGCTCCTGCTATTTTAGATTCATTAGAAGAACTAGAATATCTTAACGGACGTAACGGAGGAGTCCTTTCTATTAGCGCTAAAGCGAAAACCAAAGATAGCTTCTTCGTTAAAAGTTTCAAATGGACAGATAAGCAAAAAGAATTAATCAAGTTAGCCCTAAGCGACAAATCCAAAATAATTTTTATAGAAGGGCCTGCAGGCACATCAAAAACATTGCTTTCTGTTTATTGTGGACTGAGGCTTCTTAGTGACAGCAAAGTAGATGATCTAACTTACATAAGGTCTGCCGTGGAAAGCTCTGACGCAAGACTAGGCTTTTTGCCCGGAGACGCAGACGACAAGTTGCACTACTTTAATTTACCATTTTTGGATAAGTTGAATGAGCTCGTATCAGACGAAGAAATCAAAAAATTACAAAAGAGTCGACGAGTCTCAACTTATCCAGTCAATTTCAG
>Ga0315318_10000354_pt1 | contig 18451 bp, 36 predicted proteins | sample M1200m3416metaG_FD_203703 | JGI IMG/M metagenome (GOLD analysis project Ga0315318, IMG submission 203703) | Ammonia-oxidizing marine archaeal communities from Monterey Bay, California, United States - M1 200m 3416 | ecosystem: Environmental > Aquatic > Marine > Coastal | place: USA: California... | reverse complement strand
TTGATAGGGGATTCATCTTCAAATGCAGGCTGCATTGCTTCCATGCACTTGTCAAAGATTTTCTTACCAAAGCGATAAAGGAATACCTTACCTTCATTCTCAGGGTTTGCAGAATCTTTAATAACCAAGATGTTAGAGAAATATTGCAGCTTACGTTTCTGCTTACGTGCAATTTCTTTATCGGATTCTACACCAGAGTTCCAGTATGCAGAGTTCATCTCTGATACAGGATCATTCTGTCCTATGGTAGTGAGAGAGTTCTCTATGTACCATTGACCAGTAGGGCCTTGAAACGCATGGTTCCAGACTTTTGCCCAAGGAAGGTCTTCACCTTCTGGAGCCGGAAGAAAGCGAATGATTGCGAAACCATTACCAGACTTATCCATCACTGGTTTCCAGATACGCTCATCAACGTATGACTTCTTCTCTAGGGGTTTGTTCTCGACTTCAACTGCACCGAGCAGTTTGTCCAGAGTATTAGACTTCTTTAATGTTGCTAACGACATATTTTTCTCCTTATGTAAATGTATATAATCGTATGTTTAGTGTATATTAAATTTAACACAAAATTGTTCTTTTGTCAAGTACCTTATGTTATTATATTTAACATTAGTTACTTCACCTTTTCGGTGAATAGGGGCTACCCAATAAAAGGTAGTATCCTTAAACTCCGTAAAAACAGTTTGCATCTGGTTCAACCAATTTATTGTATTGAAACCTTTTGCATCACTGGGCAGATAATTATCTGATCCCTTGTATATGTTATTTAGGGGTTCATCATATGACGATAAATCAAACCCTAACATATACACTTCTTTAACCCTTGCCCTTGGTTCACCTTGACATGCAAGATGTAATGCAGTAGTACCAGCTGACCACCCTACAGGGAAGTCTATTGATTTTACGTTATCATCTTCTCTTAGATATGTTATCCACACCCCTACATCTTTCTCCATCTTGGTTTTCAAATCTTTTGGATCAAGATTAGGATGCTCCTTCAAGGCTAGTTCAATACTCTCTTGTATCTTACTGGGGTCTTTACCAGACACTACACACTGTTCTGTATGATTACCAGTTCTTTTAGTCTTATGAACGAACTCTTTTGGTATGTCATGACCCATGAACATCATATCGGAAATCTCAGCAGGAATAGGGTTCCAGTTTGCGAAATGTAGTTGTCTTGTTTTTAATAGCCCTTTTTGATATATCTCTTGTTGCATTGCATAGTCTACAGCAACTAAGTTATCTACCCACATATCACGATATATTGCATTACATCCCCACGTTGGAATGTCATGAAGATATACGTTAGTAATCCAATTTCTGGATTCTCCATTACCTAATACGATGGTTCTGTTCATCGCATTGTCCAGATTAATCATAACATTATCTTCCATATTAGATTGAGAATCAAGTGGCATTTCTTACCTTTTCCTGTAGCTCTCCAACACGGCGTTCTAATACAGAAATTGTTGTATTGATATTTCCCATACCAGAATTTGGTCTAAACCGTTCTTTAAGAATTCCAATCTCCTCTGTTAAAACTAATATTTTATCTAAATCATCCATCTCTTAACGCCTTCCAAGAATAAGGAAATATTTCCTCTCCTATCTCATCTATTTGATTTGCAACCATTTGTGTTTCCAGTTGTGTATCTGGTTTGCATCGTAGGTTGCAAACACGAGCAAATGCCATTAATGTACCACTCCAGTACCATTCAGTCATCAATGATTGGGGTAAGACCATTCTGGCCATTTCGGGTGCAATACCTTCTTCTAACATTTCTGTATATGCGTCTTTGCACATACGATGTGTATCAGAAATGTCATGTAGTATTGTCTCATCAGAAGAGCCCTGTTTCTTGTCCTTTGCCGCCAAACGCCATTCTATTGGTTCATAGAATTCTGGTTCATTATCAACGTATCGTCTAGATACTTCATTCCACACCAAACCTACTTGATGTTTTACTAACTGTCTTGCAACAAATACTGGAGCCTTAATATGGAACTGCATAGATGCATGGCCAAAGGGACTCCAGTGATTATGTTTTGCAAGATAATTAATTAATTTCGAATCTTTTATTTCATCAAAATCTATATTTGATTTTCCAAAAGATACCCTCGCCGCATTAACTACAGAGAGATCGGTGCCCATAGAATCGATCAGGGTTGCTATCATTTGTGTGCCGAGTGCTTTCTAGGACGATATCCTTGTGGCCATTGGGGTTGTCTTGTTGCAAGTTGTTTAACTCTTGCACGTAAATCTTCATTTTCTTTAGATAATTCGGCATTGTCATATGCAAGGGATTTGTTTTTCCCCTCAAGGTCTATGACCTTTGATTCAAAAAACGCTGAGTTGCGAATTTCTGTAACTTCTTCCATTATGTGGACTCCTCTATAAGTTTAAGTAGTTTCATTCTATACCTATTTTCATCAATAGTCAAGAACCTTTTGTAATTATTCATAAACTTTTTTAAATCAGGCCATATAACATCGTCCTTTAATTTCTCATTCCAGACTTTACTATAATTTACTAGTTCATTTAATATAATCATTGTCTCTATTGATACACGCCCACCCAGAAATTCTTTTAAAAGTTTGGGGTGATACGTCACCAGAGCTGTTCTTTTTTTTATTACAAATAAATCTTCAAAGGATTGGACTAGGGGCTGCATTTCAACTTCAAACTCATCAAAGAACCCCTGCCTCTTGAGTTTCCATGATTGATAATTATCATTATTGAAATTTGCGATATAACCATTACGGTCTTTAATGAAATTTGATATGAAATAATCCTGTGGATTATCGTACTTCTTTGCAATCTTTACAAAGAATCCTCTGTCCTTACGTTTGTAGAACGAGTCTCTCTTAATCTTTGTCTTACCTTTATAGGTGATATAATCATAATCACCTTTACCAAAATGGGCCTTTAATGCACAGTACATTAAATAAACGTCAACTGGTTCCATCTTCTTTGTATCCATCTTCTTCAACTCTACGACTATCTTTAGAGGGGGATAAATTGGCAGCAATAAACGAACATGCCGCCAACATGGGAATAACGTATATCATTTTATCAGTAAGATATGCAGTAATATACGTTGGGACTAATACTATAACTGCCTGTAGTAGACTTTTAGTCATCGTACTTACCATCTTTAATTAGATGGTAAAGTCTATGTCTAATAACTGTCCAAAACAGAATAAATAAACTGTCTGACTTATATGTTCCATTGGGAACTTTCAGAGTATACATTATTTGTTCTTTGGCATTTTAAGTTTGTAAACAACATAAGGTTCTTCACAAACCCCATTATCATCACACATCTGCATTGGAATGGATTTTGCATTAGGGTCTAAAGATTTGGCCTCAATTTTGTGCCAAGTTGCTCCGGCATCCATCTCTTCATGAAATTTGGTTAGTGCTTCGTGATTAACGGCACCAAATAGTATTGGGAAAATTAATAGTAAAAACATAACAGCTCCTATATTGGTAATTGTGCTTGTCTAGGAAGAAAATTCAATTCCCGTGCATTTGCTTCAAGCTTTTGTTTAAGTGGTTTGGATATAAGTCCCTTCACGGAATCAGGTTCAATTTCTTGATCTGAACAATACCAAAGTACTGCTTCCATATGTGTAATTCGTTTCTCTTTAACAATATCTTCTATCTTTAATGCAAAAATTTTCGGTGTCGTAAGAGCCATACTCAAATCCTTTTAATAAAATTAGGTGTGGGGTTAACCGTAGACCCCACACGGATGTATTACGGCATCACCCGAAAGACATTACGCTGAACGTAATGCTTTATAACCAGCGGCAACCACTGACCGGCGAGGTGTACCGAGTGCATATTTCATATATGTCTCACCGTCAAAAGACGATACTCTTTTATTCAAATAGATTGAAAATCCTTCTGAACGTAGTTGGCTTATAACGGCACGAACATTTTTCACACCATAACGTGACGAAATCTGTTTAGCGGTTAGTTCTGCACCATTAACCAGTGCATTGGCGACCTTAGAGGCCTTAGAAACGACCTTAGAGGTCTTAGTAGTAGTAGTCATAATCAATTATCTCCTTAACATGACAAAATAGGATAGACTCATTCTATCCTTTAAAGTGGTGGGTATTCTGTTACTAGGAACCCACCGAAACCCTATCCGATTACGCAGCTAGTGCGAAATCTTGAGATGCAAAATTATCGTTTGCATTTACTAATGTGACCAATAACGCAGTCATCCGACAATTCTCCTCGTAATCTATCTCTGCCTGTCGATCCTAATTCACCCCCATATGAGTATATGGGATTTGGTGGAGGTGGGGAGAATTGCACTCCCGTCCAGTTCAGCATTTAATCCGTATCATCAAATTGTACTCTATTTATACCATACCTATAGGGATTAGTCAAGTACCTTTTTGTATATAATTGAAGTTCCTTTTGTTTGTGGTAGAAATTTAAATTTAGAATTTATTCCAACTGAAAGAAAACATGCTACATCGGGCCGGGGGTATTCTAAAATAGTCACTGTTTCTGTCTCTCCATTATGTAGAAGTAATACTCTATTACCATGGGCAGAATCTGTCCAAAAACCAATAGGGTTTTCTTGTGATGTTTTTTCAATACCCTTTAGAAAAACATCTGATGGGCCACATAATATAGGTTTATGAGACACAACAGCACCAGTAAGAGGCACATTTAGTTTCTCATCTTTTTTTGGTAGTATCTGTTGTGACTCTTCTGCAAGTTTTTCATCTGTTTCTATTTTTGTGGGCGATGTTGTGTCTTTGGGGGTAATGTCAGTGGTTTGGCAACCCATTAACAGAAACACCGCCATTAAGCTTACTAGGTGTTTCATTTTGTTTTCTCCATTCTGCAGCGGTTTCTACCAATGCGTCAAGGTAATCATATTTCTCTTTTACAAACTCTTGTACAGTACCATCTTCGGTTACACATAGAATAACAATCTGCTCTATCTCTGTACCAGTTCTTTCCTCATACATCTCTGCATAAGCAGAACATTGAATGTAATAGTTTTCATTCCATTCGTCATTGCGTTCTTTGGTTGAAGTTTTGAAGTCTATAATAGACAGTACACCATTGTACTCTGCAATACAATCAACTCTACCAGCCACCTTGTATTTATCAGAATAGAGTCCTGCTTCTTGTGCATGGATGTTATCTATTTTTGACAATACTTTATCTTTTAGTTGACCGAAAAGACAGAAAGGAAGAAAATCCTTCTTATGATGTTCTATACTTTCATTGTTAAGATAGTCCTCACACATATGGTGAACTTTAGTTCCCCTTGCGGCGGCCTTACCAGCGATATAGTTTGCAGTACTTTCACCTACACGTTTACGCCATTCAGTCAATCCAGACTTATTACGGACTGACAGGATGGTTGTGATTGATGGATACTTGTTTCCTTCTGGTGTCTCATATAGACGAACACCATCGGTTGTTGTTGCAGCTATAGGGGGCAACCAAAAACAATGCAGATGATTAAACATTGACTTAATGGCCCAACTCCGTATTTCGTTTAACTGCTTCATTGAAGGACATACACTTTATATCTTTTGCCTTGATAAAATGTTTTCCTCCCCTTTTAAAATAATTAGAAATGTCTATAATTATCTTAGCCTTATTATCCTTAACAACTTCTTCACAAATAGCCTTATCACTAAAAGATTGTGTCCACTGAAGCCATCCTTGGGGATTCGTATTGGTAGTAACTGCTAAAACTGTAATGAAATATAATTCAATCATACGTTTCTCATTCTCGCTACTAGTCTGTCTGCACGATTAGTTACTTGTTTATACCAACTGGAATCAACCATCTCATCTGCAGCTGCGTTCCAATCTTGTGCATCTACACCACGTTTCATACCTTTAAATTTGCTCAAACGAGTGCGTCCCATATTGAACATCATGTTTGCAATTATTCTCTGAGCCTCTTCTGGCAGTTCTTCGAAATCTGGGTAGAGGGTTTCGCAGTCAGACACAACTCCCACAACGTCTGCTTCGAAGGCTTCTTTGACTCTTTCTTCACTAACTTCGGTTCCTGTAGAACTTCCGTATTCGGGGTCAGAATCCAATATGAGATGGCCGATGCCAAAAGTAGGGTAGCCAAGATGATCATTATATACCTCATACTTAACTCCTTCATCATTTTCTAGCTCCTCTTGCAATTTTTCCATATTCATTTGATTACTCCATTCCTATACCGAGTTTGATCTTGTTGATCAAATAATTTCTAACAAAACCAGAGCGTACAATATCACCGATTGTAAATTCTGTACAATTAAATTCTTCCATCTCTTCTAGAATACGTAGAAAATCATGAAGACCATTCTTCTCATTAGTTCTCTGTAAATCAGTTTGATCGAAATCACCACAAAAAACAATCTTAGAATCTTGACCCAACCGAGTCGTAATAGTATCCAATTCATGAAAGTTCATATTCTGACATTCATCTACTATAATGATACTGTTATCAAATGTCAACCCCCTTAAAAATGAGGTAGACAGAAAGTAAAGTGTTCCTTGCCCCTTGAGGCGGTCATATAGATTATTGAAGGATTGTTCGTTAGGTTGCTCGAACATAAATTGTACCATGTTCTGATATGGAACTTGATAGAGTGCGGCCTTATCTTCTTCATCGCCAGGCAGAAATCCAATCTCTCTTGTAGGAATAAGTGACCTTACTATTACAACTTTGTCGTATGGTTTCTTTAAATCCATAACATCCTGCATTGCAAGATACAATGATACGAAAGTTTTACCTGTTCCAGCGGCACCAAATAAAAACTGGTTCTTACCTTTTTTCCAAGATTCGAAAACTACTTTCTGATTATCTGTGATTGGTTTAACTGTGACTAGATTATTGTGATTAATTTCTTTATTCTTTTTACTTGCCATAATAATTCCTATAATGTCTTCTTTTTACTTGCAGAAAAACCTGATCGTTCCACAGTTTTTCTGTGCTTATTTATTGCGTCCCTAGTCTTAATTTCTGTGTGTGATTGTGTACTGCCACCAAATTTATCTGCAAGAGGACTGCCTGGATGTGCAGCTGCAATTCTTTGCATATTTTCATTAAACCCACCATCAGTCTTTGGGCCCACACCCATAACGTGATCACCCACAATAGCGACAGGTTGAATGATCTGTCGTATGTGTTTGTTCTTTTTGAGAAACTTCTCTTTTTCTGACATAGAAAGAAATTCATCCCATTCTATTCCAGAAGCGTCATCATAAAATGTATATGTCGGCATTAAATATCTAACTCCAATTGATTAGGATTTCCTCCCAATCTTTCAATCTTTTTGATTAACTCAGAATTGTGCTCAGTAACCTCTTTAAGTCTTTTTAATACTGCATAATGAGATTCTGTTAATCCAGCCATGTCATGTTGTATTGGAGTCATTTTAGACATGTCCTCATGCAACTTTCTGCCCATGTAATCCCAGTACCCTTCTCTTTGCATAGAAAGTATCCTTCATTTCTAATATATAGTCCTTTTAGAAAGCTAAAAATATACCAGTTGCTACCACATTCAAAGCTACTATTGCACCAATAATTGTTAAACCTAAAATCATAACTTTCTCTCCTAATTGTTATTAAGTTATACTATACCCGATATAGAAGGTAATGTCAAGTCCCTATGGACTAATTAACTTCCCATCTGTAGAATATATGATCTCCAATTTCAATAGTACGATACTTAGTCTTTGCCCATGCTGGTTTTACGTAATCTGCATGATAGAATGTCGCACCATCTGTTATATCTATAAGACTGTATTCATTGCGAATCATTCCCTCTGCAATTTCTAGAAAACGTGCATATGTCTTCTTATCTCTAGGCACATCAGATTTACCATCACAATGCCAGCTGAATTGGCATCGATGCCTGATTGGGTAATACTTTCTCATTGCGGGCGATAGATTCTTAATCTTTCTGGTTTTCCAACTCTCTCTAGTCGGGCCCTGTTTTATAACCTGACATACAGTATTGGGAAACCTCTTATCCCTGACTCTATTGAATACAACAAAAGAAACTGCAAGTACGCCTGCAACTCCTTGTCCTCTCGCCTCATGATACATATTCATTGCAAGACATTCTGCCGAAGGTTCCGAGTCTGGAATCTCAGCCTGTACAGGCGATATCATAAGAACCCCTGCAAATAGACCTTCTAGTATTCCCATTTTTTATCCTTTAAAATTGCGGGCGACTTCACCCTCTATAGAGTTATAATAGGTTTTACAAAACTCAATGTCCACAAACGACATAGGTTTGTAGTTGTCCAATACAAAGGTAGCAACTTCTTTGAAATCTGATGCTCCTTCACAAACAGCCCAATCGACTAACTCTTCCATTTCCATCATAAAATTTTTCATCTTACTCATTATGCAATCTCCATCATATCTTCACGATCACCATGACCGTCTTCTTCACACATTCTTACGAACAATCCCAACTGACGGCCGAACGCCTCAATTTCCCAAGGATAGTCGTAGTAATTTAAATTTGAAATATCAACTTTTTTCTTCAAAAACCTAACCACGTTAGGATCAGTATATTCGTACATTTCACCACAAACCCACTGTTTTACATGAACCATTTCGTGGGCAAGGTTAATTAATATATTTCTAAGTGAAACACTAGAGTCGAGCTCGATAGTGTAAGAACGTGGAGTTTTTTTGGATTCCCACTCATCCCAGATGCAAGAACCTTCAATCCCAACTTTTTCAGTTAAATTTCTTACCAATTTAATATCGAGGTACAGGGTGTTCAATAACCTTTTACCCATCAATCTTTCTGCATAATTCCATACAGCAGACTCGACTAGTTTCCTAGTCGATTTGCAAGAGCCTGAGATATTAACAATCATTTATTCTACCCAATCCCAAGCACGATCTACATCAACTGCAAAGTAACCTATTCCAGGCAACTTAGGATCAAAATAGTCATCCCTGATCTCACTCAAAAGCATCCAAGTATGAGAACCATTATCCCACCTGACTTTACATTCATTTAAATGGGGATGAGATTTATCAATCGCAATGACTTCACCAATCTCTTCTGGATGCATAGCACCAAAACAACCTGTGATTTCTGTACCTAATTCGATTTCCATATCTCTTCTCCGTTATGTCTCATTATATTATTATAATAACACATAAAATAAGATAAGTCAAGTAAAATCGTACATTCTAAGTCATTGATTTTAAACGAAAAGTGAAAAAAGTTTTATTCTTTTTCGTAGTCTTCAGCTGCTGCACCGCAAATTGGACAGTCTTCTGTAGGTGGTTCGTCACCTTCATGAATATGGCCACAAACTGGACAAATCCAATTATCCATTTGCTGAACCAGGCGATTGAGGATATGTTTCGTGTTCAATTAACATGAAATTATCATCCCAATCAAACGCTTCTTTTACCACATTTTCAGACAATCCCTTATACTTACGGTGTAGAACACCATCTTTTGCGGCAACAAGAATGTCAGCCTCATCTGGATGTAGAGATTCTAGTAATTGAATAAACATAGATTCACGTTTATTCTGAGATATAAGTGTGTTTCCACCTTCTATATAATGATACAACTTGCGTGATTCATAGGCAAGATTACCATGTTCTGTACCTTCTGGGGCCTCATTCGGTTTATAAGGAACATCACCTTCTGGAAGTAACCATTTGATTTTAGGATCAAAAGAAGATTTAATAACCATCCTTAAAGATGAATCATTATATTTTTTCAAATGAGTGACCTTATCCTTTTTTGATTTAATTTTTCCAAGCTTATCCAGAATTTCGGAATATAGTGGTGAGTAATTATCTGACATTTAGAATTCTCCTATCGATTCAGTGAGGATACTTAACCTCTTTTTTATAAAATAATTTAGTAATTGACTACGATCTCCTGATGGTGAGTCTCTATAAGTATCTAGTATTTCGCTAGACAGCTCTTTTGGTGTATATGTAAGATCAATCAATTTCAAATTCCTTTGATAATTTCTCTTAACCTCATCATTAGGAGCAACGTCCTCAAAATCATGATCTATCCAAGCCGCAATCTTTTTCTTTGTCATAGGTTTCTGTCGCAATCCATCAACAAAGGTATTGTCTGGTGATAACACATTAGGAATGCCGTCACTGGTATCTCCCTTAAAAACATGTTCTTTTATGTATCTAACTGGGTCTTCACCATTTATCATTTTTTTGGTAATAGGACTATACTGCTTCACATTAGGAAACCTCTGTAACTGAATAAAATCTTTATCACCAGAAAGTATCATAATCTCTTCTGCATATTCAGAACATAATGTTGCAATAATATCATCAGCCTCTGCACCATATACCTCTACTGACTTATAGGGCATATGTGTCTTAACTTCATCCTTGATGTTATTTAGACAACCAAAAATTGCATCCCAATCTTTGGTATCTGAGGCCCTTCCCTTCCTACGACTATATTTGTACTCTGGGAAATAATCACGCCTCCAATAGTGTCTAGAATCATAACATAGAACCATCTCACCAAATTCAGATAGAAATCGTGTGCGATACATACGTAAAGAATTAAGAATCATATGTCTTACCATCTCTTCTTCTGGTTCAGATTTCTTGGACATATGCATTTGCATCATAATGTTTGCCATCATAATCTGGCTCATATCAACTAGTATCATGACAACTTATACTCCTTAGTAGGTGTCGGTACGTACATATGAGCGTTAAAACTCATACTTCTCCTCTCCCCCTCACTTTTAAATGGGTAAACAAAGTGCTTTAACCATGAAGGAAATATCAACATCTTTCCAGCTTCGGGTTTGAATTTTAGATTATCACTACGGAACTCTTGGTTCTCACCAAAAGTAAATTCGATCAATCCACTTGCTGGGTAGTGATCTTTGCTATCTTCTACAATCTCATCATGCATCTTAGGTGGTAGTTTAAGATAGATCACACCAGAGAAGTCTCCACTGTGGTGATGTGCTGGATTAAAATCGCCTGCATACTGACTGACAACCCAACTATGAGCCATGTGAATATTATCCATTGAGGGAACTGCGTCATCTGCAATTTTTCTCCACCCATATGCAGTATTGGATTTTATGGATTCTTTCAGATAATCTACACATCCACCCTTCATGACTTGCATAAGAAACTCTTTGTCATCCTTAGCTCTAACAGGAATTTGAACTTCTTTATGCACCTTACCTACGAGTTTGTGCGACCAATCCCACTCCTGGCTTGCAGAATCGCTGTCAAGTACCTTATCAGATATTGTATTGACAATATCAACAAATCTATCTGGGACTTGAGTCTCCAATATCATTGGGGAAAATGGTTTATGAAACTTCGGGGTCATCTTGTTCATCTTCAATCATATTATATAACTTTCCTAAAGTCTCAAAATCAACATCTGCTCCGGCCGGTGAGTCATTAGTTTCTGTAAGTCCATCCATAAGGATGTTCAAAGGATGTTTCATTCCCATCGCCTTATATATAGTTGCCTTTGAGACTTCAATAACAAAAGACATATTTTTGATAAAAGATTCTTTTTCAATATCAATTTCATTTTTTTCTAAGGTATGTATTAATTGTACCATCACCTGTTCATTGAGATCATTAGCAAACGTAATATCTTCTAATATTTTATCTGCATTACTGCTATCAGGAACTATGACTTTTCTTCCCTTTTTCCAAGGGCCTTTAATTATATCAGCTGTCATTCTACCATACCACTTTCCCAAACCATATTTAAATCTGGATAGAATGTTCCAACGTCACGTTTTGGTTGTCCTATGTTTGGGCCATACCAATAGTATCCCAATGCCACACAACGATTACGAATCCTCTTTTCTTGATATTCACCATAAAACATATCTATCCAATCACCATGTTTGAGATATGAACTCATATTTCGTACATACCCCTCATGGTCTGCTAGTCTGGCAATCGCACCCTTGATGTTCTGTTTGACTTGAGCACGTTCTGTCTTCGCAAGTTCTTTTTGCGTTTTAATCCAGACCTTAATTTTGTCGGGATGTAACTGGTGATCTTTAGGTAAATCCCACAAACTCTCATGTAAATTAGATTTACCATAAGAGGGGTCAGATGCCGCTCTCGCTTCTCGTACTTTTGCAAGACGTTCTGATGCAGCTGCCCTTTGTTCATCAGACATAGGTTTACGTGATTTTTTTCTTTTTGGTGCTTTCCAAGAACTATTATCTGTGGAAACAGTGATTTTCTTCTTTACCATGATGTATTATTTATCCGTATAGTTTTAACTATACTTACTATAGAAGAAAATAGGAAGTTTGTCAACCCCCTTTTTAAATATCAAGAACTAATTTTTCGCCCGGCATTGCTCGAGAAACGCATACTTGAAGATAATTTTCACGGTCATCATCATCCAGAAACTCGTCTCTATGATCAACTTTTCCCGAAATTAAACCAACTTTACAATTTCCACACCAACCGTCTTCACAAGCATACATTACATCAACTTCATGTTCCCATAAAACTTCTAAAATCGATTTATCTGCTGGAACCGTAAATGAAATGTCGCTTTGTTTTAATTCAACCTCAAAAGGTTGATCACTTTTTATTTTTTGCATCTATCTAGAATCCACAGAGAGATAATAGGGAAGGGATTGATGATGCAACTCTACCAAAGAATGGAAGGGCTGCTATGAATATTAAGAATATAATACCACCAAATAGGAAAACTATATTAGTTTCACTCATTTATGCTTTCATTCCACCTTTTAGTTTACATTCGTAGTTAACTGTTGACCAACCACCATCTTTCGGCATCGCCGAATATTCTTTCTTCCTCACGATGCACTTATCAATAGTATTATAAGTTGAGACTAATTGAGACACGCATTGAGGTCTTATTGGCCCACAGACAGTCAGGACTAATAGCCACTCTAATAACATAGTTACTTCCTCATTTAGTTCGAGCGGCATCATTAATTTTATTAATTAAATCAAATGCTACTTTAACTTTTTCTTCAAGAACACCTATTGCGTAATGCATTTTTGCAAGAACTATAATTAAAGATATAATTCCAATTAATATTGGCCACATTGACACAAATGTTGTAAGTTCGTTCATATTACAGCACCCACTTGTCTGTATAAAACATAAATCCTATAAACATACCAAGTAAAACTAATATCATTATCATAGAGTTTTTTGCTATATCAAGCCAGTGTTCCATTTTTTCTTTTTGGCGTTCTCTTTCTTTTTGTTTTCTGGTTTTCGCCTTTTCAATTCTTTTATCACGTTCCATCATGATATCTTCCCATGTGCCTAGGCCGAAACGGCGGTTCACCATGAATCTAACTTTAGATAATTCCTCATCTGCGAGCTTCTGATTTATTTTTTCCTGTATAATCGAACCTACTGATAACGATCCTTTATTATCAATACCTTTTTTACCCATCATAGCGCCCCACCTACTCGCTACCATGTTAGTAGGTTTAGCTGCTTTGTCTACTTGTTCTTTACCTTCTACTAACTGATCTATTGATCCTGCCAGTTGGCTCACCTCTTTGCAATTATTGATACCTTCCTTAATTGCTTTATAGGCACTATTACAAAGAGTTATCCCTGCAATTATTTCTGCAACCATGATTCATCTCCTGTTTCTTTCACATAATGATCACAGTTTACATATTAGATACTTATATTTATATCATGAACTCTCGTTTTAAGAGTATCTTAACGAAATACTCTACTTATACTTATACTAACAAATTCAAAAGTCTCTTCTCTTTTTTTATTTGTGCAGGCGTGTTCTCATACTTTTCTATTCTTTGATCCAAAGTAGGAGTTTTCATTTTCGTCACTTTATGTATAGGTTCTACTTTTCTCATTGATTTTGATTTCATCATATTCTCCATTTGTGATTCTATACATTATAACACAAAAGGAGTTAATATATCGTTAACAAACCTTATTTTAAATGCATTTTTATAAAATATTCTGCATCAACAACCGCAAGGGGAGTTTGATTGTTACGTTTAATAAACACAACAGGTTCATGATTTCCTGAATTTGATGCAGCTTGTTCGTAAGACTTCCATATATTTAGGGTTTCTTGGTTCTTGCACTCTATTGAATACGGAAACTTTTCTCTCGCTGCACGGGCCATTATGAGGTCTTCTCCACCAGCACCCATAGAGCGAGATTCGATATCTTCTGGATGGACATCTAATGATTCGATTAATTGATCCCTGACCCATTGTTGGAATCTTCTACCTTTTGCTTTTGCACTTTGAGTTTTCATGACAACGCTCTAATCATATCCATTTCTGGTCTTCTTATTTTTAGTAAATCAAAATTATGTTCAACTATATCTCTACAAGATTCTATAAGTTCTACAAAATCATTCCTACTATTTAGGGTCACTACCAAATCTATTATAGCGGTCATTCTTTCTTTTGGGTCTATGATTGTGTCGTAACTTTCATCCCAAGGAAATGTTCTATACCCCAATTCTCTCAATCTTCTTAACGCAAATGGTTGATGTATGAGGATGAATGGCATTTGTAAAGCAATAGGCCGCCAAGTCTTTTCACTAACATCTCTTATATAATCACCTCTATCAAAAAAAGTCTCTGTAACTATATACAATAAACTTTCTTTTTTGTGATAAGGAAATTCCCAATAAAGGCCGGGTTTCATATCCACGTTGTCATAGGGTTCATCAGGCATACTATAATTAAACTGATCTAATATATCGAGTTTGTACATTTGAGACATAAAATCAATTCTATGTTGATGTGGCCACCGATTTAAACAAAGAAATTTTTTTGCATCGTCATTATAATCTATCCACTCTATCGCATTAACTCTCGCAAAAGACTCCATTAGATTCCAAATAACTATATTAAACGGAAATTTAGCATCTGCATAATTATAATTCTGAGTTATTACTGTTACTCGTTCTGGGTTTATATTGTGTATTTTCAGATACAGTGTAAAATTTTCAACCTCACGAGGCAACCAACTAGAACCCTCCATTGCATCATTAATAATAATTTTGCAATCTATATCACTCAATGTAGAGAAATCGTAGTTTTCATACTCTGCCGAGAGACATGGGCAGTTAATAATGTAAATAAATTCTTTAGATGATTTAAGAGAAACAATTTCATAATCTATTTTGTTTATATCTAACCAATATGGTAGATTTCCCATTCTAATATATTTTTCACGATAATCTCCAAATATATCAGGCAATCCAACAACTTCATCAACAACTAATCTAATCATCTCTCACCAAATCCAAAGTAACACAATGAAACCCTCCAGCCAACAATCTATCATGTCTAAGTTCTAGGGGAATAATTTCTATCTTATGTTCTTTTAATTTGTTAATCATCTCTTTTTGTTTCTTATCAACAATTGCAAGGTGAGGATTAATACTAAGCATATTTAAACCGATCCACTCACTTGCACCCCAAGGGAGATTCGTTCTTCTGATACTAGAATGACACTCATCTATCCATATTTTATCCCATGACTTAAACAGGTCTGGCTCATTTTCTTCAGTAACCCTGCTCGCATTATACATAACCAAACCCTCACGTAACGGTATGATTGTGCTGTCTAGATGTGCATATGAGTAAAGGTTCTTGCATAGGTGTACCTTATACTTGTCACCTAGAACATCCTGTAACCACCTTGCGCCCTTTTCATTACCAGTATTACTAACTTGAAATAGAATGTCATCGTTTACACGAACACAGTTTGCAGCCTCAAATAGAATCTCCTCATTATTAAGAGATGGAACACCCTTCACATCTTTCTTAAAGTTCTCATCGAAAAGTATAGGAATAGGTGCTTTGATCCACTTATATCCCCTCTCATGCAAGGAGTTAAATATGTTTCGATATCCCCATGTTTCATACTGTCTATTAAGAATAGGGGAAGGAGTTTCTATGATTGTATCTCCTACAATCAAAGTACAGTCCCTTGGAGAATAATGATGCCAGTTATCAGAATGATTGTGTGTTAGGTCTGGCCTATGAACAACAACATCATGTGATGTTAAAGTTTTTGCAAGGGTATCTAAATCCTCTTCTGTTTCTTCAATCACCCAATCAGGATATGAACCAATTGGAATAGATTCTTCATCATACTCTGGGAACTGACAGCTCTTAAAACTTCTATTTAACTCTGGTGTTCGATATCCCTTTGCTGTACCTACAATAATTTCTTTGAGAGTGTCCCAATCATTATTGCATTTCATCTTGTCTTCCATCCCAAAGTCTAGAGAAACACAACCTATTTGTTTCATTTCCCCTGTTGTATTCTGGATATTTGTCATCATGATCTATTCCAAAATATACACAGGGTGATGGTGTAAGGTCAAAATGTTTACAATAAACCTCTTGATCTTCTTTATACTTATCGTAAATAAAGTCTGCTTCAAACTCATGCATCAATTCTTTACCCACATATGCACTAAGAAGATTTATATAATTATATCCAGACTCGTTGACTACATAAAGTTGATCTTCAAATTTCTCTCTTTGTAATCGAATACCAACTCTTAAATTTTCTACTGGAAATACTTTCGATAGGGATGATACAACATACTCAATACAAGGATGTTCTAGATTTATTTCTAGGTCTACTGCAAGATTGATGTATGCAAGATCAAGCATGACAGGAACATTATTTCTGTCGCAGTTATCTAACAACTCTTCTAGAGCATATGGTAAATCTCCTGTATCAGCAAACGGCACACTAAGAAGAACAACATCTCCTTCTCTGATCTCATCCTCATCTAACCATGCAAAAGACTGCGATTCTGCATACCATAAACCACGCATCATCTGATGGTAGAAGTACTCGCCCTTTGCCAGTCTTAGCCTCTTGTGGTTTCTGTATCGAATATAGAATTGTGCAAAGGATTCAGTTGTCCCTTGAGTGAAACATCCTTCTGTGAACTTTTCAATACCTATGAGGTTATGTGTAGAGGGCATCCACCATTTATATGTCTCTAAGAAATCCTCACGAATAGCATCATGGTTGATCTCTTCTTGAGTGAATTCGTATATGAGAGTATTCATCTCATTAACAGTTTCATCATCATGGACACTATATGCGCCGCCAAATGTTTTATCTTTATTGTCGGGGAGATTCGTGTATCGCAGAGTCATTATAAAATCCTGATATTTGTAGGGTGTATTTGTCTTCTAAGCCTGCATTTGCAGATAGATGTATTACATCTTGATTAAGGACAAATCCTTCATTTGCTTTCCAATGAGTATGTGGTTGTTCATCAAACTCCATATAATGTCCTGATTTCCAATCCTCTAGGAAAATATTTGCTCGGACTAATTCTGTCTCTGCATTTGGATATTGTTCTTTGATCTTAAAAAACATATCTCTGTGTTTAGGGATAATATTTCCTGGCTCCTGTTTGATAACTGAGACAGATACCACACCAATTCCTGTCTTTTCTCCCAATTCAAAATAGTCTACTTCGCCTTTATCAAAAAACTTCTGATGAATTGCGGTGTTATCTAGGACAAGAGACTCAGGCATTTTATTATCTGGATGCAAATCTTTCTGTTCAACCTTCTGGTGTTGGATACAGGAACACCGATAGTCTTCCCACTTGACGTTGAAGAAAACTTCTGTGTCCATATCTAGTTTTACTGGTTTTAAAATTCTAGGCATCTTTTTATATAATCCAATCCTTCTTTAGAATCCAACAAGAAATTTTCATCACAAAATAACACATGAATATCCTTCTCTACACATAACTCAAATAGCTCCATCCTTCTATTTATGGAACTACTTAGACCGTGCATACTGAGTAAAGCAATACCTTGAACTTCTGTCTCGTTAATAAAAAACTCTAGGTGAGGATTCCAATCAGTCAGAGTATATTCATTGTGCCATCCAACTGGTTTAATCCCTACTCTGTCTGCATAGTTCTCTATGAAACTTCTTGCAATATAAAAGGGCATTGTTCCTATGTAATCTCCAGCCGGATCATTGAAAACTATCCACCGTCTATCTGTGTCAACCTTCGGGACTTCTACCGTATCGCCAGGGAAACGAAAGTAACTGCCAGGTTTGCGATAACCGTAGTCTGTTCCCTTGGCCATAGCTCTTATATCAAGTCCTATACGAGTGACTCCTGTAGTATTATTTACATTACCATGCCAGTGACCCTGATTGAATAACCAAGCATGGCCAGGCCTTATCTCTACTGGATAAGATAATTCTGTACACCGTCTTTGCATTTCTGCCATTGAAAGTTTCTGATCCATAAAATCATTCGTGAGTTTCTTAGAATTTTCCCATGATACTACTTGCATAGAGTTAGTACCATATGCAGAAGATACTGGAGTCCAAATGGTATTCATACCATTATTGTATGCGGTTAAATGTCCTGTATGGAAAGTTAA
>Ga0315318_10000349_pt1 | contig 18611 bp, 19 predicted proteins | sample M1200m3416metaG_FD_203703 | JGI IMG/M metagenome (GOLD analysis project Ga0315318, IMG submission 203703) | Ammonia-oxidizing marine archaeal communities from Monterey Bay, California, United States - M1 200m 3416 | ecosystem: Environmental > Aquatic > Marine > Coastal | place: USA: California... | reverse complement strand
GGTTGAGTGGCGATTTCTGAGGAGATAATTAATAAGGCCTTGGTCCGTATTTACGGCTCTCGTGCCTTTACCAGTCGATACTCGAGCTGCTTGAACTACGGCGCCGTCATCGCCCATATAATCTACAATTCGAATGAAGCCGTGATCAAGAACCGCAAGAGGTCTGTGTAGGAGAGACTCGATGCCAGTACTTATGGGTCGGAGTGTAGGCTCAGGTTGATTTCGGAGCTCGTTCGCATCGTGGTGAATTTGCTGTGAGAGGTTAGATCGAGCCCGTTGAAGTGCGTCTTCTATTAATTTTGGATAATTTTTTTCCGATGTCAACGTGTAAGTCCTTTACAAATAAACAGACATGGGTTGATATGTTGATTTCTATTTCTTTTTCCTAAGGGAGAATACTACCAACGCTACCATAGCAGCCGCTGCCCCCATAATAGAGCCCCTTTTAAGAATATTGGACACAATATTGTTTTTTTGTTGGGCCGCAATGATTGCGTCAGGAGTGATTCGCTCGACCAAAACTTTTTCGTCGGCCCTGGTGGCTGAGACTCTATCCTCCAAGGGACGGTACTCTTTAATCGGACTTGATACGTCTTTGCTTTCCGATTCTTTTTTTATATGTCCGAGTCCATATTCTTTTTGGTTGAACTTTGCGTCTGGAACCTGTTCATTCTTGAGAACTCCGTAGCCATTCCGAGCGTTTGTTTTGTGGTTATTTTTCAGGGTTAAAAATCGCAGTCTGTGTTTTGAATCAGTTACATCGGTAGCTACACCAGGTTCATTCCAAATTCCATATCCTGAGCGACGTTTTGATTGTGGGGAATTTGCCAATCGGATTGACCCGATTTCACCGTTCTTTTTGAGTTTCTTATTTGCTAGGAGAGATTGCTCAACTTCTTTTACTTGATCAGGAGGAGTTTCGATCATGATTAATTTCTCCGTCTCTGCGGTAAGTTTTTCGTCGGAGTTTGGAGATGAGGTTAGTCGCTGAAATACGAAACTTGGTTTTAGTATTGCGACCATAAGCATTGCAAGCGCGACACAAATTCCAAGCGTACTGAAGAGAATGAGAGAGCCAATACGGTCAGCGACCATTCCGAGAGGCAATGACATTACTCCAACAGCCGAGAACGAGAGCATGAATAAGCTCATAACTCGACCGTAGAACTTTGGGTTTGTGCTCATCAGCATCATCGTGCTGCTCGCCGTCATGTAGAATGCCGTGGCGCCACCAACTATTGTTACACCAACGACTGCTCCGGCGAATCCGAACATTTGAGAACCGACGGTCATTGTTATAAAGCCGGCAGCTGTTGCAAGTCCTGAAAGCCACTGTAACAGTGGCTTCCTGTCCCATTCTGCTAGCCATGTGATGAGCACAGATCCGATCATTGCCCCAACTCCGGCCATAGCAGTGAGTTGTCCGGCTTTTGCTTGCCAGTCGTCCATTTTTAGGCCTGATTCAGCAAAACCTGCTACTAGATTTTGAAAAGGTTGCGCAAAGATGGTGAGCACCAACATAAGGGCCATCAGCAGTCTGAGCCGGGGAGTGCTGTACACGTAGCTAATGCCAGCACCGATGTCGCGAAGAATACTTTTAATCGACATTGCTTCTTTTTGATTAGTCGGACCAGGCTGCGGAGCTGCAATACTTGACGGTACCCGCAATAGCGGAATAAGCGAGATAATTCCGAGTAAGCCACTCGTCATGTAACCCCACTCGTATCCGACGTCAAATCGAGTGCCGAAATGTGGAAAAAATTCAATTATTGCGACACCAAGCATTGGCCCTACAACTCGCGACATATTCATCGACATATTGGATACGGCTATTGCGCTGCCTATCCGTTGCGGGCTTACGACTGAGGCCATAAGAGGGGTTCGAGCTGGCATACCTATGGAAATGATGCTCCCTTGGGCAATACCAAGCCCTAATAGAGACCAAACACTGATGTCTTCAGTCAAAATAAGAATCCCGCAGAGTACGTTCAATGCGCCCATGCTTGCTTGCGTGAACATCATTAGCGTGCGCTTGTTTACTCTGTCGACGATTGCACCTCCAGGAAGAGTGAAGAGAAGCATAGGTAGCGCTGAGCTGGCCATAAGCATGCCGGAGAGCGTGAATGATTTGGTTAGTTCCCATGCAACTAGTGCCAATAAGACCATTTGCATGTTCATTCCAAAAAATGAGCAAGTTGAAGAGATAAATAGTCTGCGGTAGTTAGCAATCCCGAGAACGGAAAGAGTTGTTGATAGAGAAGGTTTGCTGTTTGCTGTCATTACTAACGAGTTTAATTAAGAACATCTCTTAAGTCTGCTAAATAGGACGCGTTAGCTAGTCTTATGCCACGCGACGAGAGATTATTTTGGTAAACGATAGACTAACCCATGTAGATGACGTTAGAGTGAACGTTGCGAGGAAGCGAGGCTGAGTATGGCAGGGGCATTGGACGACATCCGGGTACTCGATCTCACGGAACCTTTGGGTCATTACGCCGGTTATTTATTGGCGAATCTTGGCGCTGATGTAATTAAAGTTGAACCACCAACTGGCGATCCGTCTCGGGTGTGGGAACCACTATTACCGAATGTGCCCGAGATTGAGTCAGGGATGCAGTTCTTGCTGATGAATGTGGGGAAAAAAGGAATAACACTCGACATTAACCAGGAGAAAGGTAAGGAGACACTCCTCAAGTTACTACCCGAAACCGACGTTTTGTTGCAATCTTGGACTCCTGAAGAGGCGGCATTGCTTGGGTTGAATCCGACCGATTTGAGAGAAAAATTTCCAAATTTGATTAACGCTTCCGTAACTGGCTGGGGATTGGATGGACCTTACGCATCTTTGGCATATTCCGATATTGTGTCTGTTGCCATGGCTGGCCTTATGAATCTTTCCGGATTTGCCGAGGGACCACCTGCCCAACTTCCAGATCATCAAGGCTTTCATTGTGCCTCCCTTAATCTTGCGGCAGGTGTGATGGCTGCCCTACTGGAACGAGATAGTTCGGGTATCGCTCAGGATGTCGAAGTATCAATGCACGAATCTTTACTTATTGCTGAAGAGACAGCCATGCAGACAGCTGATATTCGTGGAATTGACAGGGAACGGACTGGTGGAATAAGTGGTGTCATCCCAGTCAAGTTACCTGGAATGGGCTTATATTCCGCACAGGATGGATGGATATTTGTCATGGCCGCCGGGGTCGCGGGCGCGGGCTTTGATGGATTAATTACTCTAATGGATCAATTTGGAGACCCAATAGCTGATGAATTACGTAAGGACGTATACACCTTGGCTCTTGGAGAGTTTTCAAGTAGTGCTGCAGTATTTAGGTTGATGGGCAATCCACAAAAATTGTCGGAAGTTAAAGAAGTATTCGAAGAAATCGATAAGCTCGTTATCAAATTTTTTGAAAAATACTCGAAACAGAAGCTATATGTTGAAGGGCAGAAACTTCGGCTGCTAGTTGGGCCGGTAAATACCCCCCAGGATATATCGGAAAGTGAGCAGCTAAATTCACGAGATTGGTTTCGAACAGTTAATGACGTTGGACGTGGTCGAGAACTGCGTTATCCCGGCGCGCCCTTCCAATTGGATTCGACTCCTGCAGTATTAGGTCGAGCTGCACCATTGTTAGGGGAACATAATGTTGAAATATTTGGTTCGATCGGTTTGACAGAATCGAACCTCAGGGAACTGACTGAAAGCGGGGTAATTTGATGAACAACGAGATGACACGACGACGACCGCTTGATGGTCTAAAAGTATGTGATGTCACTTGGTACGGGGCGGGCCCGATTGCGACTAGAACCTTAGCTAACCTTGGCGCTGATGTGATTCGAATTGAGACCGAGAAACGCCCTGACGGACTTCGTGTTGCGCAGCCGAAACCAGAGGGCGAAGAAAGCCTAAATCAGAGTGGTTATTACAACAATTACAATTCAGAGAAGCGGTCAGTCACGATTGATCTTACGACTGAACGAGGGCATGAACTCGGGATCGAATTGGTTAAGTGGGCGGACGTGTTCGCTACGAATATGACTGCTCGAGCGATTCGTCAAATTGGTATGACTTGGGAAAATGTTCGAGCGGAGAATCCAGGAATAATTGGACTTTATGAGCCGATGCAGGGAATGACCGGACCTCATTCTGATTTTCAAGGGTTCGGAGCTATTTTATCTGCTATATGTGGGGTAAATTATTTAGCCGGAAACGAGAATGATCCTCCAATCGGAGTCGGAACGAATTATACAGACTATGTCATCAACCCGACCCACGCGGCGGTGGCTGTCATGGCGGCCGTGCGACATAAGCGCCGTACTGGTGAGGGCCAACTTATCGACATGTCGCAATTAGAATCGTCTGTATCAGGGATGGCTGGTCCCCTATTTGCTTGGGATAACGCGAAAATTGGTTACGAACGTATCGGCAATAGAGCTCCATACGCTGCTCCTCACGGTGCCTATCTTGCTGACGAAATGGGCGACAGACCCGATCATTGGGTCGCTATAGCTTGTATGACTGACTCTCAATGGTCGGCTTTATCAGCAGTGATGGAACAACCTGAACTTGCTAGTGATCCGCGATTTGCCACTTTGCAAGATCGTAAGAAAAATGAGGATGAATTAGACGGAATTATTGGAGGATGGGTAGCCGAATTCAAAGCTCCCGACGTGATGAATAAACTTCAGTCAGAGGGTATTCCTGCTGGGATGGTACAGAAAGCCTCCGAAGTTTTACAGGATCCGCATCTTGCAGCAAGACAATTCTATGCCTACCCAGAACATATTGAGGCGGGGAAACGCGCATATGATGGTCCAGGGTTTAGATTGTCAGAGACCCCTCACGAAATCAGGGGAGCAGCGCCTCTTATAGGTGAACACACTTGGGAAATCTGTTCAGAGGTATTAGGTATGGAGGGCGATGAAATCGGACAGCTCATGGCGGAGCAGATTCTCTATTAGTCAGAGATATATAGAGTTAGGCGACTTGCCGCCACGATTGTAGGAAGCTAATCTCGCAGTGAGAGTTGAGTGTAAGGAATTCAATTGGCATACAAGATAATTGAAACTTGTATCGGTTGTACGGCATGTACCAAGAAATGTCCTGTAGAGGCGATTTCAGGTGTTCGTAACGAACTACATGTTATTGACGCCGAGTTGTGTATAGATTGTGGAGCCTGTGGTGCAGTATGTCCGCCCGAGGCAATTCTTGACGAATTAGATGACGTAGCCAGGACGTTTCCGAGACGTGAACTGCCATTGGCAAAGGTGGTCGAGGAGAATTGTATTGGTTCCGGATGTGAGCTATGCATCAATATCTGTCCATTTGACGCATTGTCATTGACTGATAGCCCGACTAACCAAGATTATTATGGAATGGCAATTGTGGACGATCGAAAGTGTGTTGGGTGTCGACTTTGTGAGCAGGCCTGCGGGTGGAGCGCGATTTACATCGATCCTCCTCGTGAAATGCTAAAGAGGAAAGTTTATCCACTCGAGATACTCACGCCTAAAAAAGGCAAGGCACTTCAACGGTAGGTACTGGGTATTGTGCCTACTGTTCTATATCTTTAAGTCCACGTAGTAAGATTTATTTCTAGGAGCCTTCATGAGTGACTTATTAGTGGGTGGGCATGTTTCTTCGTCTGGTGGGATTTATAAAGCTATAGAGCGTGGAGTTGAAATTGAGGCTGAGGCGATACAAATTTTTTGTTCAGCGCCTCAAATGTGGCGGGCAACAAAACATACTGATGAGGCGCTTGAGCAATTTGTCGACGAATTCGAGGCGTCTTCGATTAAATCGGTATGGATTCATAATATCTATCTCGCCAATTTAGCTACCGATAAACCTGAAATGTTGGAGAAGTCAATTGCATCAGTAGTTAATGCCTTGACTATTGCGGACAAGATATCTGCGACCGGTGTTGTGCTTCACACGGGATCTCACAAAGGTCTCGGGATTGATGTCGTCACTGCACAAGTAATCACCGCATTAACAGAGATTTTAGATCAAACTCCAAGCGATACTAGACTGGCGCTTGAAAATATGGCTGGGCAAGGTGGAGTGATCGGTGCGTCATTTGCGGAGCTTGGAATGCTGATAACTGGAGTAGGCTCTGATCGACTTGGAGTTTGCTTTGACACCTGTCATGCATTTGCTGCTGGGTACGACATTAGTAATTCAGAGGGTGTTGATAGCACCATGAAAGAATTTGACGCGGCTATTGGGTTTGATAAGTTACTGGCGGTGCATGCGAATGATTCACTTATGGAGCTGGGCGAAAATAGGGATAGACATGAGAATATAGGTCAGGGATTTATTGGCGATGACGGTTTCAGAGCACTGCTGAGCCACCCTGCTTTCGAGGGAGTACCTTTTTTACTGGAAGTTCCGGGATATCCAACCGAGGACAGTAAAAAAGGAAGCGGCCCTGACTTACAGAACGTGAGTCACCTGAAGAAATTGCGAGATAGTTGAGTATCTTGAGCTTACGAGGGATTAATTTTTCTAGGATAGCCGGCCATTGACCGAAATTCATCTTCCCAATACAAGATTTCTCGGATTAAAAATTCAGTGATTGCGCCCTCTTGTGTCGGAATGTCCGGATCGGACTCAAATTTTTGGTGGAGCAAAGTGGCCATCGATTGATGGGACATCATAGGATCGCTTTTTTCCTCTCGAATCACAAGCTCAGTCGCAATTATTAAATCACAAAGCTCAGATGGAATAAATCCGTTGAGGTCTTCGGACGCCATTTCTGCTATCCAATCAGCGCCCTCTTCTAGAGTACTTTTGTCGATCCCTTCGTTAGTCATAGACGGTAGCCTCCGGAACTCTAATATTATTATTGTTAGGTTAACGGTCTTGTTTCATGTATGCGACTATTTTGAAGTGGAAGACATTATGGAAAATATCGAAGTCTTGAAATTACACCCTCTAGCCAGGATTCCAGAGCGTGCCACGGCTCTGTCCACTGGATTTGATCTATATGCCTGCATTGAGTCACCCATCGAACTAAAATCTAGTCCACAGTTAATTTCGATTGGTATTTCTCTTTCGATTCCGTTTGGAATCGATGCTCAGATTCGACCAAGATCAGGGCTCACTTTGAAGGGGATTATTGCTGGGTACGGCACGATAGATGCTGACTATCGAGGCGAGTTATTTGTGACAATGTATCTATTGAATGATAATTCGTCATATGTAGTTAACTCTGGAGATCGAGTCGCACAGCTGGTATTTAACTCTGTTCCGTCAGTGAAGTTTGAAATTCTAAACTCTACTGATGACTTGGGGTTGACTGACCGAAGCACAGGTGGGCACGGCAGTACAGGACGATAATATTTTATAGTTAAAAATCAGAAAAGGCCTGTAGTAATTTACTACAGGCCTTTTCTTTGCTATACATCTGCCGTGCGGCGGGGGTACGTATTTGCGGCAGATGTTATAACCAATTTATAAAAGCGACAGCGTTTAGCTGTCAGCTGCTATTAAGCTTGTGACTCCCCTTCTGTTCCCTTTGAAATAAGTACTACGTGATACAGCAATGCTGCTGCAAGACTTCCGATGATTGGTCCAATCCAATAGACGAGATGATTAGCCCACGTTCCACTGATAAGTGCTGGTCCAAGCGCTCGAGCTGGATTCATCGCAGCTCCGGTGAGTGGGCCGCCAGCCAAAATATCCATGGTGATTGTTAGTCCAATTGCCATACCGCCTAACGCAGGCCCTCTGCTATCGACTGCTGTACCAAATATCACGATGACTAAAAAGAATGTAAGTATTGCTTCAATGGCAATTCCGTTTATGAAGCTTATTTGTCCGTCCAGCGCTGGTGTACCAAGCGTACCGGTGATGTCTAATAAACTTGTTGGTAATAGGGCATTTACTAAAAGAGCGCCGATTACCGCGCCGATGAGCTGTGCCGCGATATACGCGATAGCAGATACACTTTCAATTCGCTGTGTAACCCAAAATCCTATAGTTACAGCTGGATTGAAGTGACCTCCCGAAACTCCGCCGAGAGCAGACACCATCAGCGCAATAGCCAGACCGTGAGCAAAGGCGATCGCAATTATATTTCCAGTAATAATTGTTGATGACACGCCGATAAATACAAGAGTGAAAGCACCGATTGCTTCGGCAATTAATCTGGGGAACAGCAGTGAAGAAGACAAATGAGTTTCCTTATTTGGTTATTATTCTTACCTGATAAGAAGTATCTTTGTCTCTCGTTAAACTGTCAAGTGCCTATACAAGTGAACAGTTAGCCGGAGCGCGCTTCTGGTTGGGCCACCGACTTTTTTGGGTATGGCGCCAGAATGTAGCAGGTTGCTGCTATTAGGAACATGCTAACGAAGACTATAAAGACGCCATCGTAGGAACCTAACTGGTCATACCAGACGCCGATTAAAGGCGGCCCGAGCGCATTCATGCCTAGTTGAATTGGTTGGAAGGAGCCTCTTATTTTGCCAACGTGAAATCGACCGAAATAGTCAGCATGGATAACTTGCATGAATGTTACGTGAGATCCGAAGGCTAACCCGTTTGTTAGTGCATAGAGCATTCCGTCTCGTAGTGTGGTCGCTCGGGCAAGAAACGGAATTGTTAATGCCATGAGAATAAGTGTCGCTATCATTGTTCGTCGCATGGTTATGTGTTGCGCGATAATTCCCCCAAGAATACTGCCAGCGGCACCCATTATCGACCATACAGTGATTACCAGAGCCGCTTCGCTTGGTCGTAAGCCGTGTTCCATCAGATAGGGGATTTGGTGGAAATTTATTGATCCGCTTGTCATCATCGTAATGCTGAGCGCGATACCGATGAGCCAGTACGCCTTCAAGTGCAATGCCTCACGCAGAGTGAACGATGAAGCACTATCTAATTCGGGAACTGTTGCTGATAATGGGGTGGTCAACTTGTCTTGGGATGATTGAACTTCGTTATCGGGCAATAGCCCAATATCCTCGGGCCGTCGTCTCATGAAAAGAAGGGCTGGCAAAAATGCCACGAGTAGGAGTACTGAGAGAACAACCCAAGCATTACGCCAGGAATCGGTGAATTGGATAGTAAGGGCGACTGCCAGAGGTAAAGTGGCCATGCCAGAACGCTGGCCCACTCCAACAATACTCGCTACCAGTGCTCTTTTTTTGATGTACCAATTTGAAACAGTTATATAGGAGCTTGCTTGCATACCTCCCATGGAGAGTGCTCTACCAATACCGTAGAACAGAATGAGCTGCCATAAACTATCAATTGTTGAGAGACTGATGCATGCGATCACCATAGCTGCGCCGCAGATGCCTATAACCCAGCGACCGCCCCAGCGATCAATAATCGCGCCTGACCAAGGCGAAGCGATCCCGCCTAAGAGCGATCCAACAGAAATTGCACTTGCTATCGCTGCTCTGCTCCAGCCAAATTCGAATTCTAATGATTGGGTAAATGCACCGAGTACTGGATTAAAAAATGTTACCGATGCAAAGGATGTTCCGACAGCGCTGCCAACAATTAGCCATCCATAATGAAATGTAGGGAACTGGCGTCTATTATTTTTCATTTCACTGCTTAAGTAATACCTAATATGATGTGTGTATAGTGTGTGAGTGTATGTATTGATCTCGACTAGCGCATGCAAGAGTGTTTTTGGAGTTCGATTTTCACTAATCAGTTGTTGAATGGATCCGTGCTTTAGCAGCGAGTTAGACGTGTGGGAGGATAATGTCGATGAATCGTCGAGTAAAAAATGCATTTGGAATTTTATGTGCAGCGGTTCTAGGAACGGTGCTTGGTAGATTATTGCGAGAGTCTTATATCCAACCGAACGAGGATGGATCTCGAACGCCTAATTCGAATTTAAGCATCCCCGATCTAATACCTGGTCTTGTTGCAGCCGGACGCACTCGTGACGTTCCCTGGGTTTGGCTTAGAATACCGATGTGGTTGACTGCATTTGTCGTAAATTTTTCATTTTCGGCTGCGGGAGGTGATATGGACAACGTCCGCGAGACTATTACCAGACTGGTAAAAGAAAATAGCGGTATCGACATTGAAGGGATTTTATCTGCAATGGATACCTTAAACGTTGACAATGATCTTTGGAGTTAGATGAGATGATACGATCGAGCCAAGATTACCTGGCTTGCAAGATTAGGTGCCTCTGATGACAATAGCTCTTCTAGTACTGACCGCGTACCTTCTGGGATCTATTCCAACTTCATATTTGGTGGTTCAATTTTTCCATGGTTTAGATATAAGAAGAGTAGGCACCACGAATCCCGGCATGATGAATGTTTGGGACAATCTTGGATTCACGTCAGCTCTACTCGTTGCAATTGGTGATATAGGTAAGGGAGCTCTCGCGGTTGGGTTGGCGTATTGGTTGAACGCAGACGCGTTCGTTGTATGCGCGGTCGCACTTACCGTAGTTCTTGGACATGACTTCTCTGTATTTTTGAAATTCCACGGTGGAAATGGGATGGCTCCCGCGGTTGGAGCCGTAATCGCATTGTTACCGCTATCAACTATTTACGTATTAATAACTGTTGTGGGTCTTTATTTAGTTACCCGACGCAAGCGGCTATCTGGAAATATCGGGATAGCACTAATTCCTAGCTTGAGCTATTTGCTTGGGTATGAAGAATCAAAGATTTTGATCGCTGTTCTGGTACTAACCCTAGCGGTACTCAAAGTAATACGGTTTGAAGGCTTCTCAGCAGATAGAACTCGTCAGCCCGATGATCTGGTCAGACCACGCGAGGACGAGTAGTTTTGAGCTTAGTAATTAGATTGATTAATCTGATGAGTTTCTGACGATTCTGTCCTGGAAAAAATTGTGACGTAATGAAAAATAGTGAGTCTCACGATCGCTTGGTTGGTGAATTTGCTGGGTTGGTGAACGGCGATAACGCACAGTTTAGCCTTTCAAGTGCAGCGTTTCTGATAGCAAAGGAAAATAATTCAGAATTACAGACTGATCTGTACGAGCGGGAGCTTTCCCGGTTAAGCAATGGACTCGTCCAAGCTATTGGACTAGACACGCTTCGTTATAACGCCCGTCGGATAATCAGGAGTATGTCAGTTTTCATATTTAGGGAATGTGGATTCGTTCCCGATCTTGAGTTTCCAGACGATCCGCTGAATATCTATTTGGATACCATGCTCGATCGGAAGACTGGCGTCGCGATTTCATTAACACTTCTCTATTGTGAGTTGGGCCGGAGGGCGGGATTAGATATTAGGCCAGTGGGACTGCCAGGGAATATGATTTGCCGATTCTATCCGAGCGTTGCAGAGAGCGATCTTGAACAAGAGGTTCCGGAAATTTTGATAGATCCCTATGCTGCAGGTAAGAACATTCGCAGACAGGATGCGCACATTCTCATTCGTAATCGTTTCGGAGGTAGAATTCGATTGGAGGACCATTATTTTGATCCGTTGGAACCGCGGCAGTTTATGCAACGACTCCTTAGGCTACTCAAGACCATATATCTCCAAAGGGGTGACGAGGAACGCGCGGCACGAATAATCGACTTTTTGGTAGCAATGTACCCTTGGGATCTTGACGAAATGCGTGACAGGGGGATGTTACGAGCAAAGACAGATGACGCCAGCGATGCTATTAATGATCTTGAGCCATACCTACGATATCGGCCACATGCACGCGACGTTGGAACAATTCGCGAAATCGTTCTATCGTTAAAAGAGCATGTTCAATTAGAGAATGATTCTGCTATGTTAGATTGATATTGAATGATGAACGGGGGGGAATGATGGAAGAAAAGATTACGCATCTCCATCAGGTCGAGTCAACTGCATCAGATTTTGTTGTATTTGCCGAAACTTTAACTTACGACACTAATCACGCGCTTGAGTTCATCGATATAACAGAGGATGTAAAAAAATTCGTTCGCAAGTCGAAGGTCAATTTTGGTCAAGTGTCGATTACGTCTGATCACACGACTGCTGCAGTGATAGTAAATGAAAATGAACCACTTTTATTGAATGATATGGCCCGAGTTCTTGCAAGATTCGCTCCAACCGGTGATTACTATGAGCACAACGATTTTTCTATACGAACAGTCAATATGACGTTAGCTGAGAGTGCCAACGCGCATTCGCATTGTCAGCAACTACTTTTGGGCGGCAGTGAGTCTCTCCCAGTGCATAATGGGTCGATGCGACTGGGGAGATGGCAGAGTATTTTTTTTGTGGAGCTAGATCATGCTCGTCCCAGAAGCCTTTATCTACAAGCAATCGGTATAAAGAAATCTGATGTAGACCAAGGGTAGGTTGTTGAGAGCCCTTCAGGTAAATGGAAAATGAGCCGAGTGCATGAGCAGAGTTGTCCGCACGTTACTAATTTCTAAAAAATCTGGAACCAAGGCATTGATACGCGCTCAGCATCCGGCTGTTGATCGTAATGCCGTATGTGTGTCCTTGCGGGAGAATAATCTACTAGAAAGGGTTTTGAGGTTGACGAGAATTTCTCCTCGGACTTGTGCTATTCAACTAGATGATTTTCGAGCACTTTGGTCGGCAGGAAAAGGAGACTGCTCATTGTCTCCTAGTATTCCCACGAATGTGCATTTTATTTTGCCTTTTTTCATTCCCAAGACGCGTCTGCTATCGGACATAAGATCTGTCTCTGATTCGTTGGGTCTCACGCGAATATGTATCGATAATCTAAGACGAGCAGTTTTTTTGGCGGCGGCGTTGCCCGCGCTTGAAGTTGTCTGGGTTGCGAGATCGAAGAAGGACCTTGGAGATTTGGTCAGTATGCATGAACGGTCTGAAAAACTACGAGTTTTTGTAGAAGTGCATGAGCGTTTACTTGATTCTAAATATATTTTAAGCAGCCTTTTAGGGTGTTCTACCCACGTGATTGCAACCAAGGTCATGACTCCTGAACGTGCTCTCGAGCTGCGCACTTGGTCGATTTCAGAAATTGCATCACAGCATATCACCGTACTTAATATTTTATGAGGATCTAAATGATCGAAGATGAAATTTTGGATGAACTAGAGTTTTTGGATGATTTAGTTGCGGCGGATGACCTAAATCAAGAACTCAAAGCGCCACTTCTCGAGATTATTCGAGAAATTATTCGGACAAATGGTGGTTCGATTTCGTTCAAGGAGTTTATGGCGCTTGCTTTAAATTACCCGGAACTTGGTTACTATTCCAAGCCAGATCTCAAATTAGGAACAGATGGTGATTTCGAGACAAGCCCAGAGATTCATCCTATGTACGGAGGACTTTGGGCAAGACAGCTTCTCGAATGCTGGAATTTGTTAGGGTCACCTTCGATATTTACTTTTATCGAATTAGGTGGCGGTTCGGGCTCGTTCTTACTTGGAATGCTGGCATCTTTGAAGAGAAGTTCGCCTGATTGCGTGAGTTCACTAAGAGTAATTTTGGTGGATGGGTCCAAGCACCGTTTGGACCAACAGAGAAAGAAACTAGAGTTGGCTCATCCTGACCTAGACGGACGCATTGAATTATGGTTGGTTGATGACTGGTTAAACAAGCAAACTCCTATTGAAAACAGTGTGGTGTTTGCGAACGAATTTTTTGACGCGTTGCCAGTTCACTTACTTGAGGCTAGCGATGAACCACAGTCAACAATATCTGAGCTTTACATAGTATTGGATGAGCGAAATCAGTTGGTATTTCGACGAAGCGCGTTGACGGATCAGGCGGTGATTGAACATCTTGAGCAACTGTTTTTAGATGGTGATATCCCAACTAGGGTTCCAATTTCTGGCACGCGAATAGAGGTAAATCTTCTAGCATGTGAATTTATGACCAGAGTGTCAAAGAAGATAGTTAATGGTTACATGTTCATAAGTGACTATGGTTATGAGGCATTTGATCTGTATGCCAGCTGGAGAAAATCAGGGACACTGATGGCCTTTCGTGGGCATAACGTGCAACAGAATGTTTTGGATTTACCAGGTATTACAGATCTTACAGCTCATGTTAATTTCACGGCTCTAGCAAGGGCCGCAGGTGAATCTTGGGTGAGTGATGAGCTTGTTTCTCAGGCTGAAGTCTTAGTCTCACTTGGTGCCTTCGGATTACTAGATTCCCAATCTGGGTGGGCACAACGGAGACCTGATCGATTTCTCGTGGCACGAAAGGCTATTGAAACATTGACAGACCCCAATGGTTTAGGTCGAGTAAGAGTCAGAGTAATGCGACGAGGTGTTCCTGCTGAGAGGCTATTATGCCAGTCAGAGGTACTTGTTTAGTTTATTCTTGCAGGAGGTGATTTGATTTTGGATTTGGGTGACCAGGCACCAGACTTTTGTCTCCAGAGTACGGGTGGAGATGTTTGCCTGGCTGATTTACATGCTCGAGGTCCTGCAGTACTGGTTTTTTACACGACCGATTTTACTCCACTGTGTACAAATTCTCTAAAGGTGTTAGCTGACGAATTTGCAATCCTTGAAGAACTTAATACCACGGTGATTGCTATATCAGCTGATTCAGTAGAATCTCATTTCAAGTTCATGTCGGTTAATGAATTTCCTTTCAATCTTGCTTCAGATCCCAGTTGTCAAACTATCCGTGCTTACGGCGTTTTGAATGAGGACGGAGCGAGCTCTAATCGTGCGATCATATGCGTTGACCAGAAGGGAGTGATAGTGCACGTGAATAAGTTCTTCCAGCCGGCCGATTCAGAGCAAGTGGCCGATCTTTTTTTAGTTTTGGGATATTGATCGAGATCGTAATTTTGATGCTGATGTCACTTTCTTCACATTAGTGCAACTTAATTTCGGTCGCAGCAGTATTCAGTAAAAGACTGGATTTGTTAACATCATGATAGAGAGATTTCGAGGATTCAATGTCCGCCAATAATTTGTCTTCCCAATATTACTCTGCTATTGCTATCGAACACTTCGAAAACCCGCGAAATGTGGGGGAGATTATAGACGCGGATATAGAAGGGCAAGTGGTCAACCCCGTGTGTGGCGATGAAGTTAAGTTCTTTTTTAGATTCGAAAAAACCGAAGTCGGGCGAGAACGTATGATAGAGCTAGTCTCGTTTCAGGCATCAGGCTGTCCTGCTACGATTGCGACCTCGTCCGTTGCCACAGAAATGCTTAGAGGACTGAGTATGAGCGAGGCGAGTCAACTCACCCGGTCGGATTATGCTGAGGCGGTTGGTGGACTTCCGAAATCCAAGCAGCACTGTTCTGTACTCGCGGAGGCCGTTGTCAAACAAGTTGCTGCAAATCTTCGGTTTAAAGATCAGTTGAGTAGAAAAGATTCAAGCTGATGATTGGCGCCATTTTACTTGCAGCTGGTGCTTCGACTCGAATGGGATCGCCAAAGCAGTTGCTGAGATGGGGCGACACAACGCTTATCGAGTGGGAAATACGGGAACTAAATTGTGCGGGTATTGCTCGGCCAATCGTCGTGCTGGGTGATAATTCGTCTCAAATAAGTAAGGCTATCTCCGGCTTGGACTGCACAATCGTTGTAAATTTGGACTGGCAGCGGGGGCGCGCTACCTCTCTGAGCACCGGTGCCCGTGCTCTACTTGAGGAAGTGGATAGCAACACGGATAGTTACCAGTCAGTGGTGATACAAAATGTTGATCAGCCAACTACTGGTTCTATTATTCGGCTGCTTATAACTGAATTAGCCGCGAGTGGTGCGGCGTTGCTCCAACCAGAGTATCTGGACGAGTCAGGATTACCCCATGGGGGCCACCCTGTAGTTCTAAAAGGCCAATTGTTAAATGAACTTCAGCAGGTTACTGAAGAAGGTCAAGGGTTGCGACAAATCGTTAAGCAGCATGGATCTCAAAGATTAGATATGTCACACGAACCAATAGTCAAACTTAATCTTAATACTCCGGATCTAGTGAGCGACGCCCGATCATTATTTAGACTTAACAATGATTCCAACTTAGATGCCCGTGCATAGAAGTAAGGGCTCGAGTATCCTCAGTAGATGTAATTTAGTTTGAAAGGTTCAGTACAATAATGATTTACGGTATGGGCGTCGTGAAAGGGATGATTTTGACGTTGAAGCACGTCTTTCGCCCAGCAATCACTGTGAACTACCCAGAGCAAGAACGAGAAGTTCCTGCGCGTGCTAGAACGAACTTGTTGTGGTTTGAGGAACGCTGTACTGGCTGTTCTACCTGTGCTCAGGCATGCCCCGACGGTTGTATCCTGGTTGAAACATCACCGCGATCTGATGGCACCTTAGAAATTGACCGATATGAGATTGATTTCAGAATTTGTATGTATTGTGGGCTTTGCACAGAGGCTTGTCCATATCAGGCGATTCAAGCGGGTGGTCGCTACAATGATGCGGTATATCTTTTCGAGAATATGTATCGTGACCGAGATACTTTGACTGGCGAAGCTCAAAAATACCTTGCCGAGACAGATGGGCGTTATCCCAATGGTCAATTGCAGGATAGTATCCCCTTGATCACTTCAATGCCGACAGCTCGGTCTCGAGTTGATGTGTCAGGCCTTGATGGGACCCCTGGCCCACAGCGTTTGCAAGGTCGTCATAATTCACCTATACGCATCGCTCCGAAAGAAGAAATGAACTAGCTGGCACTGAGGTTGGTACTGTGGTTGAAATCTCAATAAATGGTAAAACAGTTGATGCTGAGCCAGGTCGTCGTCTAGTCGAGGTGATCAAGGAACAGGGAATTACGATAACAAATCTCTGTTATATCGATGGCTTGGAGCCATATGCTGGCTGCAGAACCTGTATTGTTGATATAGAGGGTGGCCGTCCGTCATCCTTGCAACTTTCGTGTACAGCGCATATTACTGAAGGACAGGTTGTTCAAACGGACACGGCGGAAGTAAAGCAGGCCAGACAGTCTGTGATGTCGGTTATTTTGGCAAATCATCCAGATCGTTGTCTGACCTGTCATAGGCGAGTTCATTGCATGCCCGGCGATATTTGTCTGCGTGACGATGTGGTGACTCATCGCTGCCTAACCTGTAGCAAGAACTATAGATGTGAGCTTCAGACATCATGTGAAAATCTGGATCAAGGTGATTTTTCTGAGCCATGGGTGGGCGAGAAACGATCATATTACGAGACCCCTCCTCCGGAACCCGACCGCGCGAATCCATTTTTAGAATTTGACCCGCAGATGTGTATTATTTGTACTCGGTGCGTAAGGGCGTGTGATGAACTTCGTCACACGGGTGCTCTTGCTTTGTCGGGCAAGGGACATACTACGATGATTGCTTTTGGGGCAGGTGGACAAATTCATGAGAGCGACTGTGATTTTTGCGGAGCTTGCATTGATGTCTGTCCAACCGCCACACTTATGGAAAAGCCTAATAAATGGAATGGTAGAGCTGACGATTGGACGAGTGCGGTATGTAATTCATGTTCGGTCGGCTGTACGATCACTTATGGGACCAGCGATCAGATAGGTTCAGAGAATATTCCAGTTATTGTGCGGCCAGAGCGAATAAATCCAGTATCTCAAGATCAGATCTGTGTTCGAGGTAGATTTGGCTATGATGCTATTGGCCCGGAAGATCGACTTACGACCTCACTGGAAAGGCAAAATGACCGCTTGGTGCCTAGATCTCTTTTCGATGCAACGAATCTGGCTGTAGATCAATTAAGAACAGTAATTGATTCTCATGGGGCGCAAACGATAGGTTTATTAGGTTCACCGTTGGCAACCACGGAAGAGGCGATGGCTCTTTCGGCTTTAGCGGACTCAATAGGAACCCCGAACATTGATTTTTCTCACGGTGCGATTCATAGATCAGTGCTTTCAAGTCTTCATCAGGCGCTGGGTACTAACAAACTTTCAGCAGATCTTACAGATATTGAGAAGTCGGCGAGACTAGTCGTAATTGCTACTGATTTAGAAGAATCACACCCTGGCGTCTCGCTCAGAATAAAGGGTGCCGCGAGAAAGAACCAAGCTAAGGTAGTTTTGATTTCACCACGCTGGAGTGAACTCGATAGGTTTGCGTCTAGTGTTTTACGTTGCTATCCAGGTACTGAGGCGAATGTTACTGATTCGTTAGGTAAATTGGAGACTGATCCACCACGCGGAATTTCGACTGAGCAGTGGAATGCAGCACTAACTATTGTCGGTTCTAATGAGGAATTTTCAGATGAAATAACTTCCGTCGTTTTTGCGCCGAACGCAATTGACGCTGAAATGGCCAGTGAGCTAGCCTCAGCCGCCTGTAATTTGACTATTGGGATGGTTGGTAATACAACTGCTGAGCACCTATTCTATCTGCCAGTAGATGGTAATACGCATGGCGTACATGATGCCGGTATTTTCCCTAGAACAGATGGTAAAGCATTCCGAGAGATTATTTTGGGCGCGATTTCTGGGTCGATAAAAGGGCTTATTATTCACGATGACAATCCTATTTTGAATTCTCCCGATACTGACATGATTATCTCTGCACTCTCAAATCTAGAGTCCTTGGTGGTAATTGATTCAGTGAAGTCTACTCTTTCTGATTACGCTACGGTGATGCTCTCAGAGGCTGCTTTTTATCATAGATCTGGTTCAATCACGACGGCTGATCGACGAGTACTACTTCACAATTCTATTGACAGTGGCGTCGAGAAG
>Ga0315318_10000346_pt1 | contig 18659 bp, 17 predicted proteins | sample M1200m3416metaG_FD_203703 | JGI IMG/M metagenome (GOLD analysis project Ga0315318, IMG submission 203703) | Ammonia-oxidizing marine archaeal communities from Monterey Bay, California, United States - M1 200m 3416 | ecosystem: Environmental > Aquatic > Marine > Coastal | place: USA: California... | reverse complement strand
CCTAGGTATTGGCATAAATATTAAGACTCCGCCCGATCTTCCCGCCGAAGTAGCGGCTATTGCCACCAGCATTGAGAAGCTTGGTCTTGAGCCACCTTCGCGTGAACTGTTACTTGCAAATTTGTCATTTTTTTTGGAGACACGACTTATACAAGCAGAGGTTGACTCGTCTAGTTTGATTGAGGATTGGAAGTCACAACTCGTGACGCTCGGTAAGAGGATTCGTTTAGCAACTCCTGGTGGAAATGTCACAGGCTTAACCGTCGCTGTGACGGCTACGGGCGAATTAATCCTGGAACTGGATGATGGCTCTAGAGGCACATATGCCGCGGGTGACGTGCATACTCTCGATAATGAGGATTGATTTCAAGAGTTGCGATGCTTAGCCTGAGTTAAGAACCTAAACTCAAGTTGAGTGTGTCAACGGGATTGTAAAGATTTTGGAACGAGAGAGGTTCGCGGGTTTATGGAGAAGCGTCTCTTAGAGATATTATTGGGTTTGTTACATTAGGAGAACCAATGTCTGGCCAAGGTGCGGAAAACAATAGATACAAACAAAATCGAGCTGATAGTACAGACGGTTTACGAAGCTTGCGCAGTCCCGGAATGCGTGATCGGGACAGCGTGTACATGGGACATTTTCGTGAGATCGAGAGAATATTTCTTGAGGCATCTGAGGGCTCTGGTTTTAGAGAAATACGTACACCAACACTTGAGCCTCTTCATCTCTATACGACAGCCGAGACGTTGACGCCAAAAGCACTTGAAGAGGCGTATTCATTTGTTGATTGGGATGGCTGGAGCGGAGAACGAGTCGTTATGCGACCTGATGCGACAATCTCAGCCGCTCGTTGGTACGTTGAAAATAGAGAGAAAGATGGAGCGGCCGCCGCGGACTGTATTTCTTATGTTCAGCCAGCATATCGCTTTACGCCAACTGGTGATCGTGAGATATGGCAATGCGGTCTTGAATGCTTTGGTGGAGCTTCGTCGGTGACCGACGTGCATATGATCAAGCTAGCTATTCAATTTTTGCGCAGCTTGGGCATAAGCAATCTTGTAGTGACCCTGGCGGACTCAAATTTACTCAGACTAATTCTCGGCTCATCGGAGTTCTCTTATGAAGAATCTTTAAAGTTATATGACAGACTCATTGAACTAGATGTCTCCGTAATGGATGAAACATCAAATCTTTCATCAACTGCACGGCAGGCCTTGGAATTACTGATGAATATTGAGGGCGACTCTGTCGAGTTCACCAGGAATATCAGAACTACGATTGGGTCATTACTCCCATCAACAATCAACTCTTTGGACAATATGATTATGATTGCCCAAGAATTAGCTCAATCGAGTATTCCGTTCGTTATTCGCCCAGCGATCACTAGATCATTTGAATACTATACAGGTATTACTTTTAGTATCTCTGACGTACAGAAGGAAGCTCAACCACCCTATATCTTGGGTGGCCGCTATGACTCTCTAATTAAGGCCTTGGGTGGAGAGGATGCTACAGCAGTAGGCTGGGCCGCCAATATGGATACCTTAACTTCCATGAGTATTAGCGCCACGGATTGAATCAAAGGGAACTAATGGTACGAATCGCACTACCCCGTGGAGATCTTCGCCCTGTCCTAGCTCAGATGCTGGGAGATATTGATTTTCAAGTTCCAGATTACGATTCTGGATCAAGAGCGTTGCGCTTCAATGTGAATGGCCATGATGATTCAACGGTACGAGTGTTTTCTGATCGAGATATTCCGATACAGGTGGCTTTGGGTAATTATGATTTGGCGATCTGTTCACGAACTTCAATTGATGAGTTGCTGACTCGCTACCCTCAAGAATCCATAGTCCCGCTCAAACGACTTGATGTTGAGATGAATAGAAATATTTTCGAACAACCCCAACTTGTGCTTGCCGGAAGTGAGAATTCAAATATCGATTTTCTTGCGACGGATTTGGTCTCGACTATTACCACTGAATTTCCGAATATTACTTTGAGATTTTTGACTGAGCTGTGCGCACGAAATTACCGAATACTTGATGTTTGGGCTAAACCTGAATCTTGGCCCCCAGAAGACGCTACGTTTACTGTCGCGGAACGTGGCGCAGCAGTGAAGGAAGGGTTAAAAATAATCGCTCGTGTTCACGATGGAGGCGTTTGGTTAATAGCGAATAAGCAATCTTTATCTCATAAGAATTTGTCGAAACCACTGGAGCAACTTCTTAGGCTTCCTACTCAGGAGTCGGGAATTGGACTTGTACCACCAAAGAGACTAATTCGAGCTGAGGTTGAGGCCACAAAATTTATTGACGAAATTGATAATCGCAAGAGTGTTTTGCGAGTTGCAGTGCCGGATGGCCATGCTCAACGACATACGGTGGCAGCGTTGGAAGACGCCGGTTTAAATTTTGAGGGTTATACAACCACTAATACAGTGCGACGGCCAACATCTTCCGATCCAAATATAGAAATTAAAGTATTTAGACCGCAAGACATGCCTCGAGCGGTGTCACTGGGCTTATTTGATATTGCAATGACGGGCCGCGATTGGCTTATGAATTTTCTTGCCTCATATCCTGAGGCTCCGGTCGAAGAACTTGTGGATCTGAAACGCTCAGAGTATAGACTGGGCGCCGTCGTTTCAAAAGATTTAGGTGCGGAGAGCATCGAGGATGCGATTAATATATGGAGAACTGATAATCCGGATTACGTAATTCGCGTCGCGTCAGAATACGCATCACTCGCGGATAAATACGCTCGAACAAAGCAGTTGGGTAGGTATTCCGTGATCCCTATTTCTGGCGCATCGGAGGGATTTGTTCCGGAAGATGCTGAGATATTAATTGAAGGAACTGAAACCGGAGCCTCGCTCGAGGCAAACAATTTGGTGATGCTTGACGTGATGATTGAATCAACAAACTGTATCATAGGGCGTATTGGCGAATATTCGGAAGTACAGACTCGAACTCTGCGCACACTTGTCGAAAAATTTGCTGTAGCGTAATGAACGTGGGAACGGTTCGATAATGCCCCAACTTGGTAGCCATCTACATTCAGCGTACGTAGTAGCTGACAGACTAGAGTCCTCAACTATAGACTCGGATCGCGGAGCATTTTTCCTTGGATCAACGAGCCCTGATATTCGTGTAATAACTCGTGGGGATAGGGTTGACACGCATTTTTTTGACCTCGATCACTACGAGGCACAAGATTCAATTAAACGAATGTTTTTGGAGCATCCTAACCTGAAATTTCAAGCTGATATGGACACTAGTGCAGCTTCGTTTATGGCTGGATACATTACGCATCTGGTTCTAGATGAACTCTTTATCTCAGAGATATATCGACCGCATTTTGGTTTGCACTCCACTAATGAAGGTACTCAGTACGCAAATCTCTTAGATCGAGCCCTTCAATATCAAATGGATTTAATGGATCGTAGGCATGTTTTGCCCATGTCCGAAGTGGCAGCTGCACTATCATCTGGCGTGCAGCTGCCAACAATTCCTTTCATTGAATCAGGAAGCCTAAAAGAATGGCTTGTTGTTTCAATCGATGTGGCATCTCAGCCAGCTGATTACTCACGATTTGAGAAAATGATCCTTCGTCACATGCAGAGCGCAAACTTAGCTGATGACGACATCTCAGATCTCCTAGGAGATCCTCAGCGGCTAGTAGTGGAAGCCTCCAGCCAGATCGAGAGTGCCACACTTGAGCGGTTCTGGTTCGATGCGCATGACATGATAGAGGCCAGACTAATCGAATATTTTAAATAGGAGAATTAGAATTTTATGAATTTCGACGATTCGTATAGAATTTTGGCAGATCGTACGAGCGAGGCGGAAGGACTTGTAAATAGAAACCTCCAGCTGAGCTCACAAATTTCTTCCAAGGTGCAGCTAAGTATTAATAGCACCTGGAACGAAGAAGACCGCGACATCACCCCTGAGGAGCATGTTGCGAGAATCATAGGCGAGGTGCGAGATAACGGAGATCAAGCAGTCCGCACTTACACTGAGCTCTTTGATGATTCGTCGTATATAGATATAGAGGTTTCTCAAACAGAGTTCGATGAAGCCTTCTCAAAAATATCGAAGCAAGATTTGAAGGCAATTGAATTTACGGTGGAACGAGTCCGGCGTTATCATCGCGAGCAATTGAGTCATGGCCCCACGTCTTTTCTCAAGCGTGGAACTGGTTGGATTGTCCGACCTATTTCACGAGTGGGAATTTATATGGCTGGCAATGTCGCGGCCTTGCCTTCTTCCGTCATCCACACGGCTATTCCAGCCGTCGTTGCAGGAGTTGAAGAAATCGTTGGCGTGAGTGCGCCGATGCCTGACGGGCGTGTGAACCCTTTTAAATTAGTAGCGGCAAAGCTGTCTGGTATAGATAAAGTATTTCGCGCATCAGGTGCACAAGCTCTGGCAGCACTAGCGTACGGGACAGATACGATCGCTCCAGTTGATAAAATCTTTGGACCTGGAGGACTATTCGTAACCTTAGCTAAGCAGCAATTGTTCGGACAGGTGGGAATTGATTCGATATACGGCCCAACTGAAACACTCGTTATTTCTGACGAATCAGCAGATCCAACTTTGGTGGCATCTGACTTACTCGCTCAAGCAGAACATGACGTATTGGCAACTCCCGTCCTGTTAGTGACGTCCGAAAATAAAGCACGTAAGGTTCTAGAATCGATTAATGAACAATTGCCGTTGTTAGAACGAGCTGATATCGCAAAGCAGGCTATGTTGCGTGGGGGCGCGATCGTGGTAAAAGATATTGATCGAGCGATTGAACTTGCTAACCGTTTTGCACCGGAGCACCTTTGTTTGCTAATTGACGACCCTAATTCAGTTTTGGAAAAAATTAAGAATGCAGGCGGAGTCTTCATTGGAGAAACTTCACCAGAAGTACTCGGAGATTACACGGCAGGGCCGAGCCATGTGATGCCAACTGGCGGATCGGCTCGTTGGGCATCACCTCTTTCTACACTTGATTTCCTACGCGTCATGTCTTTAGTGGCGCTTGAAACTGATGATCTTCTACGACTTGGTCCGGACGCGGCGGTTCTGGCACGAGCCGAAGGCCTGACCGCTCATGCACGGAGTATTGAACGAAGACTGGAGTCCAGATAATGGTCAATGAATTACAAGACCTAGACTTCAGTGGATACTCAGTTTCTCGATCACTCAAAACTACACTGCGGGAGCTTCCTCCTTATGCCGCCCTTGAGGATGTTGAATTTCTTGCAACTGAACTGGGTCTATCACCTAGTTCGGTTATCAAAGTGGATGGAAATGAAAATCCTTACGGTCCCTCCAATGCAACTTTACGGGCACTGGAGTCCTTAAATCGAATGAAGCTTCACCATTATGGTGATTCTGATCAGCGTCGCTTACGTTTAGCGATCGCAGAGCATTTGTCTGTAGGATTCGATTCAGTCATTTGCGGCAATGGCTCAGACGAACTAATTGATCTCATGTTTAGACTTTTTATCAACGAAGGTGACAATATCGTGATCTCTAGCCCTACGTTTGGAATGTATTCGTTTGATGCGAGCTTGCACGGAGCTAATGTAATTGATGTACCACTAGGTGAGGGGTGGGAGTTCGATGAAGAAAGCCTTGAGAAGGCAGCGCGTAATGCAAAGTTAGTGTTCATCCCATCTCCAAATAACCCAACCGGAAATATGATACCGATGCGTCTTGTTAAAAGATTGCTGGAGACTGGTGCAGTAGTCGTGATCGACGAGGCATATATTGAATTTTCTGATACTGCCTCACTAGCTACCTGGGTTGAGAAGATTCCAAATTTGGTCGTCCTACGTACATTTTCGAAGTGGGGCGGGCTGGCTGGCCTCCGAATTGGTTACGGGATAATGCATCCGGAATTAGTGAGCATCTGCTTGCAAGCCAAGCAGCCTTATAACATTAGCGTGGTTGCCGAAGCCGCAGCTCTCGCGGCATTAGCGGATAGCGCCACACTCGACGCACGAGCTGAGATAATTTCTACGGAACGAGATAGGATGAGCGCTGAACTCGCAAAAACTGAATGGATGAATCCATGGCCATCAAACGCTTCATTTGTTCTTTTCCACCTAGACGGAATTTCTGGTCTAGGATTAAGAGATAAGTTGCGGTTAAAGGGTATATTTACCAGATATATTGCACATCCACGACTGGAAAACCATTTGAGGATTTCGATTGCGACACCCGACGAAAATGATCGAATTATCGAGGCGATTAGAGAAATAGAATCGGAGTAGCATATGTCGTCAACAAGAAGCGCGTCTAAGCAACGTAAAACAGCAGAGACCGATATAAGTGTTTCTATAGATCTGGATGGTACTGGACAATCTGATATTTCAACTGGACTTGGTTTTTATAATCATATGTTGGAGGCGTTCGCACGGCATGGTCGATTTGATTTAGATATTCGAGCAGCCGGCGATCTCGAAGTCGATACCCATCACACGATTGAGGATGTTGCAATCGTGTTGGGCCAAGCAATTGATTCAGCACTGGGCGACCGTGGTGGGATAGTGCGAATGGGAGATGCAACTGTACCGTTGGATGAAGCCTTAGTTCAGTCAGTGGTTGATATCTCCGGAAGATCACATGCTGAAGTGAACTTCTCATTTGGCCCAGATCCCATCGGTGAAGTGCCCGTTGAAATGATTCCGCATGTGTTTCATTCACTGGCGAATGGTGCGCGCCTGACTGTTCATATTAGACAATTAGCAGGCATGAATAACCATCATATTGCTGAGGCCGCAATGAAAGCACTTGGACGTTCGTTGGATATGGCCACTACCGCCGATCCCAGGATCGCCGGAATAGTACCGAGCACGAAAGAAACACTAACTGATTGAAGACGAGGTATTCGTGAGTAAGAGTGATCGGCCAAGCGGCGCGAGAATTGAAAAAGTGCTGCGAGAACTCGCCGATGCGGCTGACGTAATTGCGATGGATTTTTTTCGTCGACAGAGCGAACTGGCTGTTGAACAAAAAGGTGATGGATCTTTCGTTACTGCTGCGGATAAAGCAGTCGAAGCAGAGCTGAGGCGAATACTGAAATCTGAATTCCCTCAACACTCGGTACATGGTGAGGAAGAGGGCTTGATAACAGGAGTTGATAGAACATATTCTTGGATTATTGATCCAATCGACGGAACGCATGGCTTTATGCGAGGCATGCCGATATGGGCGACGTTGATTGCCTTCACTGATAAAGAAAGAGTAATTGGTAGTATGGTGTCGGCTCCGGCATTAGCAACCCGCTGGTGGGCAGGTGAAAAGACTGGGGCATATAAAAGTTTCTCTGGAGGAAACTCGCAACCGATCAGTGTCTCGACAATCGGTAGCATCGAAGAATCGCAACTATTGTATACCGGGTATTTCGCGTGCAAAAAACAATGGACAGGATTTAGTAACTTGCTTAATTCTGCCTGGAGGGAGCGTGGTGTCGGAGACTTTTGGGGACACTGCTTAGTTGCCGAGGGAGTGGCGGACGGAATGCTTGATCCAATTGTAAGCGTGTGGGATGTAGCAGCGTTAGACCTATTGGTTAAGGAGGCCGGAGGTGTAATGACAAATAGTCAGGGTAGCCCCACTTATACTGATGGTCATGTGATATCTAGCAACGGAATTGTTCATCAGCATATATTGAGTCAATTACTAGCTGACTAAATAATGGTAATAAAGTAATCTTCAATCACTAGGTTAGCCAAGAGTTCGTTCGCCATGCTATCTGCTTTAGAAATCGCCGATTCGGCGCTGTCCGCATCGAGTTCGAGATCTATTCGTTTACCCGCACGTACTTTGGATACTTCCGGATAGCCCAACTCGCGAAGCCCATTCGCTATCGCCAGTCCTTGCGGGTCATTGATTTCCTGTCGAAGCATTACATCGACTCGAACTAAGAAAGTTTCTTCCATCTGATTAGTCTACCTTACTCCAACGGGGTCCCAGTGATCAGTTCATATGCAAGGACATATCGACTTGTCGTAGCTTCGATGACGTCATTGGGTAGGATTGGTGGCGGCGGTTCCTTATCCCAGTCGAGGGTCTCTAAAAAGTCACGCAAGGGTTGTTTATCGTAGGAGTTTTGTGATTTTCCCGGAAAATATTCATCTACGGACCAAAAGCGAGAGGAATCTGGAGTCATGACCTCATCAATCAGACATGGTTCACCGTCGATTAGCCCGAATTCAAATTTAGTATCAGCTACGATTATTCCCTTTTTTCGGCACTCCTGACTTCCAAAGCCATATAAGGCTAAGGCTCTGATTTTTATTGCGTTCGCAATTTCTCTTCCGACTAATTGTTCAACCTCGGAGTACGTCATCGGGCGATCGTGTTCGGGTGGTGAGGCTTTAGTAGACGGCGTGAATGTCGGGCTTGGCAGCTGACTTGATTCTAAAAAACCTTCATCTAGTAGCACATCCGCGATGGCTCGGTGTGACTGATAATCCTTCCATCCCGACCCACTCAAATACCCTCTGACAACGCATTCAACCGGCAGAGGCTCCGCTTTCTTCATTATGATCGATCTATCAAAATATTTAGGATTGATGCCTTCAAGATTGAATTGAACGGCATTATCGAAATCCAGAACACCGAGGAACGCGTTGGGGATGACGTCTGCAGTTCGGTTGAACCAGAACGCCGACAGCTTGGATAGTACTTTCCCTTTTTGAGGAATTCCTTCATTCATAACCACGTCGAATGCTGAAATACGATCAGTCGCCACCAATAAAACTTGATCCTTTGCTATCTCATACACATCACGAACCTTGCCCCGATTGATAAGCGGGAGATCAAGGTCGGTATCGACAAGTATTTTCGAACTGGACATTATATTAATCCGATTCTGCGGAAGGTTTCATCAATGTGAACTAAATATGAGCGGGCATCGAAGATTTCGTTGATGGCTTCGGGGCTGAGTTGGGCACGGAACGTCTCATCAAGCTCCATCAGCGTTCGGAAATCAACTCTTTCATGATGAGATTTCATAGCTGCGGTCTGTACAATCTTGTAAGCTTCTTGTCGCGGTAACCCGGACTCGATAAGATGGTTTAAGGCTTTTGACGAAAAAACCAGACCGTTTGTAAGATTCAGATTTTCAAGCATTCGGTCAGGCTTTACTTTCAGACCTTCTATGACCCCACTCAGGATATCAAGCGCGTAGTCCAGTAGGCCGAAGGCATCGGGTAATATTATTCGCTCGGATCCAGAGTGAGAGATATCCCGCTCATGCCAGAGCGGCACATTTTCTAGTGCTGTCAACGCATAACCGCGAAGAGTCCTGGCTATTCCACAAACCCGCTCAGAGAGCTCAGGATTTCTTTTGTGCGGCATTGAAGAGGACCCAGTTTGAGCATTTTCTGTGAACGGCTCTTCAACTTCAGAAAATTCTGTGCGCTGTAGGTTACGCAGTTCAGTGGCGAATTTCTCTAATGAGCCACCTAGGCCAGCGATACAGTTAATCAGATACGCGTGTCTGTCACGTTGTAGTATCTGTGTAGTTGCAGCGGCTACTTCAAGTCCGAGGAATTGACAAGCAGTTTCTTCAACTTCAGGTGGAATGGATGCGTGAGTTCCGACAGGACCGGACAGTTGCCCTACAGAAATTTGTTTTCTTGCAAGTTGTAGACGTTCTTGATGTCTTTCCAGTTCAGTGAGCCAAACAGTCAGCTTCATTCCAAATGTTGTTGGTTCGGCGTGAATACCATGTGTTCGACCGATACAGATTGTGTCCTTATGTTCTATGGCTTTTTGCTTAATCCCTTCCTTGAGACGACTCACCGCAGCATCAATTAGATCAAGCGCCCCAATACATTGAAGTGATGTCGCTGTGTCCCAGACATCACTACTCGTTAACCCGTAGTGTATCCATCTGCCTTCCTCGCCGAGTGACTCATTTACCGATCGTATAAATGCAGTCACATCGTGGTGAGTTTCTTCAATATAAGTAATGACATCGTCCGAATTTACTCGAGCGTTGTCGCTTATGAGCTTGGCATCTGTCTGAGGAATAGTCCCTTCATTTGCCCATCCTTGAGTCGCCGCAATTTCTACTTGCAACCACGTGTCAAATTTGTTTTTGTCAGACCATACAGCGGTCATTTCAGGTCTTGCATAACGTGGGATCATAAATTCTCCTAGCAGTGTAATGCGTCTATGAGTTCATTTTATAGGCTGTCGGGTAGGCTGTCCTGCAAGTTCCAATCTATTCTGGCTTTGCAATCAAGTTTCCAATATCCTTACGGAAGTGAGCTCCCTCGAACGTGATTTTTTCGACGTTTTCGTAGACCAAAGATCGCGCTTCTTCAAGAGTACTGGCGGACCCGGTTACGCAAAGTACGCGGCCGCCAGCGGTGATTAGATGTCCATTACTGTCGCGATTCGCGCCCGAGATAAAAACTTGAATATGTGAGTCAATATCGCCTAATCCATATATTCGATGACCTACCTCATACCGCCCAGGATATCCAGCTGACGTGAGCATGACGCCGACGGTTGATTGATTTGACCACTCAATCGCCACGTCCTTTAAGGTACTCGTAGCGACGCCAACAGCAATGTCTACCAAGTCTGTTTTTAGCCGAGGAAGCAATACCTCGGTCTCCGGATCACCAAATCTTGCATTAACTTCAACAACTCGCGGTCCCGAAGGTGTCAGCATAATTCCAGGATAAATCACGCCTTGATATAGACGATTTTCGGTACCTAGCGCCTTGACGAGTGTCTCAGTGATTTGTGTTTCTATTACATCTTGTGTTGTTGACTCGAGCTGTGGGGGAGATGAGTAGACACCCATCCCTCCGGTATTCGCACCAATATTATTATCAAACACCGGCTTGTGATCACAAGAAAAAGGCATATGTCTCACTGTGATGCCATCTGTGAAGGCATGAGCAGACGTTTCCCATCCGTACATGCGCTCTTCAATGACAATTGTGTCACCAGCTGCACCAAAGCTGCGAAGCTGCATGGACTCGTCGATTGCCTTTATGGCTTGAACTGGAGAGTCACAAACTGTAACGCCTTTTCCGGCAGCTAACCCATTTGCCTTCACTACGCATGGCCCACCTAGATCTGCAACATAGGCCTTGGCATCTTCATGCGAGTCAAATGTTTTTGAATCTGCAGTGTCGATTCCGTACTTACTCATCAGATCATTTGCGAACGCTTTTGATGTTTCGATTTCAGCCGCGCGAGCATTGGGGCCGAATACTGAAAATCCTTCATCTCGTAACCGATCTGCAACACCGACGCTTAAAGGTCCTTCTGGTCCAATAATCACAAGATCGATTGCTAACTGGCTTGCGGTCCGAACAACCGCATTAGGATCTTCAATGACTAAGCCAGTAAGATTTTCGCCGAACGCCTCAGTGCCGGCGTTACCTGGAGCAATCCAAAGCTTTGTGAGCCGTTGCGAGTTCGATATCTTCCAGGCTATCGCATGCTCTCGTCCACCATTTCCGATAAGTAAGATATTCATAAATTAGTCTACAAGACTACCTTCAAACACTTTAACTTCCTCTGGAAAAGAACCCGAAAAATTATAGAAATTAAATAGACTCTCGTTTTCACCGTCTTTTATAGAAACCAACCCTTCACCTTTTACAACTCTTATCTCTACTGAACAGATATCTTCCCAATTAACATGAATGTGTGTATCGCTATCAATGTCTAACCTGTCTTCATCAACCATCTCATTAATAAAGAACTTTCCTTTCATATCTGCACTATAACTACCTTTTTTTTCACTCTGAAATAATAGGTTCCCGCATCCAAAGAGCACTTTAAAGAAATCTTTTTGTTTTTGATCTATTATTTTATTCAATTTATTCCCACTCAATAGTCCCGGGTGGTTTTGAGGTAATGTCGTATACAACTCTGTTCACCTCTTGTACTTCGTTCGTAATACGAGAGCTGACCGTCGCTAGAACTTCATACGGTAATTTGGCCCAATCGGCAGTCATTGCATCTTCAGCTGTGATACAGCGAATAGCTACTACTTCACCATATGTTCGATAGTCTCCTTGAACACCAACTGTTTTAGTGTTGGTGAGCACGGCGAACGCCTGCCAAAGATTATTTATTTCTCCGGTGCGGAGCAGTTCTTCCTGTAGAATCCAATCTGCCCTTCGCAAAATATCGAGCCTGCTTTCATTCACCTCACCAATTATTCGGATAGCGAGACCTGGCCCTGGAAATGGTTGACGATCGATGATTTCTGGTGAAATGCCCAGCGTACGACCCACGTCACGAGCTTCGTCTTTAAATAGATTTCTTAGTGGTTCAATTAGAGTCAGTGTCATGTCTTCGGGCAACCCACCAACATTGTGATGTGTCTTGATCTTTACAGCGGCAGAATTGCCACTTGCCGCAGATTCAATGACATCAGGATATAGAGTCCCTTGAACCAAGAAATCAACATCTCCCAAGTTTTCTGTTTCCTTTTCAAAGATCCGAATGAATCTCTCCCCAATGCGGATACGTTTGGTTTCAGGATCACTGATGCCCTCAAGGTCAGCTAGAAAGTCGGAACGGGCGTTTACGTGGATAAGTTTCATTCCCATATGCTCGCGAAATGTTTCGACTACTTGGTGGGCCTCAGTATGCCGGAGCAGACCGTTGTCAACAAAGATGCACGTGAGTTGATCACCGATCGCCTCATGCACAAGCCCAGCGGCAACTGCTGAATCAACACCACCAGAAAGACCACAAATCACTAGACCTTTCCCGACTTGAGCTCTAATTGCGGTCACTGTTTCGTTAATGAAGGAACTTGAATCCCAGTTTCCATTACATTCGGCAATTCGGAAGAGGAAGTTCTCAATTAGTTGCGTACCAGCTGGCGTGTGAACGACCTCTGGATGGAATTGGATACCGAGATGATCGTGTGCGTCAGCGATTGCCACGATAGGTGCGTTTTCTGATTCTGCAAGAAGTGTGAAGCCATCAGGCAATTCCTGGACGTTGTCGCCATGTGAAGCCCAGACTTCCATTGCTGCCGGAATGTTGTGAAAAAGTGGGTGTGAGTTGCCCGTTTGCTGGATTACTGCCGGTCCGTACTCACGTGCAGAGGCAGAGGCTACTTCAGCGCCATAATGCTTCGCCAATAACTGCATTCCATAACAGATACCGAGAATGGGTAAGCCAGAATCGATCACGAAAGGCGGCAGGGTAGGTGCCTTAATACCGTAAACAGAGGCAGGACCGCCTGATAGGATAAAACCTTTGATATTTAAGTCGGACAATGCGGCCGGTGGCGTATCCCAGGGAACCAGTTCAGAATAAACTCCAGCTTCACGAACTCTCCGTGCGATTAGCATTGAGAATTGTGAGCCATAATCCAATATTATGATGGTCTCTTTTTCCGGTTGATCTGGACTCATTGACCACTTTACTCCCGTTAAGATAATCCGCATGTTGAGTCTAGCTGCATAAAGCTTAGGTTGGTTACGAGTATTATAGACCTATGGTCGAAGCTAGATTCAGCACAGAAGAAGAAATAATTACAGCACTAAAATCGGGACAGATCGCTGGGATTCCGACGGATACCGTTTATGGTTTGGCTGCGGATCCATTAAGCTCTAACGCTCTCAAGAATCTGTCCGAAGTCAAGGGTCGAAATACGAACCAACCGATAGCCGTACTGTTTTCGGAGTTATCGAAACTTGACTCTTATATAGAGAATCTTGATCAACTTCGAAGAATCGAGTTGTTTTGGCCTGGCGCGTTGACAGCGATAGTTCGAGCGAAGAGAGATAGACTGGTTCCGCCTCTCGTTACTGACGAGCTAACGATAGGAATTAGGAAACCTGCGAACGAAATCACCATTCGGATTTTAGAAAGAATGGGAGGTTTTCTCGCAGTTACAAGCGCTAATAGACACGATCGAAAACCAGCGAATTCGGCCCAAGAAGTCACTGATATATTTGGTGACCAGATACCGGTATTTGATGGCGGCGTCTCCCTTCACGGGATAGCCTCTACTGTGGTGGATTTCACCGACGATATTCCACGGTTAGTTCGGCAAGGGGCGATTGAATTTGAGGAAGTGGTGACCACATGGACTACCAATTAAATATCGCAGCCCAAGCAAATCCATTGAACCATTTCGACGATTGGTATGCGACAGTTCAGAATTCGGACCCGCAACCAGATGCCGCGGCACTCGGTACGGCATCAACCGATGGAATTCCATCGGTTCGGCTTGTCTTAGTTAAGGCATGGTCTGAGATTGGATTTGAATTTTTTACTAATCAGGAATCACGAAAAGGTCAAGAACTCTTAGTAAATAGAAATGCTGCTTTGACATGGCACTGGAAAGGATTTGGCGCTCAGGTTAGGATCCGTGGAACCGTATCGACTATTGAGAGCAGCACCGTCCGAGCCTACTGGAATACTCGTAGCTATGGAAGTAAAATTTCGGCATTGGCCTCAGCGCAGTCAGCCCCAATTATGCATCGCGAAGCTTTGCTAGAGAAAGTCAACCAACTTAGGCAGATTTATGATGAAGACTCAGATATGCCGGTACCAGACAATTGGGGTGGCTTCCGGGTACATCCGTCAAACTACGAATTTTGGCTACATGATCCTGACAGACTGCATTATAGAATCGAATATGCTAACGTCGATGGCAAATGGGTTTCGATGATTCTGCAACCTTAGTACGAGAACCCCAGAACAGTTGAGTGCATGACGGAGTTAGGAGAATGAATGCAAATAGCTATTGGCTCTGATCACGCAGGATTTCAACTAAAGGAACGGCTTAAAAACCAACTTGAATCACTTGGAGATGAAGTTATTGATTTCGGTACCGATAGCACTGAATCCTGTGATTATCCTGATATAGCCTTACCACTAGCCTCAGCCATTGCTGCGGGCAAGCCAGAGCTAGGTGTGCTTATCTGCTCCAACGGCGTAGGACCCTCGATTGCGGCTAATAAAGTTAATGGTGTTCGCGCTGCCGTATGTCACGATGTGTTTTCAGTCAAAAGAGCCCGACAGCATACCAATATCAATGTGCTATGTCTCGGAGCTTGGGCAATTGGACAAGGACACGCGTTAGAGATTTTACTTGCATTCCGTGAAGCGAAGTACGAAGGAGGTAGGCACGACCGTCGACTTTTGAAGATTAGCGACTATGAAGAATCACAATCTGAGCCACAATAGTAAATGACTAATAAGTCGCGACTGTGATGTGTCTGAGTTACTCTTTGATCTAATGACGATTCCAGGACTGACATGGTTTTATTTGCGCTTTTTATACCGGTTCTGCAAAGCCTATGTCGTTGGCCGATTTGGCTTATCTCATCCTCGTAAAAGCTATTCAGCTACACATCAGGGTATACAAGATGAAATAGAAATTATACGAGATGAATATGGCGTTGCACACGTGCTCGCTAACAATGCCCAAGATGCGTTTTGGGGATCCGGATTTGTCCAGTCACAAGATCGATTATGGCAGATGGAGTCAGCGCGGAGATTTGCTAATGGCCGACTCAGTGAAATAGCCGGTGACAGTGCTCTCTCAACAGATAGGCTCATGCGGCAAATTGGCCTGTATCGAGTAGCTCGGGCTGATCGTGATTTACTTGAGGCTGAAGAGCTTGAGCTTTTCAAAGCATACGTGTCAGGTGTGGCTGCAGGTGTTGAGTCATTACGTACTCTTCCTCCAGAGTTTCATCTACTGGGACTTAACTTTGAACCATGGACGATTACAGATATTTTACTAACAGCACGTTTACTGCTGTTCAGTTTTACTGGTAACTGGAAAACTGAACTGATCCGGGAGGAGTTACTCAAGAACGTGGACTCAACACTGTGGCCGTTCTTAGAACCAATCTACCCTGACGAGTCAACTACGATCAACGAAATATATCAACCTGGTGGTTCTCCCTCGAATACGCGCCTATTGAAGGCCTATGAAGAATCAGAGCAGTGGGCACCAACGTCTTCTGGTGCGTCCAACGCTTGGGCCGTGCGGGGTGAGCTCTCCGGAAGCCATGTGCCTTTGCTCGCCGGTGATCCACATGTTGAAATCCGACTTCCAGGATTATTTTATGTCTCCCATATGAAAGGAGGTGACTTCAATGCTATAGGTGGTGGCATTGCCGGAGTGCCCGGCATATTGATCGGACATAATGAGCACGTTGGCTGGGGTGTTACAGCGGGTATGGTGGATATCGCAGATTGCGTAATCGAGACAGTTACTGATCAAACTGTCGGGAAAAGTTTATCAGATGTCAGCTACGTTACTCCTAACGGACCGAAGAAATTGGAGGTGTTTGAGGAAGAAATCCTCGTGCGCAATCCAAGTGGTTCGCGAGTGGTAGTGGAAGAAATTGGCATTTCAAGGCATGGCCCGATTGTAAGTGTTCCGGTTGAATCCGAAACCCGAATGATCGCTCTAAGTTCGACTGTATTCGATCCTTCACCAATTGGAAAAACATTCCTCCGTATGATGAAATCGGAATCTATATCGACGTTATCAACAGCTTTGTCGGATTGGCCAGGCGCACCGTTTAACTTCGTGATGGCTGATACCAATGGCGATATCGGTTATCGATTAGCAGGCAAAGTGATGCGACATGGAGTCGGTGAGGGGTTACTACCACGGAACGGAGCTGTCTCGACGGGCAAGCTGCCGACTTACTCATCAGAAGAGCTCCCATCAGTGGTGAATCCACTGAGCCAATCTATTGTTTCCGCCAATCAGGCTATTGGTGGAGAACTTGAACTTGGAGAAGAATGGGCTGAACCCAGGCGGGCTACACGAATCACTGAATTGTTGGCGAAGTCGAGTGAACACGACATCGAGTCGTTCAGTCAAATACAAACAGACACCTATTCGGCTAATCTTGTCACTCTTCGTGATCTACTTCTGCCTGTTGTGGATGACGTTGTACGAAGGCAGTCTCTCTCTGAATGGGACGGACAGCTTAATTCCCGGAGCGATGCCGGATCATTCATCTCGTACGCGAGCAACGAATTATCACAACTGATTACAGAGTCGATCGCTGGATTATCCGCACCACTCTTACAGGGAAAACGAGATATGTTTGGTGAAGCCTACAACTCATTTACCACCCGTCATCAGGGGTGGTTGATTAATGCCGTGCGAGATTTTGACAAGCCATGGTTCCGCGATGCTGAGCACCGAAGAAAGATATTGAGACTAGCGATAAGTCGTGCGGACCGTCGCATAGCAAAATTGGGCAAGACAGCGCTGTCTCCTGAATTTTCTGTGCTTAAGCCCAAGCATTCGCTAGCAGCAGTTCCATTGCTGGGTAAGATCTGGTCTTCAAGAGGTATTGGATTTAGTGGTGACATTAATACGATATCCCAAGGAGCTTATCATCGAACAACTGGTGGGCGCGATGTCTCAGTCACCGCAGGATATAGACAGGTTCTTAAGATTGGTTACTGGGACGAGGCGATCTTCGCCATACCGACTGGAACATCGGGTATACCAGGGCATCCGAATTACCTAGATTTCACCCATGAATTTGCGAAGGGTAGCTATCGACCATTGCTTTGGAGCACAGATGCGATAAGAACCCATCAAAATGATAAAATTTCGCTGTATCCAATGTAGGTCGAGCGAATAATGAGATTGATAACATGAGTACACCCAATCTTGCGTCAACGTTAACGAATTACCGACGACTGGTTACTGAGGAATTAGAGCTAGTTATGGATCAGCCTGGTCAGCTATACGACTGGATGCGGTATCACCTTGGCTGGCAGGATGAAACAGGCCAACCTGTGAATTCCTCGCCTGGCAAGCAAATCCGATCCTGTGCCTTATTCACTGCAGCCCGATCAATTGGAATGAACGAAACTGATTTAGTGAAATGTGCCCCTGCTGCGGCTGCAATCGAATTAATTCATAATTTCTCTCTGTTGCATGACGACGTAGAGGATAAAAGCATAAGCCGACGAGGCCGTCCCACACTTTGGACATTCGCAGGTGAGGCTCAAGCGATTAACACCGGAGATGGAATGTTTTCAATCGCTCGATTAGCTCAGCACAGGCTTTTAGATCTCAAATTTTCAGCTGACCTAGTTTTAGCGGTCATCAGAGAACTGGATATGACGTGTCTGCAGCTCGTCGAAGGTCAACAACTTGATATCGCATTTGAAGATAGAGGTGACGTGAGCCGAGATGAATATATTCGCATGGCGGAGGGCAAGACTGCTGCAATGTTCAGCGCTCCGTTCGCAATCGGAGCCATGCTAGGTGGAGCGGCTAGAGAAGATGTCGCTATATTCAATTTGTTCGGAAAATCTTTAGGGCTTGCTTTTCAGATGATCGATGATGTGCTCGGTATTTGGGGCGATACAGGTTTGACAGGTAAACCAGTAGGGGACGACTTGTGGACACTCAAAATGACCTTTCCGGTGATTTATGCCCGTGACCACGAGTCAGATGCAGGAAGACAATTCCGTGCCGCCTACAAAGAGATTCCCAAGACACAGATGCACGTAGACTACCTGACCGAACTGCTCACGGAGACCGGTGCGAGAGATGAAACTGAGCGAGAGGCCCAGCGTCAAATCGATATTGGAAATGACTTGCTTGCATCATTGTCATTTCTGCCAAATCCTGAGAGCTACATAGAGCA